>Ga0307511_10001201_pt1 | contig 27539 bp, 24 predicted proteins | sample 13_EM_MG_FD_200266 | JGI IMG/M metagenome (GOLD analysis project Ga0307511, IMG submission 200266) | Populus trichocarpa ectomycorrhiza microbial communities from riparian zone in the Pacific Northwest, United States - 13_EM | ecosystem: Host-associated > Plants > Roots > Unclassified | place...
CAACTGGAACTTGCCCCCGTCCGGTAATTTCGGGCCCAAAGTAATGTTGATCAATGGTTGGAGCGGATCCGGCGGGGATGCATTCCCGGATTATTTCCGTAAAGCAGGCCTGGGACCTCTTATCGGATCCAGGACCTGGGGCGGACTGATCGGCATCAGCGGCGCTCCCCCCTTGATTGATGGCGGCAACATCACCGTACCAACTTTCCGTATGTTCAATCCCGATGGCACCTGGTTCAAAGAAGGTCATGGTGTCGATCCCGATATTCCCGTAGCAGAAGATATTACAATGGGCGCACAGGGAAAAGACAATCAACTGGAACGCGCCATCACCGAGATCAACGATCAACTCAAAAAGAAAGGCTTCACGCAGCCAAACAGGCCCGCGCCGGAGACCCGTTAACCTATAACCCTGGGAGCGGAACCACCCCCAGACTCTCATTACCCGTCTCCGAGACGGACTGTACCGCAAAGAAATAATTGTCTTTTGAATAAGGCAGCTCGATCTCCGTCCGGGTGGTAAAGAACTTCTTCTGCCAGACAGGGCTCGTCGTCTCCCGTAGGAGAATATAATATCCTTTGACCCTGCCGGCAGCCGGCGCCTTCCAGTCCAGCTCGGTGCTGTTAGTAAGGTTCTTTACTTCCACCTTTACCGATTCCGGCACAGCAGGAGCTTTGGCAAGATTAGCCAGATTGGAAAGGTTCAGGGCCGTATTCTTGCGCAGGTATTCAAAGTCCATAAATTCCGCCAGGTCGCCATACACCACCCCTTTCTCCGTCCGCACATCCTGGTGCTGATGATTGAAATTCTCATTCATCTCCGTGATCCGCACGGCCGCATAGCCATTCTCCACATAAGGGGTATGATCGCCCCCACGAAGAAAACGGTCATTACGGTAGACCATCACCACCTGCAGGTTATCCACATACCGCTCCCCGGTCTCTTTCACATACCGGGCCAATTGCCGGGCTTTTCCATCGTTCTCTAATCCCAACTGACGGATCATCTTCGCCTGTTTGGCCAGGTCATAAAAAGGAAGACCTTCGCTGAAGACCCTCACCTGGGTGTTATTAATGATATTGGTCTGGTTGCTGTTATTGCTTCCCATAATATCATTGTTAAGGACGGCTTCGATATTCCAGCTCGCATCCTTCGCTTTTTTAGCCATATAGCCGGATCCGAGCAGCCCCTGCTCTTCACCGCTCACCGTCACAAAAATAATGGTGGCGGGAAAAGAATGTTTGCTTAGGATACGGGCACATTCCAGTACAGCCGCACTGCCGCTGCCATCATCATTGGCGCCTGGCGCATCGGCTGTTCCGTCCATGACATCGGTACGCCGGCTGTCCAGGTGACCGCTGATAACAAAGATCCTGTTGTCCTTCGGATCCGTTCCTTTCAACGTGGCCACAGTATTCCCAAGGTTGATTGTATGCTGCACTCTTTTCCCGTCGCCCGCATACGTGCTGGTATCGACAAAAGCTGTGAGCCGCCCGCCCGAGGCAGCAGCAAACTGGTTGAACTTATTTAACATCCAGTTCCTGGCAGCGCCGATCCCCCTTTTCATATCCGAAGTCGAACTCACCGTACTGCGCGTCCCAAAAGATACCATCACTTTAATATAACTCTGTAAAGAGTCCGCATTCACTTCCTTTACCATGTTCTCGATCTCAGGGTCTCTGTCTATGATCGTCTGTGCGTTAAGGATAGTCATCGATCCGAGGAAAGCCAATAGCAGAATAGGGGTTTTCATTTATTTCTCTTTTATTATAATATATTTTTATTCCTAAGTATTCTGTATAATTAATCAATAATTTTTAATTTAGTATTTGCTCACTTTATTATTAGCCCGCGGCCAAACAATAAGTCTATTGAACTACTCTACATTGCCCGGATCACTTTAATTATTGATTCACACCAAAACTAACGCTAAATGAGAAGACTACTGCTGGTAGCTTTAGCTATGCTATTGCTCCTGATGCAAGGTAAGGCACAAACTGCCACTGCTATCTCCGGAAAGATCACAGATGAAAAAGGCGCCTCCATCGCCGGAGCAACCATCACTGAAAAAGGCACCCGTAATTCCACCACCTCCCATGACGACGGCAGCTTCACGCTAAATGTAAAGAATAAAGCCAGGTTACTGGTCAGCTATGTGGGTTATGAAACTTTCGAAGCCCCTGCTTCGGATAATCTGCACGTCACGCTCAATCCGGACGCCAAAGCCCTTTCCGATGTAGTCGTAACAGGAGTGGGTGTCGCCACCAGCAGAAAGAAAGTGCCCATCGATGTGGCCACTGTCTCTTCCAAAGATTTCGCCAAAAGCGCTACCACTTCCCTGGAACAGTCGCTTACAGGCCAGGTAGCCGGCGCCAGGATCCAGCAGACCAGCGGAACTCCGGGAGCCCCTTTCAATATCACCCTCCGGGGAGTCAATAGCCTGGATGGCACCAATCCCCTGATCATGGTGGATGGAGTACAAATGAACGATCTCACCGGCGTCGATCCTGCCAGCGTTGACCATGTCGAAGTAGTAAAAGGAGCGGCCGGCGGTATGCTCTATGGCGCCCAGGGAGCGAACGGGGTTATCCAGGTGTTTACGAAAAAAGGATCCCTGAACAGCAGACTCAGCATCAACTTCAGCTCTAAAGTGAGCATAGACAATATCCTGAAAGGCAGACATGCTGTTTTGACAGATCACCACCATTTTATCACCGATGCCGGCAACAACCTGCTGGATCAGAACGGTAAGAAGGTAGTCCAGGATGCAACGGGCATCTGGAGCAATCCACAGGCTCCTGACCCTACAGTCAACCCCGACCTTGAAAATATCAAGACATATAATCTTCCTGTTTATGACCATCTGAAACAGGCTTACCGGCAAGCCCTTACCTTCAATAATTCCATCTCGGTCACCGGCGGCACAGGCACTACAGACTATGCTTTTACGGCTTCCCTGTTAAATCAGCAGGACGTGCTGAGCAATAGCTACAGCCGGTCTAATATTACGGTCCACCTGGGCCTTCAGCCTTTCAGGGGTTTTACCTTCCGCACCATTTCCCAGGCGATAGCCGGCTACGAGAACCTGCTGAATGGCAGCCGTTTCAATGTGCTGAACGCTTATCCCTTTATCGACTTTGGATGGAAGGATAGCACCGGGCACTTCCCTTTCCATACGAACGCCTCTTCTAACGGCTACAATTCACTTTCGGAAAATCAATGGCATAGCCGCGACAATCAGAGCCTGGAGATCTTCCAGAATTTTGTATTGAACTACAAGTTTGTCCGTTTCCTGGAGCTGGATTTTAAATACGGCATGGATTATAAGAATATCGACGGGACAGACTATTACAAGAACCAATCCGCCGTTTTACAGCCAGGCTTATTCTGGGGCCCCGATCGCCTGGGCAGCCTGACCAATACCTTCACCAAGACCTTCCAGCAGAATGCATTATTCACCGCATATCTAAGAACGGATTTCCAAAAGGATTTTCATTCCAGGCTTCCTATCCGCACCACCACCCAGTTCTCTTACGACTATCGTAAGAACAACGGGCGCCAATACTATTCCCAGGGCATTCAACTACCGGTCTATCCACCGGTCAATATTAACAGCGCCCAGATCAAAACATCAGGCGACGGGAATAACCTGAGAGGCAACCAGGCACAAAATCTCAATATGTCCAGCACCACCTTCGGATTCCTGATCAACCAGACCATCGATTACGCCAATCTCTTCGGGATCTCTGCCGGGATCAGATCGGATTACGGATCTGCCTTCGGAGCAGCATACAAACCAGCTACCTTTCCCCGCGGTACTATCTATTTCCGCCCTTCAGAATTACTGACCAGTCTGTTCTGGATGCCCGACTGGAAAATCCGCGCCGCATATGGAGCAGCCGGCATTCAGCCCAACCCATACGACAGACAGATCGTGTTGACGCAAACCCCGTTGGGCAATGGAGTAGCACTGTCCATTCCTACACAGGCTACCAATGACTCGCTGGCCCTCGCCAGGAACTATGAACTGGAAATCGGTACGGATGTTACGTTCACTCCCTTCCAGGGAGAATGGCTGCACCATCTGACGCTGAACGCCACCTACTGGCACCGCAAAGGACAAGACCTTTATCAACTGGCCAGTGTAGCTCCGTCTACCGGTTACGGCAGCCGCCTGGACAACCTCAGCACGATTGTATCCAGAGGAGTGGATCTCTCCCTGGACGCTACCGTCTACGGCTCTTCCAACCTGGTCTGGAATATGGGCATCCGCTGGGCCTACGCAAAAAGTACCGTGACAAAGATCGCCGGCGGACAAGATATCGTCAACGGCGGATTCGCAGTCCGACAAGGGAAAGAAGTCGGGCTTTTTTACGGCCAAACTCCACTGCATAGCATTACACAATTACAGGTAGATGGGAAGACCCCTTATATCGCCCCCGCTAACCAGCAGTATTACACGATCACGAATGGATACGTAGTAGACACAAGGACGAATGCAGTCGTGCTGAGCGCCAAGAACGATCTTTCCGTGATGGGGCACGCCTATCCCGATTTTACTTCCTCGCTGATCAATACCGTCACCCTGTTCAGATCATTGACCGTCTCCTTCCAGTTTGATTGGGTGCATGGCAATAGCATCTACAATGTCACCAAACAATGGTTGTATACTCCGGCCGGCGGATCCGGTGGATCTGGCGCCAACTCTGCTGATTTTGACAAGAAGGTCACAATCGGAAATAAGACCGGCTCTTTTGTCAATTACTACCAGAGCCTGTACAACCTCGTGCTCCCCACTTCTACTTTCGTAGAAAATGGTTCTTTCATACGCCTGCGGGATCTGTCCATCAGCTATGACCTGACTAAGTTTACCAGGACACCGGTGATCCGGCGCCTCTCCGTGACCGCATCAGGGCGCAACCTGCTGACTTTTACAAAGTACAGCGGTCTGGATCCTGAAAATACAGGGGCCTACGACAGTCAGGGGAATGATCTTTCCAAATCCCGGACAGGCGCCTTCTCAGGCGTGGATTACTTTGGTACACCCAACCTGCGGTCTTACCAGTTCACCCTGAATGTTGGTTTTTAATTGATAATAGCTTAAAAAGATAAAAATGAACCGAAAAAATATACCAATCAACTATCTGATCTGTGCGCTGCTCCTGCTATCGGCCTGTAAAAAATCGATCCTGCAGTTGCCTAACCCCACCGCCCCCACACCCCAGGCATCCCTGGTCACCGAGGCCGGTATCGACGCCTTCGCCATGGGTATCTATTCCAAATGGATCGCCAATGAGACAGGCGACGGAAATCTCAATTTCTTCCAGCTCGCCTGGTCCATCGAGAGCAATATGGGCGACGAGGATTTCTCCCCTTACTCCAACTGGGGCGGTCGTTACCCGGCCAATGTGAATACGATCACCCTGCCGGCTCCATACAACACGGTGATCCCAAATCCCTCCGGTTATGACCAGATAGGACTCTTACGGTCAGTGAACAGCCGGGTAGCCGGCGACCAGAACTCTATCCAGTACGAATGGAATGTGTTTTACTATATAAATGCACAAGCTAATTCCATTTTGCAGGCCATTGAAAATCCCGCGCTGGTACTCTCCGGCGACACGGCCACCAAGAAAAATCTGCTGAGGGCCTGGGCTTATTACTGGAAGGGGTATTCCTATTCAAAGATCGGCTCCATGTACCTGGCTGCCGTCATCAATGATCAGCCGGCCAATGGATTGACCGATAATGTATATGTAAGCCATGACGCGGTGATCACAGCAGCCAACGCCAGCTTCGACAAAGCAGCCGCACTCCTGGGCAGCATCACGGAAAATGGAGATTATGATGCCACCTTCAAGGCCATCATACCCAATTTCAACCTGAACACGCAGATCATCAGCCCCACTATGTGGATCCGCCAGATCCATACCTATGAAGCGCGTAATTTCCTGGTCAATCATAAAGTGGCTACCATGACGACCACCGATTGGACGACCGTGCAATCCCTCACTGCCACCGGCATGATAAAGGGAGATTATACTTTCATGTATGGAATGGCCCCCAGTGGCCTCAACGATCTGTCTACCCTGCAGGGAACTACCTACCATCCTTTTGAAATGCATTCCGTAGCAGGGGGCGCTTTGTCCTTTGTCAGCGAACGGCTGATCCAGGATTATCAGCCCGGCGACCGGCGTTTCACCAAAAATTTCGGGCCCTATCCGGGTGGATCCGTGGTGAATGTTCGCAGTCGGGGCATCCAGTTCGGTACCCGCTATGGCGTAATTGATATTGAGAAAGGTGGCACTTATGCCTCCGAGACCCACTTAGGCGCCGTTCCTATCGCTCCTACCTGGGAGGAAAATGCCCTGATGATCGCCGAAGCAAAGATCCGTAGCGGCAGCGATGTAGAAGGCGGTCTCGGCCTGATCGATCAGGTAAGGGATGCCGACAGCGCCTATCTGCCGCATGTGGCCAATACCAACCTTTCACAGACCGCAGCAATAGAACAGTTGCGCAGCGAAAGACGTGTAGGTCTCTATCTTCGGGGAATAGCCTGGTATGATGCCCGTCGCTGGGGCGTCACCGCTCCCAAGGCACAGGGCGGCGGAAGAGCCAATGCAAATATTCTGGTCCCCGGCACCCTGATCGGGCCTTCCGGCACTCCAGCGACCCTGCTACCCTGTTTTATTGATTATAACTTTGTGGATTATTGGGATGTACCACAGAACGAACTGGATTTCAACCCCGCAGGGGCCGGTTCCGCAGTTACGCATAATTAGAACAGCGAGGGGGATGTTCATGAAATGTCCCCCTCGCTTATAGTCTATTTACAAAAGCATCCTCACTTACTAATTTTATTTAAAGCTTAAGCTGATCCTTCCGCCGCTGTTATCTACTTTTACCGGCAGCCCTCCGCCATTTATAGACCCTTCAATATGTTTCCCATCTGAATCACCTTTAAAATTATTCAACGTACTCGTCCTTACTTCCTCTGCGTACAACCTCAGGTCCATTCCTTTGTCCTTCGGTAACTGCAGAGCGATATTTCCACCGGAATTGGTAAGATTCAGGTATTTGCCCGGATCTTTCATCTCAATATCTATATTACCGGCACTGGTGGAAGCAGACAAACTACAGGATAGATCCCTCAACCGGATATTCCCGCCGGAAGTAGCGGTATGCAGTTCCCCGGTGATCGCTTCGCCACCTACCGACCCCCCGGAAGTAGTAGCATGGACTGTACCGTTCAAAAGGCGCAGGGTTAGATTGCCCCCGGACGTACCCAGCTTGATATTACCCTTGCAATTGACAGCTTCTATATTCCCCCCGCTGGTCTCCAGATCGATCTCGTCTTTCGAATCCGTCAGGGAAATATTCCCGCCGGAAGTTCTTCCGGTTAACTTACCGCTTACCATGTCTACATCCAGATTGCCCCCGCTGGTCCTGAATTCCTGTGTTCCGGAGAGATTTTTCAGGTTGATATTCCCGCCGCTGGTCTTCAACATGGAAGAGACAGCCTGCGGTACAAATGCCTTAAAAGTAATGGTCAGGCCCTGCCGCCAGTTCATATTCTTTCCTTTAGGCCTGGCAATAGCAGTCAGCTTGTGGTCATTCACGGAAATCGTAAGCTCATATTGCTCCTGCAGCCTTTTTCCGATCTCTTCTTTGGAAAGTTCCTCATTATCATGATTTCCCCGGACATACACCTCCAGTCTGGCCTCGGCAGCAGGTACCCCCGATACGGAAATATTACCTCCCGTTGTTCCCAGCTCTACTTGCTGAATGGATTCACCAGCCAGGGATTTCTGTAAATAAGGAGGAGTATGACCCGATTGTGCTTCTGCCGCCAGGATCTGCCATCCGGCCAATACCAGGAAAAATATCTTTCGCATAATGAAATCTTTTAGTTTCCAGTAAAGTCACCTTCCCCAGTGAAAATGTTGCATGGAAGGAGCCAATTATCCCGGAAATGCTAATTTAGGGGCTTAATGTATAAAAGACTGCCCGGACCGGACATATTACGCTGCATACCAATAGCTATGGCTATCATTCTTTTTAGCATGCTGCCCGGCCACGCATCGGCCTGGCATAGCAACGAGCCCGGCGACTCCGTAGTCACCTCCGGCAGGCAGGAGGCCCTCCGTTTCCTGGAAAATATAAAAGAACTTGATTCCAGCGCCTGGTGGCCCCATGTAAAACCTCGCCTGTTTGTAGAGAACCTCCGCGCAAATATCAGTTTTCCGCTGGCCATGTACCAGGGCAGCAATACCAATTTCTGCGGCTATGCAGCCCTTTCCTACCTGCCGCTGCACGACGACCCGCTGGGATATGTAAAATTCATGCTGGAATTATATCGGAATGGGAAAGCCACCTGGGGCAAAATAGCCTTCTGCCCCTCCCCGGCTATCAGACTGGCAGCAGGCACCCTGCGCTTTAAAGGCATCCTGGACATCCGGCCAGCGGACCAAATGTGGTTCCTCGTCCTGGCTGACCATTTTAAAGGATACCTGAATCTGTTCTTTCCCCATTACCATCCCGGCTCCGAAAATACTTTCTGGGCAGCAGTCAATTTTGGAAAATTCAACCGTATCATCCATCATCTCCTGGGCTATGAAGTGCGATCCGTAGGATCCGACCTGATCCGCCCCCATTTCCACGATCTCTTCAGTTACCTTCACCAGTCAGTGAAGACAGGCATCACTTTTCTCTATGTCAACAATAACTACCTGCATAAAAAAAATCACAATAAATCAACGTTCAGCTTCCCCACTCATTTTATCGTATTAATGGATATATGGAAGACCGGAGACGAATTCACCATCATTTACTGGGACTATGGGGGAAGGACCCTGCGCCAGGTGAGCCCCGCCTTCCTGAAGAAAATACTTTTCGGGGTCACCCGGTGTACAAAAAATTACGATCCGCCAATCACCCTCCAATAATCGACGTTATGCTTTACAACCCATTATATACACCAGGTAAACACAGCATAACAGGGCTGGCCATCCTGCTTTTCGGCATTCTGGCCTTTGCCTCTTCCTGTACCTCCCTGAATATTACCAATTATTACCGTAAACACCAGCCGGCCCTGGACAGCATCGACCAGACTTTTAGGAACGCTTACCAGGAGCGGCCCTTTTCCATCGAATTCACGGACAGACCCTTTAACCATGTCTCCCTGGAACTAATGACAGATACCCTGACCTATATCTATGAATTTGCAGTGGGTGATCAACGGATGCAGGATACCTTGCTGAAATACCGCTTCAACGCCCCTGCCATCAACGCACTTATTACGCAAATGCGCTCCGTCAACTGTACCTGGGTGAACAATCTGGACTACTATACCGATGATAAAAAACAATCCCTGATCTATATATCCCTATGGCCCCGGATCTTCAACTCCCCTTTCGTCAATAAAAAGTATTATATCCTCACGTATTTCTCCCTGCCGCAGTATTTCGACAGCGAAGGCAACCTGCTGGTCCGACGCAGGCTGAAAAGGATCCGGAAAATAAATGGAGAGACTTTCAAAAAGATCAATGATAGAGTTTGCTATACCCTCTCCGATCGGTTCCGGTAAACCCGGTTTTACTTATACCGAATTCGGTATAAGTAAGAAGGTTATTTCCCGGGCTCAAAATACGGCACTTCATCATGTGATTCCTTTTCCTTCTGCTGCCAGTATGCCAGGGTAACCACATGCCCATCAGGCGTCCGTAATAACCTACCGAATACCGCATTGGTGGGGTTGAACGTCACATCCGTCACTCCTACCGTAAAAGTCTCCGGCGGAGGAGGCGCCGCTTCTACCATGGCAGGGGGGGCCTCCGTTGCGCCCGTGGCCGGCACGCTTGCCGGTTTCGGGGGCGGACTGGACACCACCACCACCGTATACCCGTTAAATACCAGCAATGCCTTCAAAAAAGCTACCCTCTCCGGCAAGGCATTCTTTTCTACAATGGCGCATTTTACTCCATCCAACTCCTCAAATAAATGATTTTGATTAATGGCCATACCCAACTATTAATGAATAAATATATTGATAGGCGCCACTCGCCAGCCCGGTCACCAGGATCCCCCCCATACAGATTGCCAGCGCCATCTTCGAGGGTATCCCCGGCTCAATTTTCGCAACCGGCTCTCCCCCCTCATCCATGAACATCGCTTTCACGATCCGTAGATAGTAATATAATGAAATGACCATGTTCAATGCGGCAATAGTGATCAATATATAATTGCCCTTACCGGCGCCCGCCATCAGCAGGAAAAATTTACCGAAGAATCCGGCAGTAGGCGGAATACCCGCCAGCGAGAATAAAGAGATCGCCAGCACCCAGCTCAGGATCGGATTGGTTTTGTAAAAACCCCTGTAATCATCCACATTTTCTTTACCAGCCACGGCACTCACTAACGCCACCACCCCAAATGCTCCCAGGTTAGAGAAAATATAGATCAATACAAAGTAGATCACCGCAGCGCTGCCGGCCGCGGATTGCCCGGAGATCCCGGTCAATATAAAGCCTATCTGGGCAATGGATGAAAAAGCCAGAAAGCGCTTCATGTTCTGCTGGCGCAGGGCAAATAGATTACCAATGACCATAGTAAGCACAGACAATAAGAAGATCATATTGTACCAGGTTCTGTCCAGTGAGGAAAAAACATTATACAATACCGGAACAAACACAAACAGGATGGCGCCCTTTGATATCACAGAAAGATACGAAGTCACCGCCACCGGGGCGCCCTCATATACATCAGCCGTCCACAGATGAAAAGGGACCACGGAAATTTTAAAGGCAAATCCTGCCAGCAATAGAATGAAGGCAAATATTTGCAAAGGGCTTCCTGTCAACTGTTGTGCTATCGAGACAAAGTCTAAGGCGCCCGTTGTTCCGTATACCATAGAAATACCAAACAGCAGGAGACCAGAGGAAAATGCGGAAGACAGGATGAACTTCATAGCAGCTTCGGAAGACAACCGTTTCTCCAGGTCAAAATTGACCAGGGCCGCAAGGGGAATCGTGGAAAGCTCCAATCCCACAAAAAATAAGAGCAAATTATTACCGGAAATCATAAAGAACATCCCCAAAAGAGTAGACAACAACAGCATATAGAATTCCGACACGTGTTTGTGTTCCCGTAACCAGTGATTTGCCTGTAGTGAAATGATAAGCGTACCCAGGCTAAGCATATTTTTTTCCAGTACTATCAAAGGACTGGTATGAAAGGCTCCTCCAAATAAAGCACCTTCCCTGTTGCAAAAGAACCCGGCAGCCACATTGATCACTAATAAAGAATTGATGACCGCCAACAACGATCCGTTCTCCCATTTCTTATTTCCAATCTTTAGAAATAATATAATAAAAAGAAGGATCGTGACGAGCAATTCCGCTTTCATCAATACAAAAAAGTCATTGGACATGCTGTATATTTAAACACCGATATTAAAACAACTCCCGTCATTTCCATAGGAGACTCATCTCCACGTAAGACTCATCACTTTACGCATAATAGATTCAGCACCAGGCGCGATCAGGTCATTCAACCAGAAAGGCGCCACACCAATGGCCACAATTCCAACCATAAGGATCACTATTGCCAGCCTTTCATTCCAGCGGGCATCCGTCAACGTCCTAAAGGATGCATTGCCCGCAGGCCCCATGACAGACTGCCCCACTGCTCTGAGAATATACACGGCTGTCACCACGATAGAAGCACAGGCTACGATAGTGGCCAGTCGATACCAGCCGTCCGCATGCTGCCAGGAGCCCATAAATACAGTCACTTCCGCCACGAATCCGCTTAATCCGGGCAAACCGAGAGAACACAAACCCACCAGGACAAATGCGGTCGAAATGAAAGGCATCATTTTCAGGAGCCCCCCTAACTTTTCCACCATCCTCGTATGGGTACGATCATAGATCATACCAATACATGCGAAGAACAGCGCCGTCATCAGACCATGAGAGACCATCTGCATCACAGCGCCAGTAATAGCGGTTTTGGTTAGCATGCCAATCCCCAATAAAACAAACCCGCAATGGCTTATAGATGAATAAGCGTTGATATATTTCAGGTCGGTCTGCATCATAGTGGCAAATGCTCCGTATAAAATGGCTATGGCCGACAGCAATACAATGATCCCTGAATAATAATGCGCCGCATCAGGCATTAGAAAAGTGGCAACCCGTAAACAGCCATACCCACCCAGCTTCATGGAAATACCGGCCAGGAACATGGATGCAGCCGTTGGTGCGGAAGAATGACCATCCGGTACCCAGGTATGAAAAGGAAATAAGGCTGCGAATACGCCAAATCCAATAAAGGCAAAAGGGAAAAATATTTTCTGCGTTGCCGGAGGAATATGCATTTGTGTGATCCGGAGCAGGTCAAAACTATGCGTCCCATCCCCCGTGTTGGAATGAAAATAAATCCCCATCAATCCTACAAATACAAGGGCCGATCCCGCCATAAGCATCAGGGCCAGCTTCATAGCAGCATATTCTTTTTTACCACTGCCCCAGATGCCAATCAACAAAAATTTTGGGATTACCGCCAGCTCCAGGAAAAAGAAAAGTGTGAAAAGATCCAGCGAAATAAAAAAGCCATAAGCGCCGACACTAAGCAGATACAGGAGGAAGAAAAATTCCCTGCTCAACTTTTCCATATTCCAGGACACCAGCACCCCTGCCAATACGATAAAAGACGTGAGAAGGATCATGGCCACGGAAATCCCGTCCACACCGGTATGATAATGGATATGAAGGGGGGCATACCAGCTGTGATCCTTTTCAAACAACATAAGAGCAGTATTGCCGGACGCTCTTTCTTTCCAATAAAAATAGAGCAATACAAAACCAAGCACCCCTTGCAAGGCAGCCCCTGTAACCGCAACAGCCCGCACCGGCCGCAACCCCTTACATAAAAGAATGATAAGGGAAGTTATGAATGGTAATATGACCAGGAGGTTCAGGTTCATTCTAAATATGGTTTCTTTTGTTCTATTTCCACAGGTATACAAATAAGATGATCAACCCAATGATGCCGCCCAAAAAATACAGTGCGTAATGCTGGACCTTTCCCGATTGTATCCCCTTAATGAAAAGGGATATTTTCGCAATAGCCGCCGCAATAGCATTCATCGTTCCATCTATAATATGCTTATCTATCCATGCCGCCGGCCGCCCTATCCCGTTGAATATTACTTTTTTAGTGATAAAGAGATACAATTCGTCGATATAGAATTTCTTATACGCCGTATTATACAGCCCCCCCAGCGATGCCGCTATCTTCCGGGGACGATCATTCTGTGAACGATACAAGCTATAAGCCAACAGGATCCCGCCTGCTGCCAATAATACCGGGGCAACGGAAAAAGGGACCGAGATCGGGCTGTCCAAGGCCTTTCCATCCGATGTTATATAATGTGAAAAGGGGATCAGCCCTGCCAGAAGAGAGCCTGCGCTTAAAATGACCAATGGTATTTTCATGCTGGCCGGCCCTTCGCCCTGTGTGTTATGCAATTCCCTTTCCCTGTTCCAAAAGATTGAGAAATACAACCGGAACATGTAATAGGCAGTAATAGCAGAAGTCACCAGCCCCAGCCCATAAATTAATTTATTGGATTTCCAGGCGGCTGACAGGATCTCTTCCTTGCTGAAAAATCCGGAAAAAGGAGGAATCCCGGCAATAGCCAGACAGCCTATTAAGAAAGTCATATGCGTAACCGGCATCATTTTCCGGAGCCCGCCCATATCTTTCATCTCATTGCTGTGAACAAAATGGATGATGGTCCCGGCACATAGGAACAGCAGTGATTTAAAGAAGGCATGCGTAAATAAATGGAATAGAGCAGCCGTAAAACCTGCTCCTCCTTCCCCGCCATATCTGGCAACTCCCAACGCCAACATCATGTAACCGATCTGCGACATGGTAGAGTACGCAAGTACCCTTTTGATATCCGTCTGGGTACAGGCAATCACAGCAGCAATGATAGCAGAAAGGGCTCCTACCCAGGTGACGATAGATAAGGCCGCCTCATCCATGGAATAAAGGGGGAACAGCCTTGCTACCAGGTAAACTCCGGCTACTACCATGGTAGCCGCATGGATTAATGCAGATACCGGCGTAGGCCCTTCCATGGCATCGGGTAACCAGATATGCAAGGGGAACATGGCGGACTTTCCGGCGCCCCCGATAAATACCAGTACCAGTGCCCAGGTCAACATGGACACACCCAGAAAAGACACCTGCATTATACTGACAAATTGCAATGAATGCAGATCAGTCAGCCGTTCCATCAGTGTCTTGAAATCCAGCGTGCCTGCATGAAAAGAAAGGATCAGGATACCCACTAAAAAACCAAGATCGGCAAAGCGGGTAACGATGAACGCTTTTTTAGCAGCAGCCACCGCAGCAGGCTTATCAAAATAAAATCCAATTAACAGGTAAGAGGATAGCCCTACCAGCTCCCAGAAAATATAGATCTGGAATATATTGGAAGAGAGGACCAACCCCAGCATGGAAAAAGTGAACAAGGAAAGAAATGCATAATACGTACTGAATCTTTCCTCCCCTTTCATATAACCAAGACTGAAAACGTGTACCATCAGGGATATAAAAGTGACTATTACCAGCATCATCACCGACACCGGATCCAACAAGATACCCATATCGATAGATACCCCGGGAGAAAAGGCCAGCCAGACATATTTTACAGGAATGACAGACTGATAAGCATCCCCGATTTTCCCATTCACAAAAAAATACTGATAAGCCACATAGCAGGCAAGTACGGAAGAGATCAGCAATACCGTACAACCTATACTACCCGCGCTCTTCCGGAAAGCCCCCTTTCCCGACAGGCCTAACAATACAAAACAGGCCAATGGCAGCAATAGTATAAGGGATATGTATAGAGAATAGTTCAATTATTCTTTTTAGGACGTTAAAACTTCATTTGTGTGGTATCTTCCACATCAATGGATTGATGACTCCGGTATAAATTAATAATTATGGCTATGGCAACGGCTGCTTCCGCAGCCGCTATCGTAATTATAAAAATGGTAAAGGCGACCCCATCCAATCTATCCGGATAAAGATACTTGTTAAACGCTATAAAGTTGATGTTAACGCTATTCAGGATCAACTCAACGGCCATCAGCATAGCAATCATGTTCCGGCGGGTGAACAGCCCATACATGCCGATGAAGAACAGCGCCGTGCTTACAAATAAAATATGGGATAAGGGTATTTCGGAAGTCATTCTTCTCCTGGTTTTGTTTTCATAGCAATGACAATACAACCGATCATCGCTGCTAATAATAAAATACTTACCACTTCAAATGGCAAAGCATATCCCTTGTCATCGGTACCCAGCAGCTGCGTGCCGATACGGGCGACACTCATATCGAATTTTCTGTTACCAGCCCTGAAACCATATTGATGAATAAGCAAATACGTTAATGCAAACCCCAGCAAGACCGCCAGCAGAGAGAAAATATTCCGGACGAATGGCGGCTTTGGCATCCCACTGCCTGATTGCTGTGTTAAGAAGATGGAAAAAATGATAAGCACGACTATTCCCCCCACATAGACGGCAATCTGTACCGCCGCAATGAAGTTGGCGTCCAGCCAGAAATACAGCCCGGCAACACCCATCAACGAGAACAACAGCCAGATGGCGGCGCGGAATATCTTTGCGGAGGTAACGGAAAGAATTCCCGTCCCGAGTAAAAAGGCTGACAGCAAATAAAATATGATGGCCGATGCACTCATTATTCAACACCCTCCCTGATTTTTGAACCTGGTTTATTTAGCTTTTTCGTAAGCTCACTTCTGTCGTACACACTGTGCTCAAAGGTCTGCGCCATTTTGATGGCATCCGTAGGACAAGCTTCAATACACAGATTGCACATCGTACACAACTCCAGATGATAGACAAATGTATCCAAAGCCTTTTTCTTTTTCCCTTCCGGGGTAATATCGAATTTGGTGATGATTTTAATCGTGGCATTGGGACAAGCCAGCTCACAGGCGGTGCATCCTGTACAGGCATGCTCATTCTTCTCATCATGCAACATTACCACCTCACCCCGAAAACGTTCGGGTAATTTTAATTCATCGCGGTTGTCAGGATATTGCTGCGTGATGATCTCTTTATGATGCGTGAAATAATACCCCGTCAGCTTCATCCCTTTTAATAAGGATTTTATGGCGCCAAAAATGTCCGATATATATTTCTTTAAGAACATATATTTTCATTTAAAGACTCCCCTCCCCCCTTAGGGTGGGGTCAAAAATACCAACCCTCAATAGCTATCAAAGTCGTCAGTAATAAATTAAACATACTGATCGGTAATAAATATTTCCACTCCAGGTTCAGTAACTGGTCAATCCGCAACCGGGGAAAAGTCCAGCGGAACCACATGATGACGAATATAAGAAAGAAAGTTTTCCCCACAAACCACAAGGACGACGGAATATAATCCATAATATGATTGAATGCCACCCAGTTGCCGATATGCAATGGCATCCAGCCACCGAAGAACAAGGCGGCCCCTATAGCGCAAACGATAAAAATATTTACGTACTCAGCCAGGAAGAACAGGGCGAACTTCATTCCCGAATACTCCGTATGGAAACCCGCAGTGAGTTCTGATTCTGCTTCTGCCAGATCAAAGGGGGCCCGGTTGGTCTCGGCTGTTACAGCAATAAGAAAGATCACAAATGAAATGACCGCCGGGATATGGCCCTTAAATATCCACCAGCCATTTTGCTGGGAAGAAATAATATCGGAGATCCGCAAACTACCCGTCAGGATCACGATAGAAAGAACAGATAGCCCCGCTGATAATTCATAGCTCACGATCTGCGCTCCACTGCGCATAGCGCCCAACAGGGAATATTTATTGTTGCTGGCCCAGCCAGCCATTAAAATGCCTATGACGGAAAGGGAAGAAATGGCGGAAACATATAATACGCCGATATTAATATCCCAGATGCTCAGGCCTTTCGCAAATGCAATAGGAGCAAGGGCCAGCATGGCCGTGACCAGGACGACAAAAGGAGCCAGGTTGAACAGGAATTTATCGGCTCCATCCGGAGTAAGCCCTTCCTTTACAACCAGCTTCAGCGTGTCAGCCACAGTCTGCAACATCCCTTTAGGCCCCACCCGGTTGGGGCCTAAGCGTATTTGCATATACGCCGAAACCTTCCGCTCCATGATGATCAATACCAACCCCAGCACAGCAAACAAACTGATCACACATAAGCCGACGATCACAAACTCAAATAACAATGCCATCGATGGATTGAACGTATCGTTCAACCAGCCATGAATGAAATTTGTTATGCCCTCTAAGCTCAACATTCGTCACTACAATTTTAATTATTATCGGTCAATATCCGGTATCACTAAATCCAACGTTCCCATAATCGCCACCAGATCACCTATCTTATGTCCCCTGGCCATATGGTTCAAAGCAGATAGATTCGAAAATCCCGGAGAACGGAATTTAATTCTATAGGGCGTTGTGCCGCCTTCACTCACTATATACACTCCGAACTCACCGCGCGCCGTTTCTATTCTTGAATAAAATTCACCCTTCGGCAATTTCAAAACCGCCTTTGTCTTGGCCTGAAAATCCCCTTCCGGAATATTGTCGATCAGTTGTTCCACAAGAGACAAAGACTGCCGCATCTCTCTCATCCGGACAATATACCGGGTGTAGCAATCTCCTCCTGTTTCCAGTATTTCTTCAAAAGACAACTGTCCATATATTTCATAGGGCGCCAATTTTCGGATATCGCAATGGACACCGCTGCCCCTGGCAGTAGGACCGGTGCAACCATAAGAGATCGCATCTTCCTTTGAAATATACCCGACCCCTTCCATGCGGTTCCGGAAGATTACATTATCCGTCACCAATTCATCATATTCATCGATCTTCGTTTTGAAATGCGCAATAAATTCTTTTACTTTTTTCTGAAAATTGGAGTGCAGGTCAATCATCACCCCGCCGGGAACCATATAGTTCATTGTCAATCTGGCGCCGCAGGTCTCTTCCATGATATCATTGATCATTTCACGCTCCCGGAAAGCATGAAAAAAAGGAGTAAGAGCGCCTACATCCATGGCAAGAGCTCCCCACCAAAGCTGATGAGAAGCCAGTCTCGTCAGTTCATCCATCAGCACACGTATCACTTTAGCCCGTTGCGGCACTTCGATCTGCAACCCCTTCTCCACACATAAGGCGCAACCGTGGTTATTGATATGGGAAGAAAGATAGTCCATCCGGCTGGTAACATAAATGAATTGCCGGTAACTCAGACTCTCACACATTTTCTCTATGGAACGATGAATATAACCGAGATGTGGCTCTACATTCCTGATCGTTTCGCCATTGAGAGTAATGACAAGGTGCAGAACTCCATGCGTGGAAGGATGCTGAGGCCCTACGTTGATTATTAGATCGCCCTGGTCGGTTGTGCCTATTTCTTCAAACATGAATCGCTATTATCATTATTCATCCATGAATTATAATTTTTAATGGCCGGATGGAGCTTACGGTTCATCATAGCTTTATCATATTGACCGGATCTTCGTAATCTTTCCGCAAAGGGTACCCATTCCAATCCTCCGTCAGCAACAATCTTCTCAGGTCAGGATGATGAAGAAATTTTACACCGAACAGATCATATACTTCCCGTTCATGAAATTCTGCCGTTCGCCAGATAGATGACACGGATTCTATTCCAGGCTCATTACGATCCAACTTCGCTTTTACCACCAGCACATCCTGGCTGACCGTGGATCTCAAATGATACACCATCGTGAAATGGGTCTTCCAGTCTATACAGGTAAGACAAAAAAGAAAATCAAAATTCAGGTCAGGCGCATAGCGCAATTGCTCCGCAACGGTCAACCAGTTCGCTGACGCTATCATTACCGTTATCCACTCCCCCCCTTCTTCCAACACAGCAGAAGGGAGCAACTCGCCAATCTTTATTTTCAACGCTTCATTTGACATGCTCGGTTTTTATCTGTTCCCGGGTGGCTCCGCTCCTGATTTTTTCCTGTAACGTGATCAATGCATGCAGCAAAGCTTCAGGCCGGGGCGGGCAACCGGCTATGTAAACATCAACAGGGATCACATGATCAGCCCCTTTTACTACCGAATACGTATTATAAAAAAAAGGGCCGCCGCTCGTAGCACAGGCGCCCATCGCAATAACATATTTCGGATCGGCCATCTGGTCATATAGCCGCTTCAGCACCGGAGCCATCTTATTTACAATAGTCCCGGCAATGATGATCACATCGGCCTGCCGGGGCGTAGCACGCGCTACTTCAAACCCGAACCTGGACCAATCATATTTTGCGCCGGCCGTTGACATCATTTCAATAGCGCAGCAACTGGTGCCAAATACCAGCGGCCATAATGAATTCGAACGGGCCCAGTTGATAACTTCATCTATCGAACTTATCACAATGCCTCCGCCCGGTGTTGGATGCACCTGTCCGGGAAATGCCCCCTCCTGTTGTATGTTAGTCTTTACATCCATTTCAGAGCGCCTTTTTTGTGCGCATATAAAAATCCCATAAAAAGAATAAAAAGAAAGACAAGTATCTCTCCAAAAGCCAGCCAGCCAATTTTCTTTACTACCACAGCCCAGGGATACAAAAAGATCAGTTCTACATCGAAGATCAGAAAGATGAGCGCAAACAGGTAATAGCCTACATGGAATTGGTTCCAGCCAGTACCCCGGGCGGGCACACCGCATTCATAAGCTTGTCCCTTTTGCGGATTTTTTGTTCCTTTTATCACCAGCTTTGACACTAAAATGCCACCGCCGGCAAAAGAAACAGCAGCAATCATAAGAACAAGTAAGGAAGAGTTACCCATCAGCTTAATTGATTCTACTAATTTAACAAGTAAACATCAAATGCTGTTGCATTTTTTCGGTAATTCTTTCAAACCTTCTCTTTCTGCAACTATATGAATCACAAATAGTTATATTTCAGCCCTTCAGATCCACTATCACATTGATGGTCAGGGCCACTATCACGGTATTGAACAGGAAGGACAGCATTCCGTGGAGCAGGGCCAGCCGGCGGATCTTGCGGTCAGAGATCTCAATGTCCGAGACCTGGAAGGTCATTCCGATGACATAGGAGAAATAGGCGAAGTCCAGGTAATCCGGCCATAATTCATGCGGTATCTGTAATCCCACCGTACGTTCATCCGGATTGATGGGATGGTCGCCATAATACAGCAGCGCATAACGGAAAGTGAACATGGCATGCAGCAGGAACCACGAACAGATCACACCGGTAATATAAATAAAGGTTTCCAGCCCTTTATCCAATTGCCAGCCTCCTTTCTTTCCCAATAAGCCCATAATGCCCATCAGGCTGCCAACCGTGGCGATCAGCACGATAAGAAAGACCACGATCCGGCCGGAATCCTCCGTCTTGGCCAGCACACGGATCTGCCGGGGGCGCATGCTGAAAAAAATAATCCCGCTGATGACAAGCATGGAGAGGCTGAAGCTATCCCACCCGATCATGACCCGGGTCATACGCTCCATATGAAAGGGCAGCAGCCCTATGGAAATGATCGCCGATACCCCGAAACTTATCACCAGTTTATAAAAAGAATGCATTCTGTGAAGCCAGCCGGGGCAATGAATATAGTCTGAATGAGTGGAGTCTGACAAAGGATTGAGTTATATGAGTGATGAATATAAGATAAGTCCGGAAATATTACCACGCATTAACATACAGGTAACTATGCAAGTTAAACAGTCAGACCTACTACGCAAAAAATTAGTAATCCCTCCCTTTTTACACTGCATACGGACGGGAAGGCCCAAAGTCTAATAATTGGTATATTTACTAAAACTTCCGCCATGGCTTCTTATACGTTTACCATCAATAATAAGGCCGTCCAGGTAGACGCCGAACCGGATATGCCCCTGCTCTGGGTAATACGCGATCTGATCGGGCTGAAAGGAACTAAATTCGGCTGCGGAATCGCTCAATGCGGCGCCTGCACCGTACACCTGGCAGGCAATCCCGTACGGTCCTGCAGCATTCCTGTCTCTGTCGTAGCCGGTCAAAAGATCACTACGATCGAAGGCATCGAAGGAAAGATGGCAGAGGCCGTGCAAGCTGCCTGGATCGAAGAGCAGGTGCCTCAATGCGGCTATTGTCAATCAGGGCAGATCATGAGCGCCGTAGCCCTGCTCAAACGCAATCCCAAACCCACCAATGCCGATATTGACGTCTCCATGCAGGGAAATATCTGCCGCTGTGGGACATATGAAAGGATCCGCAAAGCGATCCACCGTGCCGCGGCAATGCAACCCCCTCCCGGAACGCTTAAAAAATCGCTAACCAATGCATAAGCCAAACCGTCCTACTATAGCCCGCAGGGAATTTCTGAAACATACCGGCCTTTCCGGGATCGCCCTCATCCTGGGCATCTCCTTTACAAAAGGGTCCGATGCCGCAGAATTAGTGAGAATGCACCCCGGCGACCTGCCCCTCACCGGCCTGGGCGACCTGCCGGAATCCTTCGGCATCACCCCCTATATCATCATAGAGCCCTCCGGTAAGATCACATTCATCAATCCCAAACCGGAAATGGGGCAGGGTACCTACCAGTCCGTTCCCGCCCTGGTAGCGGAAGAGCTGGAAGTCCCTTTGGACCGGTTGACCATCATCACCAGCTCCGGGCAAAAAGATATTCCCGGCCAGTCCGCCGGCGGCAGTTCTTCCATAAGAGGCAACTATGCCCAACTGAGAAAGGTGGGAGCTTCCGCCCGTGAAATGCTCTGCACTGCCGCCAGCCAACAATGGAATGTTCCCTTAGAAGAATGCTATGCAGACAATGGAAAGATCATCCACCGGCCTTCCGGCAAAAGCCTGGACTACGGGGAACTGGTAGCCACAGCTTCCACCCTGGCGGTACCGGCTAATCCTACTTTAAAAGATCCGGCAAATTTTAAAATATTAGGCAAGTCCATGCCCCGGCTGGACATCCCGCTGAAAGTCACTGGTAAAGCGGTATTCGGGATAGACATGGAACTACCCGGCATGGTCTACGCCTCCGTGGAAAGATGCCCCGTCTTCGGCAGCAAGCTGGTGAGCTATGACGACAGCGCCACCCTCAAGGTCAAGGGTGTGCTCCGGACGGTGAAAGCAGAGCGCGTCCTGGGTAAAAACCACTATGAAGGCGTCGCCGTCATAGCAGACAACTACTGGGCCGCCCTGAAAGGAAGAAAAGCATTGAAAGTACAATGGGATCACCAGGGATACGACTCCTTCAATACAAAAGACTTCGAACAGCATCTCCGGGATCTCGCAAAGACCGATGGACTGATCGCCCACAACAGCGGCGACTTCGATAAGGCAATGGAGGAGGCACCCCATAAAATAGAAGCCTTATACGAGACACCCGTTGTCGCCCATGCTACTATGGAGCCCATGAACTGCCTGGCCCACTGGCAGGAAGGGGACAAAGTGGATGTCTGGACTTCCGTACAAGGCGCCTCGATCGTTAAAAGAGATCTGTCACAGGCCTTCAGCATCCCCCAGGACAATATCACCCCTCATATCTCTTTTCTGGGTGGCGGCTTCGGCCGGCGCCTGTCGGCAGACTTTGCGGTGGAAGCTGCTTCGATCTCCAAAGCCATCGGCCGACCCGTGAAAGTGATCTGGACCCGGGAAGACGATATCCAGATGGGACCCTTCCGGCCCATGACCTTCTCCGCCATGAAAGGCGCGGTCTCCGCGGATGGGAAGGCTGTCGCTTTCCAGCACAAAGTCATCTCTCCCTCTATAAATGCCACAAAGAATGAAAAATACGACAAGACCAAGCCGGATGGCTCTATGACCGAAGGGATCAGCGACCAGAAATACGAGATCCCTAACATGAAGAACGCCTATGTCTTTGCAGACATCCATATCCCCATGCAGCCCTGGCGCTCTGTCACCAGCTCCACACTGGCCTTCGCTCATGAATGCTTTATCGATGAAATGGCAGTGGCCGCCGGCAAAGACCCAATGATGTTCCGACTGGAGATGCTCACAAAAGAGTCCGATACCAAAAGAGTGCTCACTAAGCTAAAAGAGGTATCCAACTGGAGCAAGCCCCTGCCAAAAGGATGGGGACGAGGCGTCGCACAATATGAATTTTTCGCCGGTCTCGCTGCCAACGTAGTGGAAGTTTCTACAAAAGCCGACGGCTCCGTAAAAATAGAAAAAGTGTATTCCGTTATCGACCTGGGAACAGTAGTGAATCCCGATATGGTCAAAGCCCAGACAGAAGGCGCTATCGTAATGGCCCTTGTAGCCGCCACCAAAGACGCCGTCACTTTTGAAAAAGGGAAATCCATTCAGTCTAATTTTCACAACAACCGGATGTTGCGCATCAATGAAATGCCGGCGGTAGAAGTGTTTATCCTGGCAGAAGGCGGCCCCAAAATTAAAGGAGTAGGCGAGCCGGGACTGCCGCCGGTAGCTCCTGCCCTGTGCAATGCCGTCTTCGCCGCCACAGGCAAAAGGATACGCAGGTTGCCTTTCGACCTGGCTAAGATCAGCTAATCATCGGACATGAATCGAATACCTCTATTTCTGTTCTTCGCCGTATCCATCCTCTCCACCCCGGCCCGGGCACAATCCTACAATCCTGTCATCGACGTGCAGCATTATGGATTCTCCCTCCTGTTGAATGATGCCAATAACAGCATCCGGGGCAAAGCAGATATCACCGTCTTATTCAGAGAAGGCGCTGAAAAATTTTCGCTGGACCTGGTGAAGAAGAAGACTACCGGTAAGGGAATGCAGGTCAGTTCGGTAAAAGAGGGTAACACAGCGCTGCGCTTTGGCCAGGACAGCGGGACTTTGCAGATCTTTACAGGTGCCGCTGCCGGCAGGTCCACCACCGGAAAAACCGCTATCGCCGGCTCCATTCATACTTACACAATCGTTTACGAAGGTATCCCCGCGGATGGCCTGATCATCGGCCCTAACAAATATGGACACCGGGGATTTTTTGGCGACAACTGGCCCAACCGGGCCCATAACTGGCTGCCCTGCGTCGATCATCCTTCAGACAAGGCTACGGTCGACTTTATCATTAGCGCGCCGGATCATTACCAGGTCGTAGCCAATGGCAGCAAAGAGGAAGAGAAGGCCCTGCCCAACCACTACAGGCTGACCCATTGGAAAGAGTCCGTTCCCCTCTCCCCCAAAGTAATGGTGATCGGAGTTGCCGGCTTTGCGATCGATCATCCCGGAGATGTACAGGGTATCCCCATTTATAATTATGTATTCCCGGAGAATAAGGAACAGGGATTCAAAAGCTATTCCGTAGCTACGCAAATCCTTCCTTTCTATATGGAGAAAATAGGGCCCTATCCCTTCGAGAAAGAAGGCAACGTCCAATCCAGAACCCGTTTCGGCGGTCTGGAAAACGCCAGCGCCATTTTTTATTTTGAGAACTCCGTCACCGCTCCGGGAATAGAATCGCTGATGGCGCATGAGATCGCTCACCAATGGTTTGGCGATGCCGCTACCGAAACACAATGGCAGCATCTATGGCTGAGTGAGGGCTTTGCCACATACATGACCCTTTGCTATCTGGAGAATAAATACGGACAGGACTCCCTGAAAAAAGGTATGGCAAAGGACAGAGAAAAAGTATTCTCTTTCGAGAAAAAGAGATTGACTTCCATCGTGGACACGACGATAAAAAGCGATTATATGCAGCTCCTCAATCCCAATAGTTATGAAAAAGGAGGATGGGTCTTACACATGCTTCGTAGACGATTGGGAGACACCGTTTTCTGGAAAGGTATTTCTACCTATTATGCCAGCTACCGGAACAGAAATGCCGACAGCGAAGATTTTGAGAAGGTCATGGAAGACGTGAGCGGGCAGGACCTAAAATCTTTTTTTCATCAATGGCTGAATACCGCCGGGCATCCTCATATACAGATCGACTGGAAATACGATAATGACAAGAAAGAGCTCGTTATCGACTTCAGACAGGCAGTCGGGAGCTTCCGGCAAACCAGCATACCGGTATTTGAATTCTCCCTGGAATATGCCGTTGACGGGGTGTTGCACCGCGTGGAAATCCAGGACGCCAACTTCCAGGTGCGGCTGCCGCTCCCGGAAAAACCGGTCACCCTGGTACCCGACCCGAATGTAAATTTATTGGCGTCCTTTGAGGTAAGAAATTTGTAAGACAATGCTTTGACGCCTGCCGGCGACATCATTTTTTTATTACATTATTTTTTTGTATATTTAGTAACTGCTATCAAAGTCAGGTCTTTATGCCAATAGAAGCACATATCAAGACTATTTTAGAGAACTATCTGAATCTTGAATCTGCCTTGAAAGACTATTGCCAGGCAAAAGAAGAAGCCACGAAAAGATATGATCGCCTTTTAATTGAACATCATTCTCCAGGTCATAATTATACTATTCATACAGCAGCTCCCATATTAAGTGCCTATGAAGAAATAAAAAACTTAGCCAGGGCCGCGCAGGAGACAAATCATAAGTTAAATGAAACAGGCGAAAAAATAAAAGAATATATTCATGCTTTAAATGGAAGTTCTCTGGATGCCCATTTTACGTTTGACAGCCTCAATCACCGGGCAGGGATTCATACCTTCTACCTGGAAAATGAAGAATTAAAAATCAGCCATTTGCCGGTTCCTTAATGCTGTCCAAAAAATAAAAACCCGCGCCTCCCCATTTAAACAGCGTCTGATAAAGAACTGAACGTAAAGTCCCTCACCTTCATCGGCGGCACGAGGTAGCTGCGATAAGATTCCACACTGATACTCCTTTCAGGCTTCCCCAGGGTCTCCACATTATTCAGCATGATCACCGGGCTCTCATTGAAGCGGAAATTCTTTATAGGGAATTTTACTTCGCCATCCTCGATATAGAACGTACCATCCCGGGTGAGCCCTGTCAACAACAGGGTCTGTGGATCCACCATCCGGATATACCACAGGCGGGAGACCAATATTCCCTTCTCCGTGCTTTTGATCATTTCCTCCAGGGAAGCCGTACCGCCTTCCATAATAAAATTACCAGGAGGAGGAATAGGCTTTACATTTTTCTTTTCGGCCCAGTACCTGGAATAGCTCAGGTTCTTTACGATCCCTTTATCGACCCAGCTCATTTTCTCCAGTGGCTGCCCATCACCGCTCCAGGTGGCTGAAGGCAGTTCGGGATTGAAAGGATCCGAATAGATACTCACTTTTGGATCCATCATTTGTTCGCCCAACCGGTTGCCGCCACCGGCCTTGCTCATAAAGCTCCTGCCTTCATCGGCACTCCGTGCGTCCAGCCCGCGAAACATATTTTCCAGCATATAGGTCACGGCAACAGGTTCCAGGATCACCGTATATTTCCCGGGTTCGATGGCCTTAGCACCCACAGAGCCATTTGCCTTGGACGCTGATACTTTTGTAGCGGTATAAGTATCCAGTTTGCCGACATCATGATACCCGCGGGCGGCATATCCCGAGCCGGTCCCATCCTCATTACGGGTAGTAATGGTAAATATTACATCGGTATCTTTATTATAGGCAAACAATCCTTTGGAGTTCATGATCGCATTGAAGCTGGTAGTATTCTCCAGGTAACCGGCCGCCTGCAGCTTCGCCTCTCTGGAGACATTGATACTTTTCCCTACAGCTTCTGCCCGGGTATCCGGGGTGATAGCTGCCGTAGCAGGCACATAGGTAATGGACTCAGCATAGGTTTGCGGGCCCAGTAACGGCATATGCTCAGGATTGTCCGGAGATAATTGCGCCAGTTCCTCCGCCCTGCGCACCACTTTTTCAAGAGAGGCATCATCAAATTCATCGATGGTGGCCGAACCTGTCTTCTTACCAAAAACAGAGCTGACCACCAGGCTCAGTTTGCTTATCTCACCGGCAGTGGACACCGCATTACGGGCATACCGTATATTGCCTCCTTCAGAGCCACTGAGGCTTGCCTCGCATTCTTCCGCTTTGGAAAAATGGAGTACTTTCTGTAAAAGCTTTTGAGCTTCTTCTTTGCTTAGAATTGACATATAATAAATTGGTAGTAGTTAGGTTGATTAGATTTTTCTCGCCGTATTGATCACATTTACTCCGTTGAAACGGGCCGTAGAGCTGCCGTGCGAAACGGCATTCGACTGGGAAGGCTGCCCTTTCCCGTCGTTGAAAGCTCCACCCAGCCGGTAGTCACGCTCGTCAGCAACCGCTACGCAGGAGTTCCAGAATTCCCGGGTATTGGCCTGGTAAGCCACATCTTTCAGCATGCCCACGATCTTCCCGTCCCTGATCTCGTAAAAGGTCTGGCCGCCGAACTGAAAATTATACCGCTGCTGATCGATGGAAAACGATCCATTCCCGATGATATAGATTCCTTTCTGCACGTTCTTGATCATATCATCCACACTTAAAGGATCTTTTCCAGGACGGAGGCTGACATTCGGCATACGCTGGAACT
>Ga0307511_10001202_pt1 | contig 27468 bp, 25 predicted proteins | sample 13_EM_MG_FD_200266 | JGI IMG/M metagenome (GOLD analysis project Ga0307511, IMG submission 200266) | Populus trichocarpa ectomycorrhiza microbial communities from riparian zone in the Pacific Northwest, United States - 13_EM | ecosystem: Host-associated > Plants > Roots > Unclassified | place...
TGTTTTCTTACCACCAATGACAGCGAAACCCAGGTTTTTTGATGTGGATGAATGCCCAGTGTCCCCATCCCGTCCTCGAATGTGGGTTGGATGGAGTGTACAGGTACAGCCCGGAAGAGCCCATGCGATATAGCAATCCAACGAGCCCAAAGCATCATACTTTCCCGAAGCCTTCCAGCAACTGACGACAGGCAAGGACTTCCTTGAGGCCTCAGGAAACCCCAGTCTGCTCAACACTCTAACCGAGAGTCTTGAACTGCTTGTCAAGGTTCGCCTATTTCAAATATTGGAACTAAGAAACGAGAAACGCTTGACAGAGGTGAAAGAAAGAAAGTAAGTAGGAGCTCACAATCTGCAACTTTATTGACTGACGTTGGTTGGAATAATATCTCGCATACACGGATTTTGACAGAAACAACGATGTTAACGTGTACCCCTATCCAATTAGAGGACCCGAGATTTTATATCTCTCTCCCCATCTATATTACATCCCGCCATACGACCGCTTCGGAAGTACCATGAAAAATGGAGCTTTCTTATACCAGGGCCGCAAATCCATTCATGCGACTATCAGAGCTATGAATGATTGTGAACAGACTCCGAAGAGAGTATACTTGAATAGATGCATGGGAGTCTTTTTTCTATATATTCTAATAATTCAGTACCCGTATCCAAACTATTCTAGTCGGACCGCACCTCCGAACTAACGTCCGGTGCATTATTCATCCCTGGGGCCGGCCCCTACCCCCTTACACCATCACTGCACAAAAGAACAAACAATCAAAAAAAGTAATAGGTGCCAGCTACAAAGTCCGCCATCACCTCACACTACTCCGGGTCTTCAAATTTCTCCCCCCACTGCCTGTCTGTGCCATCCCCAATCAGCAGGCCCCCCCCGGGGATGAGCCACGTTGTGCATAATCCCGCAGACACAATATAGGTCCTCTGCCCTCCCGATCTGGTGTGTCTATGCATTTTGAGCATCTTCAGCGGCATAATTGAAGCTACAAACCAGCTTATCGACTACCGTTATTTTTACCCTAGTCCAAATCGAAGAGCAAGATGTTCTTGTGGGTTAGCCCCAATGCCCTGGCCGTCTGGTCAAGGCCAAAACTCCCAAAGTTATTTGATCCACAATTATGGGTAGGCATGATATTTAAAAGTTCAGAGAACCTAGGTTCGCTAGGATTCTTTGTTGAAGATGCCATGCTCAGCCAGATTAGTCCCAGTGAGGTAACTGGCCTGGATTCAACCCCCTCACATCCTACAATTATCTTCTATACAATACCCCGCATTCCTAGGAACAACCAAAAATTTCCATTGCGCTTACTGCTAGTGAGGCACAATCATAAAGATGTATGGATGCGGTTGGATCCTGAGACAACCAAAGGTGAAAAACAAAAGCTTCTTATAACCTTCATTCAAATAACAATTATAATGAGCCACTCCAACTCAGAGACTAAATTTTTTGCCCGGCTTTATCAATGATCTCATCTAAGCTACTGAACTCCAAATACAAGTAGATAGTGGCGAAATCACCCCCCAATATGGGGAGCGCACTCTCAATGGCAAGGATGCGGGGACTAAACAGGCCTGGGGTTCAGCACAGATTGACTTGTGCTTGACGGTGCCACGAAGCTCTCAGTCTAGGAAATTTCAGTTCCATAGTTTTATATTGCATTAGGATGTGTTCTGACCCATACGTCAATACGGCCCATTCATCAATGGGCCCAGCCCACTCATCAATCTGACGGCCACAATAATATTTTAATATAATTATCTCATATTCGGAACTATTGAGAATTACGAGACTATGGAGCACTACGGATAAATGGAAAAATATAAGATATAAATGCATAAAATACTAGAAAATCTAGGCCTCCAGACGAAGAAAAATATAATGTAGAAATAAATGAAAATACGAGAAAATCAAATCCTCCAGAGATATATATATAAAATATACTAGATCAAACCCTCTTCCGTAGCACTTGAGTATTCAATGTATTATTCAAATCAGGAGGCCTAGATTTTCTAGTATTTTATGTATTTATAGGGGGGGTAAGGTCGACGGGGAGGTCATATCGTAAACTAGGGGTATGTGCTATTAGGTTGATTTTGGCAGGACGTGAGGACTGCCATGTTGTAGAGCGTAGTTGTTTCCATAGATCTGAATTTAGCCGGAATGGCCTCTACATATCTACCCTATCCCGTTATGCCCAGGCCGTCATGATGGTGACTCTTTGGAAGCACGTGAGTCACGCCACCAGCTAATGACCTTTGTCGCCAAGTAAGAGCACGGATACTTGTCATGCAGGCATATACTTGGCATATGGCATGCCTGATATGCAACAATTTTCTTAACAATTACAATTACGGCATTCCATACTCAAATATAGTCTGGTTGGCACAAGACTCAAATAAGCTATTCAGGGCACCATATGAGTTAGTCTGGTTGGCACAAGCCGCTCTCAGAGCAATATGAGTAACAGCAAAGGTTCAATGCATCACAACATATCTAATATCAACAGCACTGTCACTACCTGCCACGTTAACCCCCGCCTGATTCGATGAATGCTAGCTGGCGGGTGGTGCATAGGGTATGCATATGCCAAGCCTATGCGCGCCAAGCCCGTTTCCAAAATTAGAAGGGGGAAAAGACTTTTGTTTCTAGTCTGGTTGCCAACCAGCCGTACCTACTATACCTAGTTAGTTTCTGATAACCTAATCAATTACTAAGAGTACAATACATTGTACTGTACAATCATGCTCGGGCGCAACCAAAACTCCTGAATATAAGCTATTACCAAAGAGCACGACTGTATAACAGTATCTGAAGTAAGTACTCCATAACTTCCAAGTATACGTTAGGCCGGTAAATACGATGCTTCTTGTGTATATCACACTGTTCAAGGTCAATTGAAGAACCCTGCAATTCCGTTCATACACGACTGGTCCAATAAACAACACGCCAATTTACTTATATACCGGAATTTCTTTTCGTCAATGTTTATGGCAGCTTGTCGCTCTGTTCAAGTTGAAGTGAATGAATCGTCGCCGCTAAAGTTAAGCCGCTAACGTTAAATTTTAGTGCTATTGTTCAATTGTTCTACCCCTGTTACTTGACAATAGCCAACTATTCATGCACGATTGTCGATGTCTCAGCGGCCCAAGTTATGTAAAGTATGACTCGCTAACCTGTGACATTTGAGACAGCTGCAGATGCCCAAGCCCGAGACACAACGTGGTACTCGTGCCCCACCTGCATTTCCTTATTGGTTCTAGCAATTAATCTTGCGCATGATCAGTCAACCCTCGTCCGGCTTCCAGATCGAGTATTAAGTCAGCTTGTATACCACGAGTTCGAATATTATTCCAACAACTTTCTCAGACCTAGGGGGACGCAGGGGTAGTTGTGCTGCATACCTCCCAGTGAAAACGAAATGAAGAGTGATCTCATGGCCAAAAGGGGCTCTAAACACTAGGCAATCCTTTTCATTTAGTGGAAGCCCGGGTGTAGTAATAGGATCAGGTGCGTCAATATGCATGTCACCAGTGGGCCTCGTCCATCTTTTGTTGCCTAGTTTAGGATCTCGTGAGGTTCAATCACTCGTCCTATAATTATGGGCTGAACAATTGTTACAGCGGGTTGGGTATCTTGTGAGATTTTCGATCACTCGCCTTACCAGGTGAACGATCGATACAGCAGTTCGTCCATAATGAAAATGTGGTATATGAAGGAAGGGGCTCTCAGGCTCCGTCTGCTTCCACAGAGAGATCTGGACTTATTGCTTTTCGTCATTCCTAACTCGAGTCGTGATATACATATTTGCATTATCCGATGGGGCCTGATACAGGAAACCTGACCAACTACCGCTATTTGTGTTTCTTTCTTTTTATTACTGTACTTTTCCCGAAGGTCATTGCTTCAGCCATCCTCGAAATTCATCACGATAGTCTAGACAACGCGGGGTATGAGCGGGTCCGAATCTCAAGGCAAATCGATGTTCCATCCAGCTTTGCCACTCTGACACCATTAAATGCCACTGAATCCGATATCCAGAGAGCCCGTAGATTGGTCACTGAAGGGATTGCTGAAGTAAGAAAATATAATAAAGCCCGACTTGCATTTCCCTCACGGAATATCTATAGCTTCAAACCCGGAAGCAATGAATATGCACCCACTGGAGACCCACCGAAGCTTGCCCGTAGGGCACCACTCTTCAATGAGACTGTCGAGGCCCCCCCGCTCTATGCCGTGCCGGAGGATGTCAAGTCTGCTGCGGCGCTGTTGGCGGAGTTGGAGGCCCAAGAGCAGTTGACTCAAAAACGTGACACAAGAGAGGATAATTTCAGGGCGGATCAAGAAGATGAACAAATCATGAGACAGCAGAGCGGCAGCTGGTGGATGGAGGGCATCTCCCATTTGGGCACTCAGCCCTTTGGAAAAGACTCCTCGTACAGGGTGAGTTCCGACTCTTGGTGAATTAATTTGGTTTCAACTTCCTAGCCTGTTCCTAACTTATATAGGTTTTCCGGAACGTCAAAGATTACGGCGCAAAAGGTGATGGAGTTACTGTATGTCAAAACATCCTACTCGCTTCAGTTAAATGTCTAATATAACGATTGGTAGGACGATACTGCTGCAATCAACAACGCCATTGCCGATGGCAACCGCTGTGGAGCCAAGTGCAATGGCTCAACCGTAAAAGGAGCCATTGTATATTTCCCTGCTGGTGAGCAGTTCTTACGAGCCATATGAAGCTCTTAATATAGCTAATATATGCTTGCACTTCAGGTACATATTTGGTTAGTGGAACGATCGAGATCTTTTTCAATACCCAAATGATTGGGAATGTAAGCTCTTCTGCACTTGCATGTTAATCATAGTCTTGATGGGTTTGCTCATCATGTATTAGGCAAACAATATTCCTACCATTAAAGCAGCGTCATCCTTCGTTGGGCTTGGTGTTTTCTCGACAGACAAATACGTTGAAAGTGGTGGCACAGTGCCAGATGGTAAGGGGAAACAGTGGTATATTAACACTGTGAGTAAACATTTTTGTACCCATCTCCCCGGAACCAAACTGACTTCATTCAAAATGGTTAGGCAAACTTTTACCGACAGATTAGGAATTTCAAATTCGATATCACACAAACTGATGAGGGTGCCTATGTCTGCGCTTTGCATTACCAGGTTGCCCAGGCGACCAGTCTTGACAATCTTGAATTTATAGCCTCCAGCAATCCTAACACCACTCAGCAGTCCATTTGTAAGAGTTTTCCCGGGTCGTTAATTAATGAGTGAAGCAGCTGATAGTTTGCAAATTTATCTTAGTTGCCGAGAATGGGAGTGGTGGCTACATGAGTGACTTAACTTTCAATGGAGGGGCATTCGGAATATACGGAGGGAGTCAACAATTCACTGCCACAAGGCTGAGATTCAATAATGTCAGGACAAGTGTGCAACTGATCTGGGATTGGGGATGGGTAGGTCTACTATGCTGATTCAAAAGAAATGTTGGTTTTTGCAATAATTTACTATACTAATTCGTTTTATAGACCTGGCAGGACATACACATCACGGGCTCCAAGACCGGTTTCAGTCTCCTTTCCGAAGATGGAGTACATCACACCGGCTCAATCATGATCGTTGACTCTATTTTTGAAAATACGGAGACTGGTATCTTGACCTTCCCACCAACAAGAGATATCAAATCGGGGACCACTGGCATAACACTTGACAACGTAAAATTCATCAATGTCCCGAAACGCGTTGTGGATACAGCAAATAAGTCATATCTAAATGATGATAACGTCAACACATGGGCTCTCGGGCCAATCTATTTCGCAAGCAAAGCTCGTGATGTTGCCCTGGGAGCCTCTTTTCCAACCCTGCGCAACGCGAAATTAGTGGGTAGCCCTGGGCCACTTCCGAAAACCCCCTATTTTATGAGGAGGAGACCCCAGTATGAGAATGTACTAGCAAGTAGTGTCGTTCAGATGAAGAGCTATGCTAAAGGTCAGGGTCCCATCTGAACCCCTTATGTGTTATCACCTATTTTTATTTTATTCTTTTCGTACCCGATACCCGTTGTATTTCCACCTAGCTTATAACATAACATACTGTATAGGTGACGGAGTGGCGGATGACACAGCTGCCTTCCAAAATGTAATGAATCAGTATGCCAATACGGACAAGGTCATCTTCATTGATGCTGGTTCATATATTCTGACGGACACAATTACTATTCCTCCTGGAGCAAAAATCGTGGGTGAATGTTGGGCGCAGCTAGTTGCAATGGGTTCCAAATTCAACGACGCCAACAATCCACGACCGCTTCTCCGAGTGGGAGCAGCTGGCAGCACCGGTAGTATGGAAATCCAGGACCTACTCTTCACAAGTAAGGTAGAGACGGCAGGCCTTGTGATGGTAGAGTGGAACATCAAGGGGAGCAGCTTGGGTTCTGCAGCCATGTGGGGTAGGAATTCCCATCTCCATTTCAAATTTCAAATGCAACATGCGCTAATATAGAAAAGACTCTCATATCCGGCTAGGAGGCGCAACTGGAACTGGTCTTACACACGTGGAGTGTCCACCATCACAAGCTGGGACCAACTCAGGTTGCAAAGCTGGGCAACTCATGATGCACATAACCAAGCAAGCTTCAGGTTATTTCGAGAATATTTGGCTTTGGGTTGCGGATCACACTATAGATGATCCAGACATGGTAGATGATAGCAACAGCATGCCTCAATGCAGTATTTATGTTGCTCGAGGATTATTAGTTGAGAGCACAGAACCGGTTCATCTCTACGGCACAAGTTCGGAGCACTCTGTATTTTACCAGTATACATTCTACAGTGCGAGGAACGTCCTCGGAGCAATGATCCAGACAGAGTCTCCGTATTACCAGCCTACACCAAAGCCCCCAGCACCATTCGAAGGCAATGTCGGTATATTTCCAGGGGACCCTGACTACTCATCTTGTGGCTCCGGGCCTGGCTGTGATGCATCATGGGCGGTCAGGATAGTAGACTCGTCATATATTACAATCAACGGTGCCGGTCTGTATTCGTGGTTCCAAACTTATAACCAGGCTTGCGTGGATACCATGAACTGCCAGCAGAGTGTCCTGCAACTGCAGAACAACCATGGACACGTCCGTATATGTAACCTGATCACGGTCGGAACGTTAAATATGATCGATGTAGATGGAAATACAGTGAAGGCAAAAGACAATCTACATGTGGACTTCTACCCCTATTGGAGTCAGATTACTGTCTATGATCCGGTTACCGCACCTCCCACCAAGTGTAAGAACAGCATGCCAATTCCACCTGATGTCCCGGTGCCTTCCGGTACACAAGCGGCTGCGAATGCCTTGACGGGGGATCGCTATCTGACTTTGGTAAATGGTACACCTTACCTGTGGAAAATGTATGGGAAGCACTCATACCAAATGGAAAGTTTCAATTGGCCTGATATTCCCGCGGGTGAGTTACCAAGTCACGACGAATTATTTCCAAGGGGGTATAATTAATTATGAGTGTAGGAGAAGCTATCCAAGTACATTACCTTTACAGCCGCCGGGGTACCGTACCAGCGGACTCAGCCGGAGAAGTTTACTATAGGATGGAAGGAACGAGTAACACCTTCGTCGTTAAGATCGCTGCTCGGGGGGGAGAAAACGTAAAAATCGTGCTCGACGGCATGGCCACGCACGACCACGCTCGTGGGTCCGTGATTGCTTTGGGATATATAGCTCCAGGTTCAGATATGTGGCACTTCATTGTTGGCTTGAACTGGGTCATAACCGGCAACGAAGAAATCGGTTACTGGTCTGGAACTAACCCCTCGCTTGAGCCATGGATGTCAACATTTATAGACAAGTTAGGAGAGCGGAAATTGAAGCACATCTGTATGCCTGGCTCACACGATGCAGGAATGTACAAACTCAACGGGAAAACGCCTGTGGCTACGCAGAAAAATACCCAGACCCAGATTCTGAATATATATGACCAGCTGCGACGTGGCTCTCGGTATTTCGACATACGGCCTGTCGTTGGTAATGGAGGGCGGTGGTTGACAGGCCATTACGGGAATGTGCTTGGGGTTTGGCAAGGCGCTAACGGGGAGAGCATTGACGACATGATCGCGGATGTTAACAAGTGCGTCCCATCTACCCGTAATACAATCCAGACTACTAACATTCATGCGTAGGTTTACTCAATCGAACCCTGAGCTTATCATCCTCTACTTATCCCACTCCCTGGACACTGACAACGGCTACGTTGGTCTGAGCGGGGATCAATGGAGTGCACTTTTTTCCAAACTGAGAGGAATAAATCATCGCTATACCAACCAGAATATCGATTCTACCACGGACCTAACAAACCTAACACTCAACGATTTCATTGGCAGCGGACAAGGTTGCGTTCTCATTATTGCCGATGGTGCCCCAGATAACACCCTTGTGCGAAACGCCGGATTTTTTTCCCCATCCAACTTCCCCCGGTATGATTCCTACAGCGAAAGCCCGGATGGTCAAGACATGGCTGATGACCAAATCGCAAAATTGCACGGAAATCGAAACCTTGTCCTAGCGACTAGCGACCGGAAGGAAACTTTCCACGTGCTATCATGGACGCTCACCCCTGGCGTTGCAGAAATCCTATTCAGTTCCGTTGAATTTCTAGCAACATTCGAGGCATACAATAGGCTGTTCTGGAGAGGTTACCCTGCGTTTACTCCTGCGAGCTATCCCAACGTGCTATATATGGATTTCTACTCGGCTTATGACTTGATGATGCTGCGAGGGTGGAGTTACAATCAATATTATGAGAGAACAACGCTGGAAGTCCTGACTTTAGTTTTAGCAGTTAACTTGGATTTGGCGAGCTCAAATTGTTATGTGGCTGACGTTTAGGCCTCAGGGATGGTGTATGTACTGTATGCGGGGTGGAATCCCTAAATTTCAAGCCTCCATGTATTAGTATTCGTAACCTCAGGAGCTCACTCAGCTTCATTGAAGAGGTTCTTAGGGGTGTTCATGATTGGAATTCTATGCAATATTATATCTGATTAATCGTGTTGCTCTTGGAATGAATTGTACCTCCTAGATACTCTGATTATATCCAGACTCTTGAAACTACCCTACCCCCCTTACAGTACTATGACAATTGAACATGATCTTTCTGAGATGGTATTATTACCATGGACTTTATTCGGTATAATATACATTGAGGATATTGATATCGAAGCCTGCCAAAAGGGTGCCTCGTACCCTGAAATTTCGTGTTAGTCAGTGCTTAGTAGCTATTTAGCTATCCGCACGCACGTAGTCGATTAATTTCACACTTAGTGCAGTGGCCATCCAGAATAAGCCTTTTCTCTTACCCTGAGTTCATACCCAGACCTCGGCCCGCAGAAATATGCCTGCAACTCTTGTTCAATGCCCTGGACAACAACGGCCAACGCTCAGCCTCAGGTAAACTAACAATACAACCAAAACCCCGTCTTCACTCCAAGGGAAAGGGCATCTATGGCTCTGCTGGCTTCTCTCCGGCTCAGGAGGTTGTGGTCGGTCCGGAAAAGAGGAGTTTGTTAGTTAGTCTACCATGGACTGGTATCTTCGCCTTCTGCATCAAAACAGTTCGATGGAGTTATCACGGTGCTAGACGAGGCTTTGAGGGCCTTGGGTGTCACTGAATTTGAAAACGTGCTTCGGGGTCTGAAAAACGAGCGAGCACGAGCAAACCAGCCGATATGCCTAGGCAGCCGGAAAGGGATTAAAAACCCCCGAGCGGCAGTCAGTACATCGTAGGGGTGTACTGGGCTCGACAGGAAGGTTCTAAAGCCGGGGTCGGTCCCAGCGACAGTCCAAATTCAATACTTCGGCATGCAACTCTACGCACAGCTTCTGGTATAGATAGTTATAACTGTTACGCTTGTTTCATTACCTTCAAGTCCTGGTGGGGGCCCAGACAGTCGAATGGCTGTAGTTGGTCGAAATGCACCTGAGGTCGTGAGGCAAGCAAGGGCAGAGACTACAACCCGCCGTACAGGCGCACTCCAAGTCATACTGAAGTGAGCGGAATGTTTAGCGACGGGGATTAAGGTGCAAAGGGCGCATTCGATCGTATTAGGCATGATAATATCATTCCCAACTACTATCAGTAACGAGGTAGCCCCTATGTGTAAGTGCTAGTTGGGACGACGGGTCGCTCATAACCTACAAATTATCGAAAGATGAGCCCGTGTTCACATACCCGAGGAAGGATAGGGAGATAATAATATGAACTATACGGGGGTGGCCCGAGGAGGGAGCCCCCGGAGCTGACAAGAGCACAGAAGGGTCAGGAAGATGGCATCGCCACTACATGAAGGAAAGGATCGATCTCAACCAGGGGCTTCGCATGGGAAGAAACTCTTCCGCGCCATAGGGTACAACTGGGACAGATGAGGTGTTATCCCACTATGAGCCGAGGTGTTTTTCACCCGCGCTGATTTCTCTCTACTCGAGCATGTCTTAATTTCCACCTTTTGAGCGTGATGTTGCCTTTTTCCCACTTGAGCGCTGTTATTTCTCCACTTGAGCGTTGTTGCGATGTTCTTCCGAGTTAAGAGCTGTGTTCACCGACCATGCGGGCGGGGTGAAGGATTTTATCAATCTCTTTTCCTTCCTTCTTTCAGTGTACATAGACGCTGGCGGGGCCAGATTAACTTGAACTCGCCTGAATCCAGCGGGCTCCCGCGGGCTCCCGCTGGCTCGTCATCGCCTGCCCACGCCGGGCCCCACGCAAATAATGAGTATATAAGAAAATAAAAAATGGCCTATAAACACGTACGTACTACTACTGCCCCATACAGCCATCTAGATAGCCGTTAAAACTCACCGAGGTAGTGGCAATCTACCTATATATACAAGTACTATGATCAGCATCCCACCGTCCTCTGACTGATACTCATAGCTTCTCAACTAAGTATATATAATATTAGGCCGACTTGATAGGTGATTATAATTGGAGCACCAAAACCGCAGACTCATAATGTGAGGTTGAAAGAAATTTGAATATGTGGTAAGATTAATATTTATATTTGTGTGGCGAACCAGGGATGTATCGGTGCGGAGATATTTATTATGAGAATCTAGCTTACAGGCTCATGAGGCGGGGTCAGAACACTGTGTACACCGGTTTACCCTATCAGCGCACTAAAATACCTCCCGTAGTGTCTAGTGATAGATGAGCACCCAGAATTGTACCAAATTGCCTTACGTGAATGATCCCCCTAGTCCTAGTTCAGGGTAACTGATACTCTCATACTCAGGGGCTCCCATACTCTACTTGCAATTTGAAGGCCAGAAATGGATGGGTGGGTATCGTGGCTTATATAAGTAGATAAGATATATATTGGTAATTGGGAGTAATTAAGTACGCTCCCCGTTTCCGTGTCTACTGGATTAGCTATGAATCTACATCGCATACTAGATACCTGAGTAGAGAGCGCCCTCCTACGCAACCGCAACCAGTATGGGCATGCACCGAAGAACTTTGTGCGAAATATCAAAATGAAAATTACATATCCATATGGTCAGGACCACGAGAGCAGCACTTGGTTACGTTCGATAAATCTAAATTTATGGTAACGTAACCTCAAGATGCAAGCAAACCAAAAGGCTTTAACTCATAGAGTAGTGGTGGGCGCTACATAGTTCAAGTGGTTCGAAATCGGCGAGCTTTACCCTGTTTGACGCTAGGCGCCTTCTTCTCCGTAGAGCTACAATTTTCTTTATTTTGAGGCTGTGGAGATTCAACTTGAGCTCCTTCGGCTCTGAGCTGCTGGGATATCGCTTCCAAGGCCCCCTAAGGCTTGGTGGGAACTCCCCTTGGCTAGACCTGGTAAAGGTGAGTAGTTTGTGGTGGTTGGGAGTCTATAGAGTTAAACCTATGGATACGAGAGTTGAAGGCAGGCTGATGTTGTTATAATGCTCTGGTCTACGGTGGTGATTATAATGAATTGGAGAAGAGAGGTCCTCGGGTTACTTTCCTTTTGGTCATGTATATGTTGGCTGGTGTATGACCTCAGGCGAGATATATGGACAGTGCGGAACAAATTCTACAATTTTACAACAAGGCACAGATTACATTCCATGATCAATAAGACGTGACCATGTACTTATGTGCATTCACATCGCTATTTTTCATTACCTAACCTCGAGTATTAATATGTGTATGTTACTCATAAGGCAATGTAACACATTTGTTATGCTATGAAACGCCCCTGTGTCAATCCACCTAGATACTTGAGGCTCCAGCAGCACAGAACATGGTAAACACAAATACATGCATACCCTGGCTATGATAGATTGCGGGATTTTTCTCACGAAATGTGTAAGGATCTCTAAATAGGGTAGAGAAGGTAACCCGGGAGTGCAATGAATGAAGACAAGCATTATGATAAGGGGACTTCTTATCCCCGAAGATAATTACGTCACAACTAGCTTGCTAGATTTATTGAGAAGATTTGGGCGTGGGCGAGCAATTTGAGTAGCATACATATAATGATTTGGGTTCTCAAGTAAAGGAATCTAGATACGACATTAGTCTGGCTTAAGTGAGCGGAAGGGATCTTGAACTACTTATTACTACCACCCAACACATGACCGCCTGGGCTGGGATTGAAACTCGTTGACCAGTAGTTATCCTTGCCTTCCAGTAATCAGATATTATATCATGATATTCTCGCAGTTTTTTGAAACCCTTCTATCGTAACCTCCTTTATTCTTCTTTCTAGATCCATAAATCTTACTCTAGTATTAAATCCAAAAGCGTTGAAATCCAAATTTAAAAGTCCCTTCAGTACCTTGATACCCACATTAAACTTGCAATCAATGAAGGAAGTGATTTTAAGATCGAGCGGCCTCAGGCCCCCTACTACATTTAGGGCAGTACCCAAACTCCGATTCCCCTCACCACAATCTGGGCACATACAGTTGAACTTCGATACAAGCATGTCATTGGGTGGTCGCCACAGTTCTTATAGCGAATATATGCTTCTAACAACATGTGTATTCAGTTGAACATAAATACATGCGAATACCTCTAAACATCCCTTCCGGCCCCCAATGCAACCCCCCAATGTCCTTTGCCTCTGGCGGCCTCTCTCTGCTGTTTATGCACCCTCAATACGTCGCCGTTCCCTCCAGAATGACTACTGTTACGTTGAATCCATTGTCCTCTTCATCCAACTCGTCCACTGCGCATTTATGGGCACCGAAATTGCCCAGTAAAGTACAACTCTTCTCCCACGGTTTCGAATCCGCCGCTTGAACAACCCTAGCCACTCTTTTATCAATGATGTGTTATTCCACGCTGTGGAGTTTGCACGCCAAATGCAGCCCAAAGATGCCTCGCTGATGTTTTTGAATGCTCTTGGATTGGGTGCCTTCCCAGTAAGCCAAATCGGAACCTTCTCACTTCCATCGGCATTCCCGCACATGCAAGCCGTAATAGCATTGCTTTTCTTAGTACCAGCTTGAGTCAATTTATAATCCGGAGCTCGTCTCTGGTATAACCCAGTCTCATCCATATTGTAAACATCACAGCGCTCATAGTCCACTAGTGTCTCTTGAATATGACGCATTTGAGATTCCATATCTGCATCCTCCCCATGACATACATACTTCTTTACCCCATATCGTTGCTTCCACTTGTGTAGCCACCCATCCGGGAACTTAGGATGCTCAAAATACTCACCACAGGCTACTAGCAACCCATGTTAGTAGGTAAATCACCCCCCGCTAGGTAGTACCCCAAACCCCCTACTAGCCAGTTTTTTTTATAACAATATCGGCGAAAACACAAGAATATGCCTATTGAGCTTTTATTCTTATTTTGTATGGGGGCGGTTGGAATCTTGCCTTATAGCGAATATATGCCTCTAAAGGAAATGCTTGTATCGAATTTCTACTGTAATCCACTTGCCAGAATCAACTAAGATCTGCCGTGATATACAGATCCCTATGTACTCGCACACTTATTACAGGATAATAAAGCTCTGTGCATACTCATGGGGTTCAGTTCGATGCTATCCTCGGTCCTGTATTTGCACCGGACAAGTAATCCTAGATCCGAAGCCCAGTGCTGCACAGGAACGTCACCGTACAAATTACGGTGATATATGCTCATGGGTCCTTTCGTTGCTAGTTTCGGTAAAGTTCTAATAATAGATAGATTCAACGAACGACTTAAGTAGATAGCGAAATGAATCTATATTACCAGAGTACTTTATCCTTTCTATAGGTCTATGAATAAAATATTCGCGCCTGCTCCACACAGATAACCAGCCTTTGTATGCGAATTTACAGCTTCTAATGGACCAAATGTCTCATCCGGTGACACATCCCAGCAACTTTAACAGGTGATTTTCTCGATTTCCAACGGGTCGATCAAAGCCCTGCATACACGTGTACATACTGCAGATATCCGATCTTAGCTTCTTGCCTTTTCTGAAATTGTCAACCAGCGTACGGATACCGGTAGTCATATTGAGTGAGGGTGCCTCCACAGCAGGCAGCTGAAGTTGATGTTGGTAACTGATTGAAACCTAGATGGGAAGTTCGGATTCCTAAGGACATTGTATATAGCTATGTAAGGACGAAAGTACCTCCCCTGTTTTTAGAGTTCTTGTGATCATATCAGCCTGCCGGCATTCGCCACTCCCTGCATGTTTGGTTAGACTTTTCCGGTGAACTCGCCAAATGAAGCCTAGTTTCCCCCCTGTTTACCAGCTACCCACGGGCAACACCGAGCGGATTTAAAAAGGATCGACATGAATCTCCGGGGGACATCTGGGATATTGCGGGGCATATTTATACCTACAGCTATTATGTACAGCCGTGCTAGTGATCGGGCAGCACTAAGCTATATGGAGGAGCTTTGGTTGCTATGCATGAACGTCTTGCCCGATCACAGTAGCACGACAGTACCTGCAGATATAGCTTGTCTGGGGTTGCACCAAGATGCCGGCAAGTTGTCTAAATAAATCCTGGATCCGGGCGTGCTCACCTCTCCTGAGCTGATTTCGTCCTCATATTTATAATTTCTTTTTTTCCACCTCTGTGGGGAGTCGTTGATCAAACCCCTTTCAGGTTCAGAGGAACACATTGTCTCTCGGGAGAAGCGTAACTGCAAGAAGCTGACCAGTATCTCACCATGGTCTGGATATGGAATAAGACGCTCGTTTTAGCCATTGCCCTTTTTTCGTCAACACCCACCACACTTGGAAAACGTTCCTTCCGCGAAATCCAAGTCGAGAATCGACTGAAGCACCTTGAACAGGCCTTTCGTGATGCACTACCCACAGCCGTAGACAGCCTCAATGCGGATAATATTGTTCCTGAGGCTCAAATCTCCAGCCCGAACGCCCCAAATGCCAGCAATACTGTGTACGTACCTCCAACGATTCACAATGGGACTGTGACTCTCCCGATCAACCACTTTGGCGAGTCTCCCGCCCCATACACCTTTGCCAACCGCTTTTGGGTCGTAGACCAGTACTACAATCCTGGAGGACCTGTTTTTGCATTCGACACAGGTGAAGCCTCCGATGGCTTTCTGTACCACAAGTACCTCACGAGCAATGCGAGCTTTTTCAATCGGTATCTTCAGGAATTTGGAGCAATAGGTGTGCTTTGGGAACATCGGTACTATGGACAAAGCTCGCCTTATCCGATAAACCGGAACACCACTAGCGAACAGCTGAGATGGTTGACGACAGAGCAGGCATTGAAAGATTTTGTTGTCTTTGCGAACAAGTTCAAATGGAAGGTTGGGGGGGAGGGCACCACCTGCAATAATACTGTTGGTGGGTTGGTGGGAAAAGTGGTTAATTTGCACCCGAAGCGGACGCCATGGATTCATATTGGGGGAAGCTACCCAGGGATACGAGCAGCAATGCTGAGGGATAGATACCCTGAGACAGTCTTTGCCGGTGAGTGTTTGCCATGTGCCATGCAGGTCTTCGCTTCAAAATTTATTAGCCTGCTGATCGTTATCGCGGCTTAAACAGCATACGCCTCTTCCGCCCCCATACAAGCATCCACCAATATGTCATTTTATTGGGATCAGGTTTACCGAGGTCTTGTGAAGTATGGCTACGAAAACTGCACCCGCAATATGAAGTCCGCCCTTGACTACATCGACAGTCAACTCACCCGTCCAGACACCGCAGCCGCGATAAAGCAAATGTTCCTCGGCCGCACAGCAGAGAAAAACTCTAACGAGGCTTTCTCGGATGTGCTTCCCTACCCACTCGCCAATTGGCAGAGTTCCGGTGCCGACCCCGTAATCCAGGAGTTCTGTGCAGCCCTCGAAGGTGGCAACGATGCTGGTCAAGAAGACTCAAGAGAGAATACCGGCAAAGTTCTTACTCATCGCTGGGCAAAGTGGAAGGGGTTCGTCGATTTGGTAAACGAGAATAATCCAAACGGGTGGTGCGAAGGGTTTGCCCAGAGCAATGCGGTTGAGCCCAACTGCAACGTTGATGAGATGTTCACTAGTATACTGGGCATTAGCTGGACATGGCAGTACTGCACTGAATGGGGTTTCCTGCAATCCACAAACCTCGGGCCGCATGCTCTGGGATCCAAGTTCAACACCCTGCAACATCAACAAGACCTCTGCTACAGGCAATTCCCAGACGGCCCCTCCTCGGGGTATCTTCCCAGAACCCCCCGTGACAGGGCAACCAATCTTAAATTCGGTGGCTGGAATATGCGCCCCTCAAACGTGTTCTGGACTGGAGGCGAGTTCGACCCCTGGAGAACCCTCTCTCCACTATCGAATGAAGACTTCAGCAGCAAGTTCCAAACCACGACACAAATCCCAAGGTGCAATGTGAAGAAAGGCACAAGGGAGCCATTATTTGGATATTTGCTGAGCAATTCTGAGCATAATAATGATTTCAACACCTTGAAGCTAACCCCCGAGGCTGCTGTACCCCAAAGATTATTTGCACGGGCGTTGAAGGAATGGCTGAAGTGTTTCAGTCCGCGATATATATAGTATTACTAAAAATGATGACAGTAGCCGGTGGGTTTAGGTTACTCGTACAAAAGACATATGTAACCAGAGGTAGGATGAGATATCCGTAAATTAGTGGATACCACATGTACAACAAAAAGAATGAACGGTTTTGTGTTTATCTCGTCGTTTACCGGTACCGTGCAAGGGGCCGTGCGGTAGATCATGACAAAGGTCAGCCCACGGTGCATAACGGGACGGTATGTAGCACTTTCCGCCACTTATCTAGCACCGCCCTGCGCCTGCTAGCTAACGGGTATCGGTGTACATACCTACGCTCTTGTAGTATGCGTAGCCCATGCGTAAATCCCTCCCATAACTCAGGGGCTGTCAAGAGTGTGATTTTGATTGATTTGTTGAAGTGGCCGGTGTTCCTAGGCTTGACCTAGACGCGGGTGCCGCTCTCCCGCAGCCGGCCTGCAGATGCTCATGTGGTTATATACCGATGCCTATGTAAGAATTATGGGATGAGTCAACTGCAATCGTCTTCGAGCTCAGGTCAATGTAGTTCCTTCGTAGATATAGACCTCCAGCTTCACAGCAAATACTATGGGAGTCGTTTGTGCGCCCGGCCCGGGTGGGTGATGAAACGGCTGTTGGCGGTACCTGGGGGTGAACGTAGTCTGGTTGCACAACCACCAATCCGACAAGTGAATTCGACTCTGCGAGGGGTAGTGCAACCAGACTAGCAATATAGATAGTGTTGCCTGATTCTCGGAGGCTACTAGTTAATAAAAAACGGTGTTATTCTCATGTCGAATTCGATAAGCGGGCAACGGATCGATGAATTTGGGTAGTTTGATCAGGTCGGGGAGCTTAGTCAGTGCAGCGCTCAGCGGTTCATGAAGCACAAGGGTAGGCTGACAGAGTACTACTTAGACCACAGGTCGTGGTAGTGTTGATTGAGGGTAATGACACTCTGAATTAATTTCCAGCGTGTCTGTATTTCATAATTTACTATGTACCTTCCACATATACAGTTAGGTGGCAAGAAGCTTCGCCCTGCATGAAGAGGCCCAAAGGCTACATATTTGGGGATTTTGTATGGGAAAAGGATAAGACATTTGTTGCATGCTCATGCAGGGTACGAAACTTTTTGCCACCTAGCTGTATGAACTCTAGATTTACAGTAATTGCTTTGAATAGGAAACTCCCCATGCACATGTAACAGCAGCCCCTAAATACAGCCTCATAAAAATAGTGCTCGCGATGCATAAGATAGGCCACGCCTGAGGCGGTCTGAGACTGTACTCGTACATATGAAACGTGGTAATAATTAATTTTAAAGGTCCTCCGTACTGTACTGGCAGATATCTTATATAATATACAGCATTCACCTGCCCTCTGCAACTGCGTGTTGGGCTCCATTTTGTATCTTTAACATTGTGGAAAGGCTTGTAGGTCTCTCTTTTGTGAGGGAGGTTATTCTATACGATATGTGTGATTTGCCATACCAGTATTGCCAATTTATCCAAGCTAACTTCTACGATTAGACCCGTGAGTAAGCCCCTACTAGTAGGTCTTTTTGCTTTTATGCTAGATCTCTTCAATTGCTATGCGTTGCAAAAGACTACTTAATAATTATATAGGGCAGTATGGATACGTACATGTAGCCATAGGCCTCTACATGGAGCTGGCAGATATTCCCGCTAGATTATCATACACTGTGCAATTTCAAGCAAATTTTGTCGCCGATATCTTTCTCCTTCATCAAGGTAATTTATTGCGCGAGTACCATGTAGGTAGTATGCCCTAGAATGTATACATTGTTGCCTACTCCCCCAACCAATGCATATGGTCAACGTAACCCAAACACTACCAAGTCGTAGCATTAATAGCGTATACCTTAAGATCATTTTATACACCATCGCAGATATAGCTAGCATACCGTCAAATGATCAAAGGTGAGAGAATATCAATTGTAAACAAATTGGGGGGTGCAGTGTCCGGACTATATTCTACATAATACCGGACTCTTTGAAACAAGGGGCACATTTCTTTGGCAGGATATGATTCCCCTTGTGTTTTGTAATACTCATGATCATATCAGGCCAAAAAATACTGGTGCCGAGGTAGCATACCTTAAGGAAACACGTCTCTTAGCCTTACTAACCAGATGTTCTGATCATAAGGTAGTCCTGGCGCCAAGATTCATCAGCTGTTGACCATTCGTATGGTGACTAGTGACATACTCAACCATATATCTCCGCCTATAGTTATATCTAGTATGGTATTCTGGTATCATTGTGGTTATGGCTTATATTGATTAATCGATACACCCACGTGTATATTCCCAAGGCTATTTTTACACTAGAACAGCCACTGTTCAAATTATTAATCACGATCCTCAAGTCCTTTGGTGCATAAGTTAATTGCTTGGTTATTTTAACTCTAGGAAAGTTTTGTTGGGGGGGTGCTGTTGGCTAGGTAGTTGGGTGAAGGACTAATGGCACGGAACTAGACATCATATCCTGCGCCTTCACAATTATAAATGTCTCTAGATCTAATTACTAGATTTACATAAGCCTGAATCAAAGTTGCCCCTCTAAAACTTCAAACCCCCTCATGTCATATATTTATAATTGCAACTCCCGGATCCCAATCGACCCCGGGGGTTTCCTGTATAGAGTAGCTGCTTTCCTAAAACAACTAAGTGAGGCGTACATACACCTCATTAGGTTACCCATGACTTCCGTACCTGCTCAAAGAGCCCCCTGCAGGCAACCCAGCGTGAGCCCTAGTAAGTCTCCGCCCGCCCTCACGGCTATGCTTATGGATACCGGGTGATCGGCAGTTGCCTAATCTTTCATGTCAAGTTTCCAGAAGACCATGGGCATGCAAACATATATACAGCCTATCCCAAAGTGGTTCAGGATAAGTGATTATCTTTATGTGTTTCTACATTAGGCATAATATTTCTGCACGTATGTATGTACCAGGCTGCACTTAAGATATATTCCCACAGTTTTTGAGCTCTGGTTCGGCATGCCGGCAGTTAGAATAAACCAATTAAAATGCAAGGCCTGCATATATCGCGTACTGCTCCGGCCGGTCCGCAGGACATGTATATGATATTTTTTTAAGTCCATACCCGCTGACGGCTTACGGCTATGGCGCGGGGTGTATACTGAGACTTCAGTATAAGATGATACTCATGGTTATCGCTAGTTACATACGCGTGTCCTGTAGCTCTGCTGATGATAAGCTTAAGCTGGAGACTAGACCATCCAAAGGATCACGTAACCAACCGGCATGCCGGTTGCAGCGTTATTCCCCGTTTGGCAAACTTTTTTTGTTCGATCATGATAATTCTGCACTGTTTATGGATATGAGATAGTGATTATGTTTGCTAGTCTTAACTATGACATGCGCAAGCACCGCCAGCTCCATTAGATAGTTAGTAAGTCGATTTTTATATCTTGAGCCGAATTGCAGGGGCACATCCGAATACCTCCGCAGGCTCGAATTATGATCACGTGTACCATAACCTACCGGAGATGGGCGTTGACATTGTAAAGGGTACTGTAGATAGAAGATAACAATATCATGGCCATGCATATGAGATATAGTCTTCAGATCTTCAGATCACCCCACCCCAGGAGGTTTAATTTAGGCTAGGTGTGCATGACTTATTAAAAGGAAATAGAGTACAGAACCTAGTGGGAACATGGAATATCCGAATCAGGGTACGTCCGATTACAAGACTTCCCAAATAGAGCTATCGGTCATTAAGTGAGCCTCAGCTAGGCAGCCTCCAGGTTACCCTGTACATATATATCTGTATATGCACGCTTCATCGACATACAGCTGTGCAACCACGCAACATGAATCGCCAAGTAGGTAAGAACTTATACGTTTTCCAGCTCATGCCACAGCGTAGGTAAATTGGCTCTTGCTTTCATGCACGCCCTAGTTTTAGGTGTTCTGGGAAAGAACCTAGGACTATCAACGGGCTGAAATGATGAGGAATGGAATCTTCAGGCATTAATCCGTGAAAGCCTCACAGTCCCAGCCCAAGTCTACTCTTGACAGCAGTTCATGAGTTGTTGTATATATACTCGGGATGGTACGTAGTCTTTATCAAACTATAGCTAAAAAGTTCCTTTATATTTCCTTTACCGTACTCAAAGTGCTAGCTATAGAGCTATAACCACCGGATGACTCGTATGTAGGCAAGCATCAAGGTCCAGCCAGGTATTTAGATAGGTACCACCTATAGCTAACGTATTCGATTGGGGAAGCGAGGCCGTGAGGAAGCTCAAAAACGCAAGTTAAAAAAGAGCCCCTTTGAACGGGGCCAAAGCGCTGGGTAGAACTGAATTTGTATGGTACAATAAGAGCTGCCCCAACGGCTTTGCTACCAAGTGAGTCATTCAAATTAATTACCAGAATCATACCCATAAATGCGGTCTACAGTGCCTTACATTACTAGGGATACCCCAGGCTGCAACTAAGATTTACAGATAACGGCGCAGCAGCGCCTGCAAGAGCCTGCAGCTTATGATTGTTAAGGCACCATACTACATGCAAGTACCACACAGCAGACTACTTTTATGTATACGTGTACTATATACATATGTATATTAATATATAGCCCGAACCTGAAGGGCCCTGTGCAGGTCCTGTGCATCGTGGCATGTTTGTTATGATACTCACAGGAGATATACTGCTTGAGCGTTTTATAGTTAGCAATATAATCGATTGTGGTTAGACTAAACAGGGGCAATTGAACGATTCAGATGGGACCGGGAAAACTGGGGAATCCTAGTCAATGTTTTCAATTGTTGTAGCAATGTTACCGCCCAGTCACGCTAACTATGTGCTTCAGCAGTGTACATCTTGGACCTCACTTTGTTCAACATCCATACACATGTAACTCTAAATTTAAATTTGAAAGCTGGATATGCTACCTTAAGGCTTTATTTGTCTACATTTGTAAACTCACTAATAACTCATAAAATCTAAAAGTGTAACAAATTCTGGCAAACAGTGACAGCTTTCGCGTAGATAATGCCAAGACACTCAATACAACTACCGGTACTCCCACATCGTAGCAAAGCTCAACATCTTAGCAGCCACTCTAGATAAAATCAGGAAAAGTACGTGGTTAGGTGGTAACGTTGCTACCACAATAGGGGAAGGTCAGAAAATATTCCTCTCGCCACACGAACGCTAGGTAGAAGCCACTTCAACTCTGCTGCCCTAAGAATGATAATAACATTTTCCACTTAGCAGCAAATAGAAATTGTGCACATGGGTTGTAAAAAATCACCAGCCCTCGCCCCTAGACGCAAGGGGGGCTTCCCTGCCATCGCGGCCCCACCTGCTCCAGCGTATACAGTAGGTTAACTCCATCTTTCCCAGGGCCCGGAATTCGGTTCGTTGCCAAAAATCGACCCTGCATACGGAGTAAAGAGGCCTAAACTTTAGGGCGCTTCATCGGCCATAGCCGTACCCAGATCTGGATTTACCTCATGCCAATCTGGGCATTGTGTGGAGGAGCACCAAATGCGAGATGAAGTGCGAGCTCTCCTATGCGGGGTACGACTCCTTTGGGCCACCAAGCTAGATAATCAAGTACCTAATTTATGGTAGCACAATTATATGCCCTAGGCCTGGAAATTGAGTTCCAATTTCTTCTGATGTTCCAGACTTCTCTACATACTTCGTAATTTCGGATTTAGAGTAAACGGTCAAACAAGCGAAACAAACCTACTAGTACAAGTCTCACCAGCAAAGGGCGCAAACCATTCTTACTGGCTCTCATCCTCAATTCGGACGTGAGCTCGTGGCACAGTCCCTATCCCCCTATAGCGGTCGCAAATATATACTCTCGCTAAAGAATACCCTCCGAGACATGCATATACCCTTTAAATGATTCAAACGCATAACTTAGCTAGGAAGAGACTCCAAAGCAGCTTTCGCCACCTATCTTTTCTCCTCCTTTTTCCCATACCAGCACTGTTACGTTGGTAGTCGCAGAGCGACATTCGGTTGTGATATTTTGCTCTGAAGTGAGGCCAATGAAAGCTCCCCTGACTTTTCTCCCTCAAACCATACAATCATTATCGAGCGTCGTCGGTGCATATTGTAGTGTGGTCGCGTGACTCGAGTTATTTGCTAGCGCCGTCTCAGATTTGCTACCTCGAACTCAAGCCTCCATCTGTTGATTATCCGTCTTAACTTCACCAAAGTCGCTTAGTTACAACCCGATCAGGTCTAGGGAAGTAGATCCGGCTTGAAGTCTTAGAGAATCACATTATGTACCAGTGAACAGAAACAGCGCTAGCAAATAACTCGAGTCTCTACGGTACACAGATCCGCAGAATTACAATCCGAAATAGGAACGCATCCAATATGTGTTCTCTGTATTCGGTACATTGCCGTGCCCGTTTCTGCTTTCTATCCACGTGGAGGGCATATACGTATGGATCTTGGCCGTTCTTGCAATACAGTCCCTCATGCTCAGGAGCACCAAAAGCCCTACACTAGTCTCCATTTAGAGAATTCGAAAGTAAGCATCTGCAGTACGGGGACTCGAAAACGTTGACGCCATGATCATACCAGAATAATGTGTGAACAGTGCTGTATTTGGAATACGTAGTAGGCCTACCTTCATATAATATTAATTTATATTCCAATCTCCTGGGTGCAGATATATTCAATCCAAATTAAAGAAGCCAAGGAATAACTACCAGTACTGGAACATAGCACTCGTCCGCACAATGTGAAATGCATATCTAACCTACCCGGTGGACAAATCAACTGTGGAAAGGAGATGCACGTAATAGTGTTCAGCCCCTATCTAAAAAAATGCAGTCAAGCTCTCATATTGGTTTTTCAATATATAGCGGGATAACTCAGAGATTGAGCGTACGTACTGGGCGCTGCTTCAGGCATCTGCTTCCGATTATTTTCATTGGGAAAATAATTTGTCCCATGTAGAGCCATAGAAATATGCAACTTAGATCAATTTCTATCCTTAAGATGATGCCAGGTTCTATGGAAGACATTACCCGTGTAGGAGCAGACATGTGAGAAGCAGAATACACATCTGGTTTCTCACCTTCCGTAGTTGTGTCCTCAACTACATGGATTGGGTAGGTAGGTACCTGGCCATGGGTACCTGGGCAAGAAGTGTCCCAATCTCGGGTGACACATTTTCGGACACTGCTGTACATAGAAAACAAAGCTTAAGAGGCTCAACAGCTAGGGCAAACTGCGATAAAGCGAACAGGCACAAAGTTTGAGGAGTGAATTGAGGCGCTATCGTGATCAATCGAAGGTATCAATCTGGGTATGCCGGTAGCGGTTTCGAGTGATTGACAACTAGTTTCGTTGATATCCGCGGCTGACAGGTTGCGACATCGATGCATTACTTATAATTAGGAAACAAAAGCAACTTGAATTGGCAAAGTTTCAAAAAGCAAATACAATGATTCGAACTACCTAGTTCAACTTCTATCAATGAGCGTGAAACAGCTCCAAGAGTGTTGTCGTACTGCCCAATAGGAGTGGAGCGGGAGAGCACAGGCTGATGCTGACGCAATACGGTGCTTATCCCCTCGTCGCGCGAAGGCCTATGATTAAACCTATTCTGGTGCATAGCACATTAAACCCCTTTGGTTATAGAGCAAGAAGCAGTGTGCAGCCGATTTCGCGCGACGAAGGGATACTATGTATAGCTATTGTTTCTTAGTATATGAAACAAGTGAATGGTTGTGATTCGGCGAGTCTCATACCTTAAAGTTGAGGCGTAGATTTTGGGATTTTTCGAGACTGTTCCAAGATGGTGTGTTGTTGAAACCTGCATGGAGGTGCATGTAGGTGGAGGTGCATGTAGGTGCTTGCCTGCTTTTTTTATTTAATTCTGAGTTACTTCATGCATACAAGGCCCGTACCTTATGACAATAATGGGATGCGACCTAACAGATGCCTTGACATCCAGCAACGATTGGGAGAACATCCCAGTAAACAATGCAGAAATACAGTCTGGTTAGACTGGATATGCACAAATAAATACAACATGTGCTCTGATTCAGCTAAGGCTGATAACATACACGAACAGCTCCGACATTCTGTCAAAGGATGAATCCTGATACCATACACTTACCTCCTCCAGTGCTAGCCCCATACATACCCAAGCGAGTGGAAAACTGGACATATTTTTGTAGATCACCCATGGTCATGAACCGGGGTAGACAACCCTCAGTATCTTCCTAACCCGACGCTAGTAATTGGGCTTTGAACCCTGTCCACCCACACCCTGCTGCATTTCTCAAAGATACATTTCAGACTCCGGGCTGACCAACACCTCTGGGGCCTCTAGGTAGTTAGCATATTTTATAACTGCTTTAACCCCCCCAGAGGGAGTTTGGCTCTTGAAATATTTCGTACCTGATGACCATCAACATTCCCAATATAAATCTACAAATCCACCCAACCCGTCATATTAACGAAATCCAAGATATATCTCTCACACAACTGACAATCCACATCCTTTCCACTCAAGCTACTGCTAAGATTCGAAGTATTGCGCCGGCAGAAGAGGACAAACAAGTTACCCAATATATTCCGCAGCCGCATAGCCCTGCGGCCCGGGACTCTGGAGATAAGCTTGAAGTGGGGATCGCTGATTTCATTTGGACGGGCGCTCGAATTGCCAATGCCAGTGGAGAAAAGATAGGGTTACTCAGAAAGAAGGAGAATTATATCTAGAATTAATACGGCTCGCTGCCTATAAGACACCAAGCTCAGAAATAACAGCAGACACAATATTATTTACATTCCTCGGTATGTACACCCAGTAGCTTTGTATAAGTCCTCATATTTTGTTTCATTCCTTGCAATTAGTTCCTCTGTTAAACATTGCTAGTCATGGGCGGAGGTCTGGAACTATGTGAACACCGGACCGCTCAAGACGTTGCGCCTAGTAGCTCGCTAGGAGAACCCAGGTCGAGGTCAGGCTGACTCGTTTCCGTCATATCAGATCATACTTCTACGGGCAATTGTTGTTGGATTCATCAATCATCTTTTTCAGATAACCTCCTCACTTCAACAACCGGCACAACGGACATAAACCAACATTGAGAGCTCCAAATACGATCACACAACCTCCAGTTAGGGAGGAGGATACAAAATCCCTATTTTCCCCATCATTCTAGCACAACTATACCTATACGGAGTCACTAGGGAAATTCAGACAAGCAGTTATGCCCTGGACAACGCGGGAACTTGCAATTCTCGAAACTACCTCTCGGGTGGCCTCTGTTTTCTCCCTGCTTGGGGCTGGGTTCATCGTCGTCACATTTTGCGTCTCGAGGGCATTCCATAAGCCAATTAATAGATTAGCCTTTTTTGCATCTTTCGGAAATATTATGACCAATGTGGCGACATTGATTTCACAGGATGGGGTAAGAGCTTATCACAGTGACCCCCACGCCGGAATTTGCAAAATGCAATCAATGTTCATCCAATGGTTTATGCCTGCGGACGCATTATTTGTGAGCAATCTATCCCTTCGCTCATTCCAGAAGCCAATTCATTACTAATCTGGGATAATAGTGTGCTGCAATGGCTCTTAATGTTTACCTCACCGTCTTTAAGAAATACTCCTCTCACCGCCTTCAGCAGCTCGAAATCCCATATATTATCATTTGCTATGGTGTGCCTTTTATACCTTCTGTGGTGTTTTTGTTCATCAGCAAACAGGAAAGTGGGGCCACTAAGCCACTTTATGGTCCGGCAACGCTGTGGTGCTGGGTGTCAGACGAATGGCAAATCTTCCGCATCGCCACCTTCTATGGTCCCGTATGGATTGTCTTGGTATTCACATTCTCAATCTACATTCTGGCAGGGAACGTCATCTTCAAATTGCGTGGTAGCCTAAGGTTCTTTGCCAGAGGCGAGTTATCATCCGTCAGCACTGGAACAGGCAATTATGGATCTGGAGGTGGCACAGTTACGTCCCTCCCTCCAGCAGCACTTGCCAACCAAGGTATCACCAGGACGCAGAATATCAATGTCCAAGGGGATCAGTCGAATATGGGGAATACCAGCGCCACTGTCCCGATATTAAGAGATCCAGGGCCAGTTGCAGGGGTGGGGATCCAACCTCAAGGATATCCCTCATATTCGTGCACGGTGGAGTCGTCCAGAAGGAACATTCCTCCAATATCCAACACTATGATAACAGCAAGACAAAAGAGTGCAGTTGAGGCTAACACAGCTGCTTGGGCGTACTGCCGGTGTGCTATGTTATTTTTCCTGGGTCTGGTCATTACTTGGGTAAGCTACGATCCCCCCCCCCCTGCTAAATAGTTTTGGGATTGCGGTATGCTAACATCAATCCCATGATCAGCTGCCATCGTCTATCAACCGTGT
>Ga0307511_10001203_pt1 | contig 27464 bp, 23 predicted proteins | sample 13_EM_MG_FD_200266 | JGI IMG/M metagenome (GOLD analysis project Ga0307511, IMG submission 200266) | Populus trichocarpa ectomycorrhiza microbial communities from riparian zone in the Pacific Northwest, United States - 13_EM | ecosystem: Host-associated > Plants > Roots > Unclassified | place...
GAAGCTGGGCGCTGCAAGGAAGCTGGGCGCTGCAAGGAAGCTGGGCGCTGCAAGGAAGCTGGGCGCTGCAAGGAAGCTGGGCGCTGCAAGGAAGCTGGGCGCTGCAAGGAAGCTGGGCGCTGCAAGGCGCTGTTGGGCGACAAGGGATGTGAAAGTGGCCACTAATTGGTCGAGTTCCGAGTCAGCGGGAATCGGGATTGATCTAGCCTAATCAAGCTAGCAAGGTTTTGGACCTAACTACGTCACCCAAGTGCCCCACTTTCCGGTTTAGGCATTGCAGACACTTACCCCACCTACCTATTTTGGTATTAGCTACCCGATTGGCCTTAACCCACCAACCCCTTTCGGTGGTAGTGGCTCCGGGACTACAAATCTATCCGCACAATGGTAATTACACTGAGGTACGGATAAGGTGTTTGCTATTGTTATGGGAACAATTGCAAGACGGGGTGAACAAGGATTGATAGCGGAGTATAGTCTCACTTCTTTTCTTGGTTGCTGTGGGGAGAGGGCTTGAGAATTTCGCATTCGTAGTATGTATTCAAGGTTGAGATGTAGGAAAGCTAACCTTGAAGATTGAGAGAATGCTCTGCTGTTCCAAAACCACTGCTAATCCGAGAACATACATGTGTAGGTTGAATTTGGCCGTGTATATTGGCCGGGGTCAACTACTATTTGCGGCACATTCGTAACGGGTACAGACTAGTAGATCTTAGAACATTGCTCGAGTCCCCGAGATCTATCTACAGCAGGTACATAAATATATATATTGGCGTATGTATCGTATCAGGCCCCCAGTCTGGGTCTTCAGCCGCAGTAAGCTGAAGTTATCCAATAAGCGCGGGCGTATCTGGGAAGAGGGGATCAAATATAAGAGTTTTGACTGTACTACGGAACAAGGTTTGTGAGATCCGATTAACTTTGACTGCTTATGCAGTGACTATTGGGTTGAGTCATACACTGTGCTCAGTCTAAAGGATAGTCAATGTCAGTAACAGGGTAAGTATTTCGTATCGGATTGATTTTGGAGGGATATGAGTGTAACGATGTTGTAGAGCGTAGTTGTTTCAATGTATCCTAATTTAGCTGAAATGGTCTCTTACCACTGTGCTTGCATGGTATTGCTTAAACAGGTGTGAGAAAATCCCTTCAGACCACTAAAATGCCTTTCTGTGTGCAGAAACTCAGCCTAAGCGCACTCCTAAATCAAGTATCCAATACATTAACAAACACTTCTTTAATTGCTGCCTGAGGATGGACACACTCCCAATGGTCTATGCGTGCGCCCTTATTGGTTTTCATTTTGTCCCTCTTTCTTTGTTGGCACATACCCCTATGAGAGATTTAAGCCGGGGAGGCATGTATCCTATATACTTTCAATTTGAATTACTAGTATCGAGCAGGTAGACTAGGGGACAGGCCCATCATGAACGACATGACCTGTAAGATCTAGAATATAGAGGTTCTTCGATAACTATATGAAAGCCAAGTCCCATTAGCTCATGAGTGCAGAGATGATCTAGGTATTCAATAGTTATATCTAATTTTCCTACACCCGAAATATAAATCCCAACAGATGATCCCTTTTCATGATCCGTGATACAAGATTATTAACCATATCCAAAGGTTCACCAAAGTATAACACGGATGGATGAACGCTCATGCTTCTACTTTTAAAGAAGGAAACCAAATTCTTCAATTGCTTGCATATGCAAGCCTAGCACGGATACTTGTCGGCCAGCGCAAGTAGTAGAGCAGATCTGGGCGCAGTGGGGTATATAGCTATGAGCAGAGAACGCCTGAGCGAGTCGGACGATGCAGTAGAAGTCTATAGAGCAGATGGTAATGTGCGCAGTGGACATTGTGTGAAAGGCTTGCTCTATTAACAAAAAATAGAAGTGGAAATAGCGAGCAGGGGCGAGCTGTCTATTCATGGAAATTTCAGGGTAACAGCGAGTAAGCATCATGGATATTCACCTAATGAGGAATAAGAGCACTGTGGCGGACGCATGGTAAGCTGGCTGCAGAACAGGAGAACACCATTTTTATTTATTTATTACGCGCTGCGATAACTTTGTGGTTAGCTTACACATAGTCCTACCCGCAGCGGATTACATAACCCGTAATCACGAGTAAATCACTTAACTCCAACAAAGGAAATCCATAACTTGGCGGGGCGGCTGTGACTCGAACTAAGGCTTTCCTCCAAAGAGACAACACAAGGCCCGAGTACAAACCACTCGGCCAAGGGGGCACACCCCAGTTCAAGGGGAATTAAGGAAGTGACCTAGAACAAGGAGGTAAGAAGAGCCGGACATACGAAATAAGTGACAGGATGTGCCAGCAAGTTCAGGGTAACTCGGATCTGATGGATGTGCCTTCCAACAAAAAGACAGACCCAAGGGTAGGTAATATTCTCTTACATCGCACCTGCAATCCACGCCTGTCCTATATATGTGAGCATGGAGTCCCTCAATCCACCAACCCCCAAACCGCCACCTTTTGTGGGCAAGCCTACGCCTGCAGTGCCTAGAGGGTGACCCATCCCCCGCGAGTTCGTAAGTAGCTCACTATCCTAATGGAAGGGAAGAACTAAGCTCAAACGAAGGATTCGTGAGTGTAGAGTCTGAGTCTGTAACAATCGGGGTTTCGGGGATGCTTGGACTATCAACCGAATAGAAGCTTTATTGCTGTGATTGTGACGGAGGCGAGCTTGCCTCAACCTCAATGGTGTTCTCGTTGGATGCCATATCGAAGCCTATGTATTAATATCGTTAGTAGAGAAACTTATGTCTATATCTCGGTAGTACTACTCACTTGTTGATATTCGGTGCTCGATATGGATTTTACACAGGAATTCTGCTCCTCTTTTATACCCCGCAATCTCGCCGGAATAGCCCGGACGGTCCAGGCCGTCCAGGCGATTCAGACTATGCAGGCCGTCTAGGGAATTCAGACTATTCAGGCTATTCAGGAAATTCAGGCCGTCCAGGTCGCCCAGGCGGTCTAGGCGGTCCAGGCTGCCCCGGATACTCAATCCGCCGTCCCGTTGCAACCAATGGCCCGGCCCTCAGTGCGGCACAAAACAAGACAGCAAGACACTGCACGTAGCAGGATGCAGTGTGGGCAACGGGCTAGTCGGACTATAGGTGGAATAGGCGGTCCCGCCACAGTCGGCCCTAGTCCACCCATCTTTTGGGAGCCTAGTCCACGGCAGTCCACAAGGCATCGCCTAGTCGGTCCTTCTAGTGACTACGACATACCTGGTGGCCTGCAGTTTGCCCGGCCGGATTGTAGTCTAGCTAGTCAGACTTTAGTCCGCCAAGGTCAAAATACCTAGTCTTCTGTCATGGACCGATATGCTAGTCCGTCCCAGTCGCCCGCTCGGTGGCCTAGTCCATCCTAGTCCTACCCCCGCGGACCGGCCGACCAGCGGGACTATTGGCTACACTGTGCAGGACGCTGGGCGCCACTGGACCCTGGACGTTTCAGGACACTGGATGCCGAAGGACGCGAGGCGTCGTAAGACTCCGGACACCGCAGGATAGTAATATGAGCAGCGCCATCGGAGGAGAAAGCTATTAGCTGGAGTCGTTCGTTCGGAAAAGGGCTTGATTGTAGGTGCTCGCGCTACCACAGATAATTAGCATGTTGGTCAAACTCAACAAGCAAGGATGAGAGTATTGGGAATAATTATTTCACATGTGGCTTGTACTGGTAGATAATCTAGCAGCCACTGTATTAACATTTTATTATTTTACTAGCTGTCAGAGCAAGTGGCAGATGTGGTGAATGTTACTGAGAGGTTGTGCAAGTACCGTTGTTGGAGGCTATAGCTACAACAGTTGAGGATGGAATTCCAGTGTGATAGTAAGGAAGGGAGGGGCGAGAATAGTATTCCCGGGTGAAGGGAAGTGATTTCAGGGCCAGCCAGCTCGGGTAACGTAACATACCACCATTCACGCTCCCACATAGAACGCATACCGGTACCTATCCATAGGAACATGCCACTACCAATGCCATGGAAATGTAAATTTTAGCACGAACTGAATCGTGATCTTGTATCATGGTATTTTCTCTACTTTTGATCTTACTGTCCTGCATGTTTCATACATCTTGATATATTTTCATATGGCGTAGATTGTATGGGTCCGGGCCAAGGCTAGCGTCTTGGCAAGTGACGGATCGGCCCGTTGCCGATGTCACTACTGGGTCACGGATTAGATCCCGCTAGCCACACGAAGCTTAAATTGACCACAGGTGAATAACGAGGTTTGATATTAGCACTAACTACTGGTACATACATCCCTGGACTAAACCTGACAAGGGTCGTGAAATGATCTCCAGTGGCCTCCCGAGGTAGCGGGGGTGAGGGCCGACCTAGCCTAACCATGCTACACCCAGCTCATTGAACAGTCCAGCGCTGTAATGAAGGCTAATCGGGTAGCTACTACCAAAATAGGTAGGTGGGGGAACTTCCGCAATCCCTAAACCGGAAAGTGGGGCACTTGGTTTCCTCTAAATCTACCTAGACTGGATTAGGCTAGGTCAGTCTCGGAACTCGGCTGTAAAGTGAGGTAGATCACTTGTAAAAACTTGGCGCCTGCACAACGCAAGAACCCCTGTCAGTTTTTTGTCCGGGGGTGCTGGTGTGGTATGGTGGCATAACTACAGAGTAGATTACCGTCAGTATATTTTTAGGACAGCAAAAGTTGAAAAAGCAAAGGGCGAAAATACTCGGCTTTATCTTTATTCACTAAATATCTCCAGGCACCCGAAGAAGATGCATCCATATCAACACGTGGTCAATTTAAGCTTCGTGCGTGACCTATCGCTACGTGATCAGTGTGGCGTCGGCAGCGGGCCGATCCGTCACTGAGTAATGTGGCTTCGGCAGCGGGCCGATCCGCCAAGTGACAAGTCTTGGCCCCGTGTGACCATACGATCTACCCATGTCAAGATTTAGTTCCTCCCAACATTTACGTTTTGATGGCATCGCTAGTGACCTATATATACAGTGCTTGGGGGAAAGTTACTACGCCCCTTATTTTTTTCCTTTTTTTGTCTCAGGCCAACCTTCTAGCGTGAATGATATACAAGGCATAAGGTTGCATAAACTTCCCAAAACGAAGCTTTTGAGGGCCACCAAATGTGGAGAAGGGCTTCACATTAGGGGGATTATATCGGCACCCACTGAGGGCTATTGAGCCTGAAATATAGGTTCTATGGAGCGGCATACGAAGGGCCTTTATTGCATATTCTGGGCATCGGCATACATGTCTCATGCATGTCTGAGATGCGTAGTAACTTTCCCCCACGCACTGTAGGTATGCGCCCAATCTGATTGTGAACGGGTGTTACCCCCAAACCTTCACAGGGGCAATAGTACCCCACACCAAGATATTCCACAGACTGTTTCGAATACCAACGAACAGCAACCATTCAAGCCAGTTACAGCATTCCAAACATTGATCTCTAAATATATTTCGCCAAAAAAAGCTCCCATATACATATGTACAGCCATACATTTTCCCGGTGTTGTATGGTGAAATCCGAAAGATTCAGTGTATAGGTGTATTTGAATGCTATATTGTAATGACAGTGAACCCAATTTGATGGTGGGAGTAATTGTGGGAGTGATGGAAGAGATGGGGGCGTATTGTAGGTCGCAGCATTCTCGTATTATAATTCTATGGTGTGGAGCTAAGGTAGTCTGGTTGGCTCGAGCTAAGGCAGAGATTTGCCCAGTATCGGGCTCAAGGGATCCAGCGCCACGGACACACAACGTTTCGGGTATTTGGAAGAATGTGAGAGTAATAGTTAAGAAAGTTCTAGATAACTCCATTAGGACTAATTCTAGTTATGCAGCCACGGGAGTAAATTCGGTGCCAACTATATATCCTTTGGAAATCGCTGTGCGGATTGATATTATGACATACTCTGGGGCAGTTGCTCGAGTAAAATATCTAGTTTTGGGACACAGGATACTTTGTGATATTTTGTCTGGTGGACGTCTGGTGCAAAGCATGACCCAGGATTTTTTCCACAAAGTCCCAGGTTTTTTCTGGTGCCACTGCCTTGTGGGGGCCCTCCATTATACTGCCTGGCACGGGTGCCGACTAGCAATCCATACCTTGCAAAGTGTATGCATCAAAAGATTATAATGTCTTATTCAGGAAATTGTACGGCATACATGCAGACAAAATGAAACATCACCTCGAATCCTAACCTCGAACCAAAGATAAGCGACCAACTGTAAGTGAATTAGATTGTAATACCCCTCAGACCCCGAAGGAAGAGGTAGTGTCTGATGTTGGGCGTGCTCCTAGGCAATCTCACTTCTCATCTTGGTTGACTGGAAATATGTGAGTTGGACATGGGATGTATCAATACCCTATGGCGCACCATGGATCCGCTCGCGGTTCTTGGGATCAAGTAAATGTATGGCCAGGAATTTTGCTGCTTGAGTGGTGTCCTTCATTGCTTCCTGCTGGCCTATTGATGTTTCGGTCATTCACCGAGCCTAAATATCCATGCATTTCTTGTGGTCCAACTGGACACCGTCAGCGAACAGTTCAAGATCCTACATAATGCCACTACTGCGGCAGATAGAATCAGGACCTCACCATCATAAGCCTGTGGCTCCTCTGGGGGTGTGTATGTAGGATATTCCGACTGTTTGCCTATTTGTGACTCGGGGGGCAAGTATCCATTCCCGGATTAGCTCCCGTTAATTGATGATCTGCGTATGAGCTATACGCAATTGCATGTGCAACCGGGGAAGAGCCCTACCTTTGGTTGTGCTGCCCCCTCTGCCAGCCGCAGGGGCTCCGCCCCTGGCAGGCCCTTTAACAAACCGTGGAACCACTATTTTGCCAATAAGCGAAACGGTGTTTGCGTACTCGGTCGCCATAAGGACTCGGGCCTCCAGAATTATGGACCAATTAGGAGCTGAATGATTGACCAGGTTACTAACTAATGCTTGGAGACATGGCAAAGTGTAGTCATTAAAAAATTGAGTTGCCAGAGTAAACGCAGCGTGCCATGTCACAAGGGCCTTATCGCGCTGCGAATCCGTCATGGGGCCAAGGTATTTTCCGGCGTCCACTTCTGTTTGATTGAGACTTCTATTCATTTCTTCGTCGAGGCTGCCGCGTTGTTTGTTAACCGCCTTCGACCAGTATTGTGATCCGATCGTTTGTACTTGACCCCGAAGGTCTTCCAGTGAGCAGGCATAATTCTCGAATGCTGAATATTGTCTTCGAAGATATGTTATAGCAAGGCCCTTCATCAGATTGTTGATATTGGTCTCTGAGTCGGGGTCAGAATCGATTGGCTCTAGCTTCATCATCGAATTAGGGTCCGGAGACCTAAACATTAACCAGCCGAATAATTTTGCCATTCTAGCTATTGCCGTAACCTGATTCTTGATGTTGGGGCCGATCAGGACACTGCTGCAAGTATTATTAAACTGCACCCGGCTGCATTTTGACTTTTGAATTACCAACCGTGTCAGTTGAGTTCTAGGGTGAGGGACTGCAGGCTGGAAGTTTGGTCGATTTCTCACACTTTTCATAGGAACTGGATTGGAATATATACGCCGAAGCCTTTATAGTACTTTCTATCTGCCGAACCATTTCCTCGGAAACTCTGGTAGAAGGGTATCCTTGCGCATTTACAAGGGCTATTCCCGCGCAATCAATCTACATTGGGATAGGTGTGATTGCCCAGACGTGATTCATGTTCCGAGATTTTTCATGACATCAATGACAACTATGTCAGAGGGAGCACCACAAGTGTTCGAACTCTGGCACCACCTATTGGCTAGCTCCATGTGTCGTGGGGTTGTCAAAAGAGAAAATATACTGGGCCGATCCTATATGGCCAACGCGACAGCAGCAGGGATTTCCTACTAGCGCAACCAAACACTTTCACTCGGGACAGCACATGGGACCATGTAGCAACGGGCATATCCGCTCCGCAGGTTAGTAATCGATACAGAGGCCGGCGGATCGTCTATGACAATTGTGCAATTCATCATACATGGCCCTGGACGTTTTAAAATCCTTGTTCGATTTGGAAGTTGCGATTGATTAGTGTTTCCTGGGTATTGGTTCAAAGCCCCTCACAGTGTGAAAATCAAGCCATATTGGCCAGACCTCTGGGCACGTGGATTTAACTATCGTCTATGCCTGATGCCTGGGGGAAGTCTTCTCCCGTCATGATCATATTCCAAGATATGGTAAAGCCTTGGCACGTAGCAAGTTACGTTTCTCTTTCTCGATGCTTTTACTTATGCTAGATAAAGGAGCGACTTGGAAGCTCACATCCAGCCGCACAAGAAGCAGAATTGCTTGATTTTATGTGAAGATCGGAAGATTGTCGATGTGCAGCTCTACCCAGGAGTTAGGGGGGGGGGGGCATTATTGGCAGATTGTGGGATGGCTGGTGTATTCTGGATGCGGCTCATGCGCCGGCTGGTATTAGGCCAGAATGTGACAGGGGAGATTTCGTTACTTCAATTGGTTTTATTATAGAAGGGCTGGGACTAGGTTATGTAGGTAGACTCATTCATACACTGCTTACCATGTGGTGCTTGGTTATTACTCGTGAGTTGATTGCGTCATAAGATCGGTGAGTTGGCATTCAGATCCTGACCAATGGTGCTAATTCACCTTATACAGTAGGCGCGTCTGGTCTGATAACGGTTGCAATCATAATGTGGTCAAATAATACTGACCGCGATTGCAGGAAGCCAATGAACTACGCAACAATTGGAGGACCAGGTCAACAGGACGAGGGTGCAAAGATCGAGGAACCAAAGTATCGAGAACCCCAGCGTTGCCTGATGACCAGAAGAAATTGAACACGAGAATGCGAAGTTACCACCACGGTCCGCTTGTTGATAAATAGTCGGGAGTTATCTCTATGAGGAGGTTAAAATCTCACAATCAGAACATCTCGACAATCTACTTCATGAGATAACGAGTGTTCCGTACAAATCGATCAGAACTTACGGTGCACTCCTGGAACAGAATATTCCTAGTTCCACGAGGAAGAGAGAGCGGGAAGCTTACTTTGTGAACCTATCGCCGGCCAAATCTTTCAGAGGTGCGCTCCGAGAGGTAGCAAGTAAGTGGACTACGTAACAGGGAAACAAGGAACCCGGTAACCTACGAGGCGTTATGTAAGTTCTGTAGGGTGACACTTTCCTCACATTGTATGGTAAACGTGCCTAATGTGTGCAATTTGAACCTGTCAGAGAACAATTGTCCTCCATACATATCCAACGCAATATCGGTGAATCATGAACACCTTAATGGCCCCGGGACCCCGAGGGTATAGTGGCAGCACATACGAGAGTAGGCAGTTGCCTGGTCAGTTGTCCGACCTCGGTTGGATAAACGAGCGTGTCAATTGGTCTACAGAGCAGGCAAAGGTCATATTTGAGGGACTCAAAGCAACGGTGGACGAGGGGCAGGGGGAGGGAGAAGAAACGGAGAGCTGGCTTCAGGACGTGAGGGGGGCAGTTGGCGAGTCACGAGCGGAGTTGAACAAAGGCTTGGACAGCCTAGAAGAAGACGTAATAGAGGGCATTAGGGCATTACCCAAACATAAGCGGGCTGAGGCGGGAAGAGAGTTCGCTGGTCGGATGAGTGTTTTAAACACTATCATCAACGCCATAAGGGAGGCGATCACAGCAGCGTGGAATTGGATCAAGTCCACTGCCACACGAGTATGGTCCACTCTGAAGGGGATTTGGGATACGGTAACTGGGTTATTCAGTTGAGTGGTCATTGGCAGGGCACCCGGTTAGGAAAAATTGTTGTGAATATGTCAGAATTGCAATGTGTATGACAGACTGTATAACTACCTACGACATTCCTATTTATATATATATTTAAAAAAAACTCCAAGTACAGTGTTCCTAGATTCAACCTTTTCTCTACAGATATCTAGCACTATATATCCGTACCGTGCCTCCCCAGGCAGGCCTGTTGCTAGCAAAATATCCGCGACTTTATCCTAATCGCACACACTAGATATGCTTTATTAGAGTGTCTATACATACTACACCTGGGAATGAGGCTAATGCATGCAATACAGCGGTATGCATACTTTCCTTATACAGGCTTCATTTTCGCCCTAACAAAAGAACTCGTCAGTAACTTGCTAGGTATGCGCTTTCGTCGAATATGCGTTTAGGCCGAATGTAATGTCATAGGTTCGACTGTACCTAGTCTGGCTACACCATGATGGATCGCAAATCCTAGTCTGGTTGCCACAAATCATATACATTCAGATAGACTTGGCGAGCGGTAGGCGAATCAAGCTAAGCGCTGGCAACAATCCTGCATTAATTGATATAGTTCAACCCTGCAACCATTCATAGGTATAGCATCATCGAGCAAAGTCGGGGTTCGTCAGAGTAGTCATCAGCCATCAGCAAAACCAGCAGGACGTTATTGAAGCCATTAATGCGATGACGAAGGAAGCGTAGCATAGTCAACCCTAATACCGGTTGACCAAGCATTAAACATTTCGGAAGTTGCAAGACACTAGTCGCTGGAGAGCGCTGGGCACTGCAGGACATCGACATTGGCCGCTAGGGATAGTAAGGCGTTGATACAATTGGCCGCTAACTTAGTGTGGCAGGACGTTGAACCCAGGAAGGTTGTCAGTCGGGGAATCTGCCACAAATAATCAGGGACTTTCACCACCCACCTCCGATTGTCAAGCATAAATCGGGGATTCTGCTCCCCGAAAAGATCTCCGAAAAGGTCCCCTGAAAAGATCCCCCGAATTTCATAGACTTAGTTAAAACCCTTGGTTCTCAAGAGGTAGCTTGCCCCCGAATTTCCAGGTGTTTTAATAGAGGCCCTGTTAGGACTAAGCGTTCTTCGCTATAAAGTCAAGCCCATCCATTGGCTGAGTAAAGAGATGATATATTTGCTGATCATAATCTAACTAAAGGGGGGGATTTCCCGACATATATACATCTTCCAGGTCATAGATATCCATCGACTCAATTTCTCTGTCATTATATATGTTTATCCATTTAGCCGCGTGGCTCAATATCCCTTCAACTAACATACCCCAACTGACGATTCCTGATCATGATGCAGGATTACCATATCTGCCTCTGATTTACCATAGTTCCTACCACTATTCCTCCAAGGACTGCTTCTTTCAAAATTTAAGATAATATTCCTAATATTCTAAGGCACTTATTAGACTCAGAAAGTAATAATCTCACTATAAAACCATTATATTGTGAGTTATAGTGGAGTACGCTGCTCAATGCGATGGAGGAGAAGGTTATCTATATTACCTTTATCTACTGTATCCACACTTCTCAGGATCTCTATATATTGGTAGAAGGGATAGAGTCAGTTGTGGGTTGAATTTCCTAATGTGCAAAGTCTTGTATCAAATATAACCACACCAAGCTACATTTGCTCTTGAAACTTCACTCTACAGCCTCTACTCTACCTTTGCTCTATTACCTCTACTGTACAACCTACACTTTGCAGTCTCTACTCAACACTCTCTATACTATGATTTCTGCTCTATAGGTTCTACCCTATGTTTTCTGGATATAGAACAAGTGCAACACTCTTAGCTCTCTCTTGTACTTCTCTATCAACCATCTCCTCTGAAGTATTCTCAACCACCATAGACAATGCCCTTTCCTGTAGCATCCTCAGTAGCAATTTGATATATAGCATCCTCAGTGGCAATTTAATATAGATATAGATCCTCAATTAGACTATTATAGGCTCATTAGTATGATATATGAACTATAATAGGATGAGGTTATCGTAGATCATATTGGATTGAACGAATAGTATTCAATTTACATCTCAACTATCTTAACCTTCCGATCTTAGTTTCCTGCTTTTTCACTTCAATTCAGTTGAATCATCACAATTTCAGTAATTTTATTGTATATTTGATAATAATTTCATTGAAATCTATAAGGCAATAGTTCTAATATTTCATTATTTAGATAGCTAAATATTATGATAAATAATTTGTACATGTTGGGTATTGTCCAAGCATATAGGGGGATCCCATTGTAAATACTAATGGAAATAGGCCAGGGACATATCCCTAGTAGTCTATAAAGTAAGTATTTTCATAGGATAAAGCAATGAGTATTTACATGATTATCCATAAGCAGGTAAGCATTATATCCACTAACCAGAACATGGCTTATTGCCCATAATTTCAGAAAGATAGATATACTAGATGATATTGGGTTTTTGACCTTGCAGAAAACCCCTGACTTCGAGTCCACTGGAAGTAGAAGTTGTAGGAAGGCTTGCTTGTATTAACAAAATAGATAGAAGCGGAAATAGGGAGCAGGATCAGGAGTGAGCTGTATAAATACAGAAATAAATTCAGGGTAACAGTGAGTAGGCCTATCCTGAATATTCAGCCAATAAGAAATAAGAGAACTGGAGTGGACGCAAAGGTATTTTTTTCTTCTCAATTGTAATATTCAATACTGGTATACATCTACGACGGAAGTATGAATAGACTATAGTACGCTGACTCCAGAATAGGAGAATAGCATCTGTGCAAAGAGAGCTAAACGGAATTAACAAAGTGATTTAGAACAAGGAGATTAGAATAGCCAGATCTAGTGACATGGTTTGCAGGCTAGTTCAGGGTAACTCGGGTTCAGGGTAACTCGGGTTCAGGGTAACTCGGGTTCAGGGTAACTCGGGTTCAGGGTAACTCGGGTTCAGGGTAACTCGGGTTCAGGGTAACTCGGGTTCGGGTAACCTAGGAAGCGCCGGTAAGGTGTGGCGGACACCCACGGTTTCTTGTACAGGCCTAAACAAGGAGGTAATTTTCTCTTAAACCGTACCTACAATCCACACCTGCCTTATATGTGTTCATGGAGCCCTTCAGCCACTATATTTCTTTATACCAACTCCCAAACCACCACCTTCTAGACTGTGGGCAAGCCTATAGCACCTAGACAGCCACCAATCTCTCCGAGATAGTAGACGTAAACAGCTCCTTTGATAGCCTACTATAGCTAGAAACATTGTTCTGCAGCTCCTGTACCTAATACATAAGTTTGCCTACCTTTACAAGCAACTAGCCCGCAACAGCCAAGTATCAGTATTCGTGTAATGTTAATGTACACAGCCCGCAAACATACATAGTTAGGCGAGAGAGGAAGGAAAAAGCATTGATTCAGGGACAAAAGCTTGCACTCGATTGCTCGGTATGGACAATACTGAATTCCATTACAGTAGCTGGGGTAAAAATATAAATACCTAATGCTTTGGGTAGCCATAAGCAAACCAGACTACCATAAGCAGTATAATGTAAGATGTCGATTGGTACATGGGCTATCTTTTGATGAGGATTTATGTATGCAAGATAGACCCCCCCCTCTCATAGATATACAATAGAAATATATTAATTCCCCTACCTAAGACCTCCTCCATGTGACTTCTTAAATTATTGAACTAGGAAAAAAAAAACATAGGATGCATTTATTCATAAGCTAGAAGTACCAACTGACATCATGCATATACAAATTCTAAAGCAGTTCCTGTTGTAAGATGCAAATGCAGGAATCCATTCTGGTTCTATAATTCATTGTTTTGTTTGGATACCGTAAGCTTAAGCTGCTGCGGGACGGAAGTCCCGTTTTTTTCGTCCTTATCGTTCAAAATACCTCGGAATTAGGGAACATGTGGCTTAGATTTGTGGTATCTCGCATTTGGAACCTTTATGGTATCTCTCATCCAAATAGTTTACCATTCCCGTTGACCCTATAAATTTTAGGAAGTCTTATTAAGGTAAATTCTACTAGATTTATTACTATATGTAAGATACTATACCCCCCCCGGATTCCGGATCACCGGTTCCTGATAACTTGTTTGCGGTTACCTTGTATTAGCTCATAGGGTGGTGGGAAGAGCCACAGGCTAGATCGATCGAACGATTCCATTAGCGATTTCATTGATGATTTCATAGATCACTTCTGTAGAAAACACTCTCGGCCCGAATAAGAAACGACATCGATCATGAGTTGGGCAGTCATGGGTTGTAAACGGCAAATTGAATTATGCGGGTAGCGAAATGGCGATTTTTGAATTTAGGCAAGAAGGATATCAGGAAAGGAATCTACTGGCGGATAAGAGGAGAGCACTAGGACTGCAGTATTCAAACTACATATCCTGTGGGTCGGTTATCGGGGTCAGGTAGAATGCAGCGTTGATAGGTCCATCGAGTTTGAAGCCTGCTCGGTCGGTGCCGTCGTACCAATTAGCTAGTGTGTCCTGGAGTGACCTTGTCCTCAAGGAATTCGCATATCTCCTTGTCCCCTGTGCGAAGGGATCTTGCTGCCCAGGCGATTGAGATGTCGTCAAGTTTAGATTGGAGGGGCTCCACTGAAGCGATCCATCCCAGCTTCTGGTGGCTTGCCTCGTGGTACGCCCCTGTTATCTTCCTGAGTAATTGGTATTCCAGGAGTCGCATCCCGGACAAGTTCATCTCCGTGTCCCCCCGGTTCCATAGTTCGCCCCCATGTGAACGTCGGTCTGAGGGCGCCTGTGAGGAGGGAGCGAAGTGCCCCGGGTGGGAGGCCCCCATTTGTCTTGGCCAGCCTGACCATAACCGCCAGGAGCCTCTGTGCCTTTTCCGTTCTCGCGTTCACGTGCGGTTGGAAATTGAACCTCGAGTTGATTAGGATGCCAAGTGTGATCGTGGATTCCAACGGCCCTTGGTCGGAGAAGGTTACGCTGCTCTCTTTGCCCGGGCCCCAGTTCAGGTGTTCCTGGGTCGCTGCCTCTTCCAGAATCTTGTCCACCTGCTTGCATAGCCACTTACGCTCCATGGCGGTGGTGCCCTCCGATATCACCAAGGGTTTGACGTCGTCAGCGTATGAAAACAGGCCCACCTGGAAGGACTTGGGTCTGGACGGCGCTTTGGTGAACCGGCTGCTGCGTCGGGTCGGGGCCCACTCTATCTTCCCTATCTGGTTCTGTGCCTTGTTCAGTGTGTTGGCTATGTAGATTACATAGCCAGATAACCGGCGACAGGGGCTCCCCTGCGGTGTTCCTTCGTCCATGGCTCCCGTGCCTCTCGTCCCTCCATCCCAGGTGATCATGAACTGCAGTCTGCCTGCTCGGATTCTAGTCTACCTAGTCAGGCTGTAGTCCACCTGTTCTGACTAGGGCAAGCTTCTGTTCAATTGCCCGTGGTTGTTACTAGGTCTGTTTTGGACGTTCTTATTTCTTCACATACAGTATTTTTCCATAATCCGTCCCAGTCTGCCCGTTCGGTGGCCTGGTCCATCCTAGTCCTACGACCGACGGGACTATTGCCCACACTGCGCAGGACGCCGCACGCAGCACGCCGCACGCCGCAAGCCGCAGGGCAGTAGACACAGTAGGGCGCAGGATCCAGTAGGACGAACGTAGGATGCTGAGGGTAGGACGCTGGACGCTGGACGCAGCTAGGCAGCGGCAGCTGGATGTCTGGTGATTGGTGTTTAGCCTGGATGGGGGGTTCTGGCAGTTTGGCAGACGCTGCCGTGCACGCAACCGGATGTAGGGCTCTGGGCGCAGATGGATATCGCACGTCGGATAACGCCGGGTACTGAGCGTTGGTTAATACTGGATAACATAGGTGCCAAGTGTTGGTTGGCATTGGATATCGGATATCGAGTCGGAATATACATTGGCTCTCTGATAATACCGGATATCTATACCGGTGTCGGATGACACAGACGGTATAAAGGATAGGTATCAGAAGAGGCCGCCGTCGGAAGAGGGGCAGCGCCATTGGAAGAGGGGCAGCGCCATTGGAAGAGGGGCAGCGGCGCCGGAAGTGGTGTAGCCGTCGGAGGAGAGGTAGCCGTCGAAGGGGCAGTGGCGTCGGAGGGGAAAGCTATTGGTGTTCGAAAAGGGGCTTTCTGTAGGCGATCTCACCATCTATAGATAATTAGCAAGTCGGTCAAACTCAACCATCAAGGATCAGAGGATTGGGGAATAATTATCTCGCATGTCGCTTGGACTGGTAGGTAATTAAGCGACCGCCGTTTCGGAATTTTGTTATTTTGTTGGCTGATCGGGGGGCAAGTGACTGACAGCTGTGAATGTTTGTGAGAGGTTGTGCAAGTAGTGGTCGTAGGGTGACAGTAAGAGTGAGAATAGTATTGCCGGGGTGAATGGAAGTGAGCCAGCCAGCAATCAAGGTCTTCAAGGTCTTCAAGGTCTTTGCTTATAAAAACGTACCTACAAGACGCAGGGAGGATGTTAATGCAAAGCTTCCTTCCAAAGAGGCAAGTAACCACCACCTACTTTGCGTTTATTCGGCAATCATTCCAGTATTGTATTATCCACATGTAAACCCCATGCTGCAGTAGAATCTCTAATCTTACAACTCCTGGTATACAAGTAGATAGCTAGGAGCTTAAATTCTTTTTTCGCTTGTTTTTTTGGAATTACCCTGAACTGGATCTCACCCCTGGGTCTCATGAGGGTAATTTATTAGACTTCAACTGAAGATTAGATTCGGATATTGTGCTAGTAGGAGCCTAGGAAGAGAATTCCTGTTGTTCTTGAGACTCCGGACATGGATATCTTGGGGGGATCAACAAAATTAGACGATTTTGAGATTTAAAGTTCCCGCGGGAGCGCATGCCAGGGAGCTGTGCTGGGCGAGCGCCGCTGTGTGCAGTTGATGATCTGGGGCTGGCTAATCTGGCTTTACCGATAAGGGAATACCCTGATGCTAGTAGCCCACCTGGCACTAACTAGCTGCAGGCCAGCAGTTGCCCATCCAGGGTGTCCTAGGTGGGTGGTGTCTTACTCGCCTGTCACAGCAGCCTAATCCAGCATGTGCGCAATTGTGGAATAAGTCTAGAATAATCTCGGAATATAATTGAACAACATATTTCCTTTCTTTACGGGAGCCGGGAGGTTGAGTTAATTCCCAACTGGTCAACAAAGTCGTACACTGTTACCCTGAACTTGGGCCTCTCGAGATATTCTCTGGACTGGGATCCTGGGAACTGTGACGCCTTTTCCCAGTGGTGATTCAATGGTATGTATACTCTGGGAAAGAATGCCCTGAGAGCAATGAAGAGGTGTTTGACAAACTTCCTCCTAATATGTAGTACTTGAGTAGCTACACAATTACACACAACCCAACATTTATGCATATGCTACCCCCACACATGCGCCCCATCCACCCCTCCACCCCTCCGTACATTGTCACTGTGCACGGCACCTGCGCAAGAGCTCTACCCACCGGTTCTGTCGCCAAAAACCAACCCTACCGCCAAACTACATGCAAGTAAATCTTAAACCACCATCTAATTAAATCTTACCTATACCCTACTTGGAAAATCTATTTCCCCCTTTCTGCCTCATTCTACAAGTCTCATGATCAAGTCCCGAGCGAAAGCGTTATTCAGCTGTAGCCGATGGTAATTTCCTAGGGCATGTCCCCGGAAATTGATTCTCGGGGATATTTATGATTACACGCGCGTGGGCGGCCATGTGGCCATGGCATGCATGGTCTTTTGATTTATCGATATTACTTACCGTATAGCAATTGATAGTACTAGTGGGGACAACTTCACACCGGCCGATCCACGATACTCTAGACCTAGAGGATCCGACCGGTTTGGACGGATAGCCGACAAGTATACATATCGGTATTCATCAAAGCCAGTGATCTATTGTTTTTTCCTGGCTCAATATATGAGTTTACGCAAGGTGAAATTAAACATGGTGTGGTTATGGGTCTGATACTACATAGATAGTTCGTCACCGAACACAATAACTACAACACCTCATTTGTGTCTTAATTGTTCCCTCGATCTGGCTGAACGCAGCATGTTTAGTAGCCTAGATGACAACGCCATAATCTTAGATTTACGACCACATACATCCATGAGACACACCAGTGGCACTTAGGGAGCTGTTTGTGCTTTGAGTGGGGTCCTGTTCTGCTACTACGTGGGGAGGGTGATCCTTAGGAGACTTTGCCAATGTCAAAATTGATCCAGGAAGCAGCTTTATGGCCCGGAGAGACCACATATTTTCAGGAGCCTCATTGCGAAGCACCCTTTACTGCCGCTGTGCACGAAGTGGTCGGAGCTGGAAATGGTATGGTAGATAAACCTTTTCTTTTTAGTGTGAAAGGTCGAATTGTGTAAAAGATTTCACAACAGCCTCTTTACGAGTGAGTCTGCGGCACTCAACAGCAAGGTTATTACAAGGCCAATTAGATAGACTACTACCCTTCTCCTGTTTCCCGAATATTTCTTTCTTTCGTCCTTTTGCAGCACTTGTCTTGTTTCTCTTTCGCCTTGCCACTTACTTGCCTCTACTTCCGGGTGCTCAAGATCTGCTAATGACTGACATCGCATTCTTCAAGTCGTGGTACTCGATTTCACTACGACGCGAGGGCGGAAGATAACGGTTTTGGTTTCTTTTTCCCGAAATCCTCCAACTACCATTGGGATAAATTGGAGTTCTCGGCCTAAGGTATATGACTACCAGAACGGTGTTGCTAAAGCAGATCCTCCGGGGATGGAGTAAGTAGTCTTGTTACATGATAAATGCACACAGTAGTATTAAATGCTTATAGTTTGTTTGTTCTTACAATTTTTAGCTTAATCTCATTCTTCTTTGTTGTTTGTCGTTTAAATTTGCATTTCCATTTTTTGGAGATGATGCCTTTGCTTTAGGTTAGCTAGTCTGGGGAGTAAACCAGCACCGCTAGCCCAGGTTATACAATTCCAAGATGCGGAGAATACTTTGAAATGCCCCAACTAGGTATCTAAGAGTATACCTACCACAAAAACTTGAACAAATCATGCCGCGGTGAGGATCTGACTTGCATTCCATTAGATTGCTGTCTGTCGGTTCTGGGTTTGCCATGCTAGAAGCACGTTAGCATGCACAAGGTTAATCCATGCTCAGGTGAGGCTTGAGTCCACACCTTAATTCATTGGTTAAGCATTCATTGGCTGTGGGGCACTTCACATGCAGACCAGCCATGGTGCCTACAAATTCTAATACCTACGCCAAGTCATCTCTACCTATGAATCCCATCCTAACTTCTGATACAACGTCACATATATTCGCTAATATATCTTCGCTAAACTGCCTGTCGGCCAGTTCATTCAAAGGTAACTATATAAGTACTCCCAACCTGTATCGGCCCCCCAATTAGAATGTTGGGGGCACTCCAAGGCACAGATGAGCTTTATCTAGTGGTCAAAATATATATCCAAAATATTTCCGATTTAGCTTGTATCTCTGATGCACAATTTATTCGTCTTGACACCCGTATATAGCAGAATAACCTCTAGGAACGAGAATGTCAATAAACTGCAGATTTCGATTTCCAGCTGTGCGCTTGCAATTGCAGGGGTCCTCCGGCTGTTTGGTTATCTCTACATAGAACGGTCTCTGACCCTTCATAAGCCTTAGGAGTATGTACCAATGTGACTATTCAAGATATTGAAGGGGGTGGCTTATCGATGTACAGCTGCAGATGTCAACCTCTAAGTTTCTTTGATATTTGCTCCACTTGATATAGTACATGCAAGGAACTGTGCATTAGGTATATGGGTATATAGTAGTCACGTGTCTACTTTTCCCATATAAGCACATGTGGCTATGAGGGGGAATATGGAAATATTTAAAGGTAATTGGTGCTTATCTCAAGGATTCCATTGCTCTGTAGTAGCACTAGGTCATTTTTACACCAAAACACGCCTGCTTTGTAAAATCATAAAAAGATTACCAACTTACATGAATAAACTTATACTTCACAAGATTCCTTGTTTTGGTGTACAAAGGGCCTTGTGCTATGTATCAACTTGCGAGCTAGAGCTGTATAGTTTCAGAAGATATGCTGGAGAATCTACTCCAATAACATAGCAATATAGTTCGGAGATAGAGGCAAGAGTCTAGCGCTTATAGCTTTGCAATTTGTCCGTTAACACTTTTGCTACTTCCTGTGCAATGCTGCAACTTTGATAGACCCACGGCGCCAAGGCGATTGTACGACTGGTTATAAACTCAGGGTTACCTGATGCTTAGTCAGTAAAGTAAAGACCGCGTTAGTCTGGTTGGCTCCATAATGGAGGGAACCGCGCCAACCAGACTAAAAGTTCGAAGGCTACTTAATGCCTACCATTGGCTACCTAACGATGACCGACCACCGTAGGTTGACCGGGGTCAACACGCTAGCTATTTTCGGCAATCCTGCGATGCTTGGGAAGCAGGGTGGTAAGGGGCCACTTCAGCTAAGTTCAGGTCTATGGGAACAACTACGCTCTACAACATGGCAATTAACCTAATAGCCAATACGATATGACCTCCCCATCGGCCAACCCCCCCCCCCTGTACCCCACCATATAGGCCGGATATCAGGCAGGTGAGCCTGTGAGCACTGGCAGGCCTTTACGAAGCATCTATATTCACATTAAAACAGCCCTTATGGCAGCAGCCTACAATATAGTGAAATTTTATGCTATCAAAAAGCCACTCACCGTTATAAAATGAGCTATTTTGAGAATTCATGAATTTTCCTTGATTTATGCTACCCTGAACCTGCTGCTCTCAATCCGCTGCAAAGTACTCATTCACAGTATTCTCAATGACCACGGAGAGGCCTCCAATTGCACCAATATGTCCCTGCAAGAAAGACCACCGCCCCCAACAACCCCCCCGCAACCCCCCCCCATCTATGACCCCCATAGGCATTGTAGATGCTCTATAGTAGGGGCGTGAAGGGGAGGTTGAATAAGGCATAGTTGGGGTGGGTTTGGCTGATTCAATGAGAACCCTCTGATTGCGCATTTGGAAGGTTAGTGCCCCAAGTTGAGGTCCTTCAATTTTGCCGCTCCTTCTTCATTACTAGAGAGACATTGAATTGCATGTGCTACTGCTGGGGGAGGGAGGGGGGAGGGGGGGTACCACGTAGGCTTGCCAAAGAGCCGAGAGCGGTAGAGGCTGCTAAGAGTACTACTGACACCTCGAAAACTTACAAGGCAATGCCCAGCGGCCTTAAGGACGTTGTTGCACAAGAATAGCTCGATTGTGGCTCTTACAGTATAGTTAATACTACACCGAGGAAGAGGTTTGAGTATGCGAAGTTATTTTCAATCCTTTGCATTGCATACAGCACATCCATGAAAATGGCCTATACTCTATGCTTATGATAGTTATATTAGGGACCTATAGGGACTTCACCCATGATATAAACAGCCATGTATGGGGGAGGGTGGTCTAGGGCTAGGAGGTTTAGAGTCGAGTGGGGGGGTTGAAGTCGCTGCTGAGATTGTGAGCACCCTAGAGAGTTTAGGGCAACTCTAAATGGGATGTCGATATGATAATTGAATCCAGCGACTATAATTATCTTATAGACACTGTCATTCTGTTATACCGAAGCATACCATGGAGAATCTACTGAACGCAATGAGTCTGCCATACCTGGTTGCTACTGCACATTAGGCTATAAGCGTACTTTACCTAGTTAGGTATAGTCGTCAGTGCTATTGAGTTAGCATCACCCAACGACAGTGAGGCTCTTATAGTGTAGGAGCAATGATGTGATTGCACTATCCATCACAGAGGGAGAAAAAACCGCATGCACTAATGGGAATATAATACTTAAAGTCCTGCCAGTTCCTTCTTCTTAAATTCCATCACTTTTAATTCTAAATTCCAATTCCAGGACTATCATAACCACGGTACGAAAGAAAGATCACGTGGTGCCAAGATAATGTCCACACGTCAACCAATCCGCAAACAACAAATTGTCAAACCTCGCTCCCGACTTCCATATGAGCGGGAAATTCTTCCGCAGCTACGTCTCCTTGCTCCGAAAAGTAAAGCGCAGCCCCCCCATCGGGTTCAACACAGGCTACAGTTGGTACATAATAATATCCGGGATAAACGGGATACCGAGGCCCCCGCGGCCGCCACAGTCAATGTTAAACCGAGAACCTCAGCCGATGATGGTTTTCCGGAGCTTTCACCTGGGAATCTACCCTCAGGAGCTCGACTGGTTACCTACGAAGGCCTTGGTCCCTCAACCCAATATCTACCGTATGGTAGTTCACAGCGTCAGGAGACTACCCAAGATCGATATGATGGGGACTGCATACCGATGCTCAATGCCCCGGATGATGAGGTTTGGACAAACATAGTGCAGCCGGCGATCGGTATTTATCAAAGTCAGTGTTCCATCGGTTTCTGATTCAATGAAAAAGGCGAAAATGAACCCATACTGATAACCCATCTGACTACATAGATCAATCGCCTCCAACCACTATTAATCAGCACCCCTCCATGTCCACCCAACAATTACCCGCTGTTTGGCCTGCGCACCATGCACAGCACGTGCCTTGTGCCAAGTGTCCTTCGATCTGGTGTTTCCACCTTGAGAGTATCACATTTAGTGACCCAGAGGATGGGAGAAACAATCTTAGGCGCAGCTACCGTGATTTACGACAACATATCCATGAGGCACACCAGCGGCACTATGGATCTCCTTGTGCCTTGTGCGAAAACCTTTTCTGCTACCATTTGGGGAAAATAATGCTGTTAGTGGCCGCGAAGGTAGACACCACCGGTGTCATGATTGATTTGGGAAATAGCTTTATGATCTTGAGAGAACATGTTCAGGAAGCTCACGGTGGTTCCTAAGAATCCTCCAATGTCAAAGGGCTAAGTGGAGAAGTCATCGGGGGAAATGGGATTGTCAGTATAATGAAGGAGGATATGTGGTCGTCAAGTGAGACATCAAAAGAGCTGTAGATCGGTCTCACTACTGGGTCCAAGGATACATGAAGTTAGCATTTGGGTGGATTTGTTATAGTGCAAATGGCTTGCGATAAGTTGAATCCGGGAAAAAGGAACGGAAGTAGGAGGATCTCTTTGTTTCGCATGGATGGGTGGCCGAACAATGGATGAGCTATGGAGCAATGAGAGGAGACATCAGTCGGTATCAAGATCTATTTGTCAAACGGAAATATGGTAGAGTAGTCAACGATACGGGAGGAGTTTAATATTTACAGATGCGTTGATTTTATTGTGAACGGTCAAACAACACAACAAATTCTACAGCGGTCGGCAACAGCTCACTTGACCTAAGAGCACGGTCTCCAGGGCGGCGACAGACACAACAAACTGCTTCTTTTCTTCCCCTCCCATTTTCACCTTTGATATTTCTCCCTTTTGCCCTCTTTAGCGGTAGGGTCTTTTCCCTTTTTCTCTCATTCTTCCCTTTCCATTACCGATGTCGCGGCATTCTCCAAGCCGCAGTACTCTATTTCACTACGAAGCGGGGGCGGAGGGTCGATAACTCGCAATGAGTTTAGTTTCTTTTTCCTGTCTAGTTGAGGGATGGAGTTCTTACTGTTTTTGTTACTGCTTGTTGTTAATTGCTGTTTCACATTTCCACTTTTTGACCCAATGCCGTCCTTTAACTTCTGAGTGATATGCACGAGTTTTTCTATATAAAAAATTTAACCGTTGCATTTGTGTAATGTTCTCATGGTTATACTCTCAAGTAGTTGGGGCGTAGGTATCGAGGTTCCGAGACTACTTGAGTAGCAGTAGCCCTGGAGAGACTAGTCCAGGTGCAAATGCCTGCTAATGTATGTATTTGTCTCCCACCCTGTCGATGTCAACCTATGAAACCGCTGGTTCAGAATCGCTCCCATATGCTCAATTTGCAAGCTGTTTATAATTCTTCACAGCACTCGCTTCTGATCATAAACTACAATGACTTATTTATTGGGTAATGCTGTCGCGCCTTTTATTCTCACGATTCAAGACTACGTACTTCCGACTTCTGCACACTCGGTTGGTCATTTCAACGGTGGAAATGTGAGGCTACTCAGCAGTAGTGACTCCAACTCGCTGTAAAGCACGCTTGGCAAGAGGGATGTCAGAAATACCACAGGTAAGGGATGATTTAATTGGCTATTAAGTATGAGTAATTATTGGATGTAAAGACACTGTATCCTCCAGACGAGGTTTCCCATAGAGAGATGCATTTGCAATTGGATGCTGAGACTACATTGGTTGTGGGTAGAAGACAGGGTTACAATAGTTCCACTAATCTGCGACGTTGGTTTGGGATGTGTGCGGTTGAGCCCACCAACAACCAATAATATGTGGCACCTGCGAGAAGACCTTATGCTTTTACTTGCTTCATGTCATAGATTGGTTAGATTTGCGGTGCCACATGCAATTCTCGACCGAATTTGTGTGCACAATAACTGTGTACCTGGATAGAAATGAAATCAGTCTACCGTAGTTCAAAATGCACACGACACTTATATTTTGTTGTTGTCCTTCCTATCCCCTTATAGGTAGCTGCATACAGTAACCACAATCATTGTGATTCGCCTGCACCCTATTTAGCACATACAACTTAAGCTTAGTGTTCGAATTCCTAGCCCACGCAATCCAGAACGTTGGGAACCTAAATTCGGATGGGGCTATAGCCACCTAGTATCCACCAGGCTTCAGCCTAGTACCGTAGTATCCTAGGCCTGCGGATTAGACTGCAGTCTTATTTACGGTACGTTGGTTTTGCCAAAAGCTGTACTTTCTTATGCACGGGACTCTACTGCGAGCCGTCCCAACAGCAATAGCGTCCCATTGACCAATGGGCCGTATTGCTGAATGGGTCAGAACACACAGGTATGCCTGTAGTACAGTGAGTGAACACCAAGAGTGGCCGTCGTGCGAAAAATAGGTCTGTAGGTAGAGAGACTACACTAAGCTGTATGGGGAATAGCGCATTTATGAGGTTTCTAGACTTCAGTTAGCCAGTAGCTGGTTGTTAGCCGGTACAGCTGAGGAGCTGCTACAAGCTTATAAATTTGGAATTAGGACACCATATCAAGCTCAAACCTTCTCTCTTAATCTCCATCACCTTTAAATTCCAAATTTCAGGACTATCAGAACACCGCAGTACGAAAGATCACGTTGAGAGAACATATTCAGGAAGCTCACGGTGGTTGCTAAGAACCCTCCAATGTCGCTGGGCTAGGTGGGGGAAGGAATCGGAGGAAAAGGGGGGTTGTCAGTGCCAGGATCTCAGGACTAATTTGAGGACTTTGTTCTCATGGAAGGGTGGCCGAGCAAAGGGTGGGTTATGGAGGAACGAAGCAAATTATTGGTTGGTGTCAAGATCCATTTGTCAAAGGGAAATATGGAGGAGTGGACTATTACAGATGCGGGAGGAGGATTTTGATACTACAGATGGGTCTATGGTGAACGAGCAACTTCTCCAGCGATCTTTTTGTTCTTTGTCCCTTACGACTTATAGCGACCTGCAACAGCTCGCTTGACCTGAGAGCATGGTCTCCAGGACGGTGACAGGCAAAACTGGTGTAGGTCGCTCAACTGCTACTTTTCTCTTGTTTCCAGCTTTCATCTTTGATATTACTCCGTTTAGTTATCTTATAGTGCTGGAGTTTCTTCCCTTTTTTTCCCCCTTTTTTCCTTTTCTTACTGCGTCGCGAAGAGGTGGCGGAGGATAACTGGCAAGGTGTATAGGTTTCTTTCTCTCGGAAGCGTGTGGTTATTATTGGAAAGTTCAGGGATAGATTGGAGTCCATAAACCTGGAGATATGATTTATCAGTAGGGTGGTGGTTTTAGTGGGGGATGGGGTAGTTCATGATCAGACAGTTAGTTGTTCTACTTGCTTGTTACTTGTGTCTCATTCTGTTGTTTTTTATTGTTTGCTGCTTTGCATCTCCACTATCCGAGCTCATTGTTTCTATCAAATTCTGCTAAAGCTACCTTCTCTAATTACATTCACTGTGTTTCAATAAAAAATTTCCGATATTTGCTTTCTAGATTGAAGTGAATGTAGAGTCTTGGTGTCTCATGGTAGTCTGGCACGTCTCGTAAATCCTTGGCACTAAACTAGTTCTAGGTTACAACCCCTCATTACCCGATTGGCCTTCACAAGACTACCCCAGGGTGACAGCACCGCAGGGGGATTATCTTGCTCAACTCAATTCAATTGGGCCTCAAAGAGTATCGAGTTAAAATCCTCCACACCTCCTGTGCCAGGTCGTCTGGTAAGGCTGCCATGCATGAAGACGCACCTCGGAGATCGAGAGTCGCTTCCAATTCGCTGAATTTGGGAACAATCTGTCGACTGTGTTTGTGATGCTTCGATTTCATTGGTGGGATTTTTGAAGCTCGTTCTTATTGGGTATCAGCGTTGTTGTGATTGAGAAAGGAATGCGAGGGCCAATTGACATTCACTTATGGAATAATTTCAATGTGTTGTGATGAGGAGCAGCCATTGGCCCCGAACGTGGCCTTCTGGTGTCCAATGCGATACGCAGATACTTCACTAGGCTCGTAGATATTCATTCGTGCAAACGGGGAGATATGTTTCATGTATTGCATAGACCAACGGAAGGTTCCATATCTACGAGCTTTGGTGCTAGTACTTGCTCCGCCATACAAATTCCACGTTCTTAGGCGTGCGAGCTCTTCATAGGTCTACCTGACTAGCCTACCTCTTCACCTTAGGTTTTTTCTAGCGCCGGGTCAAACCAGAGGGTACGGTATATCACCAGCGTAGTGATTAACAAGTTTTCCAGCCGCTGATATCAACACCAGTCAAACCTTTCTACTACTTTTTGACCCTTCTTGCGCTCGTCCATACGTTGTTATTCCTCTTTCACTACCTACTCCCATACTCCAAGATTGCATTTTAGGTTCATGGTCGGATATATGAGCTAGTATACATCAGGGAAACATATGTCTAAACCTTTGAATAGCCACCGGGGAAAGACCTGCCTTTCGACAAGCGGGGCAAAAGTGCCAGCACCAACTCCGTCCATCAGAATGTTGATCGATTTCAATGGCGCCCTCCCAATGCCTTGCCCTATCTATTATCTTTCATCATCATGAATGAGGAGTCATGGGGGGTCATGCTGCTCTCCTGACGTGATAAAGGTCTGCAAAAAATATGATTACAATCCTAGAATTCCCTACGTCTTTCGAGGAGGTACACTGTATGTATTCGACATGAGGGCTAGTTTACAGGCCCTTATAGGAGGATTTAGATTTAGATTTAGAGATACCATAGGATCCCACCTTAGTCCTAGGCTTGCGGCGTATAGGCATACTAACTCTATTTCAATAATGTTCTACGGCCAAGGGCTTTTTATAGTCATCTTGATTAAATTATCATTCAGTTAGGACCCCAAAGTCACATGCATACAACAGCATGAGGCTAATACGTGACTTTGATTGGGTTTCTAGGCCGGTAGCTGCAGAAAGTTATTTCGAAGTTATAAGGATGTTCTGACCCATTCAGGAATACGGCCCAGTCAGCAATGGGCCGGCCCATTGGTCAATGGGACGCTATTGCTGGTTGGGACGGCCCATTCACCAATCGCACTAATGACCGGCCCATT
>Ga0307511_10001204_pt1 | contig 27440 bp, 23 predicted proteins | sample 13_EM_MG_FD_200266 | JGI IMG/M metagenome (GOLD analysis project Ga0307511, IMG submission 200266) | Populus trichocarpa ectomycorrhiza microbial communities from riparian zone in the Pacific Northwest, United States - 13_EM | ecosystem: Host-associated > Plants > Roots > Unclassified | place...
TGGTATAGAATACTATTTCCAACTGAAAAAGACCAATGAAGCGCTGGTAAAAGAGAACCTCCGGCTTCGCCAGCAGTTGAAGGAGAACTATGAAGCTCCCGATTCAGCCAGGAGGCTGATCCGTGACACGATAAAGGTAGATTCCGGCAGATCTGTGCTGAAATACGATATCATGGAGGCTAAAGTGGTGAACAGTACCACGGCTTCCCAGGTCAATTACCTTACCATTCACCGTGGATTTGCCCAGAATGTCCGGACGAATATGGGTGTGATCGGGCCTCAGGGAATCGTAGGGACGGTAGTGAACGTCAGTGAGAACTTTGCTACGGTAATGAGTCTCCTGCATCGCAATTACAAGGCCTATGTCAAATTAAAAAATGGTGGGGAAAGAGGCACCATCGAATGGGACGGACAGAGTCCTCTCTTTGTCACCCTGAAGGATATTCCCAAGAGCGCCAAAGTGGCTAAAGGGGATACGGTGCTTACCAGCCAGATCTCTTCAAAATTCCCCGGTAATATAATGGTAGGGACGGTGTTCGAGATCGTGCCGGATAATACGAGTAATTTTTATACCTTAAAGATCCGGCCGGCCACTAATTTTTTTAATATCGAATATGTGTATGTCATTGATAATACACAATATGACGAGCAAAAACGACTAGAAGACTCTACCCGTAAAACGATCCAATGAGCGAATTGCTGAAAAATACGATCCGGTTCATATTGTTTATCCTGGTACAGGTATTCATCCTGTTTAAAATGCCTCCCCTGCATCGATTTATCACTCCCTATCTTTATTTCCTGTTTATTTTATGGCTGCCTTTCAACTTATCGAGAGCCTCTTTGACGCTTATAGGCTTTATTTTCGGATTAAGCCTCGATTATTTTAGCAAAACACCCGGTTTACATGCTGCCGCTTGCACCCTGATCGCTTATGTCAGGCCTTTTGTCATCGGACTGCTGATATCTCAGGAAGGCGCTGATAAAAACTATATTTCCCCTTCTATTGTTAGTATGGGATGGGCGCCTTATGCAACCTATGTGATCGTTTTGACGCTACTCCATCATACCTGGCTCGTATTACTGGAATGGATGAATTTCGGTTCCTTTATGTATTTCCTGGGAAAAGTGGTCGCCTCAACAGCCGTCAGCTTATTGCTCATTTTATTGACAGAATTGTTGTTCTACCGCAAACAAAAGTTCAGGACGAATACGATTTGAGCCGAACCGTTCGTAAAAAAAACCTTTGTTCGCATAGTATAATTTATTCTTTATACGTTTATTATCCGTACTTCGTAAATTGTAGGTAGTACCTTTTGTATGTCTGTATTCAATCAATCCCGTAGCAGTATTATCCGCCTCATTTTTGCGGGCATGTTCCTGGTCATCGCAGCACAGTTATTCCACCTGCAGATCATTTCCGCAAAGTATAAGAAACAGGCACAGGAGAACGCCCTTTTCCGAAAGAGCATTTACCCTACCCGCGGGATCATCTATGACAGAAAAGGAAGGGCCATCCTCAATAATACCATCCTCTATGACCTGATGGTCACTCCCTCCCAGGTAAAAAATATCGATACTGCCTATCTCTGCCAGTTGATTGGGATCGATACTGCTGAATTCCGCAGCAGGGTCCTGGACGCAAAATATAAAAATGGCCCTTTCCGGCCTACCATCTTCGAAGATCTGCTTCCTCCGGACATGTATGCCCGATTGGAGGAAAATATCTGGAAATTCCCCGGCTTCAACCTGCAGGAACGTCCTGTGAGGGTCTATCCATTTAATGCAGCTGCCCATATTATGGGATATGTTGGGGAAGTGGATTCTGGAATTCTGAAGCGATCCAATAATTTTTACCAGTTGGGTGACTATGTGGGGCGCAGTGGGCTGGAACAATACTATGAAAAAGAGCTGATGGGTCAACGGGGTATCGAATTCTGGCTTAAGGACAATAAGAACAGGCTGGTAGGGCGCTACCAGGATAAGACCCTGGATACGCCGGCCGTTGCGGGAAAGAACCTGCATACCTACATGGATATTGAATTGCAGCAACTGGCCGAAAAACTATTGACGGGGAAGACGGGTGCCATCGTCGCGATAGAGCCTTCTACCGGGGGGATCCTGGCCATGGCTTCCGGGCCCAGCTTTGATCCCAACTCACTGACAGGGCCGGATAAGCAGTCGAACTATGCGAAACTGGCTCTTGATGTCTCCGGCCCCCTGCTGAACAGGGCTATTAAGGGGCTATACCCGGCAGGATCTACCTATAAGCCGATCGAGGCTCTGATTGGGCTGGATGAAGGGGTGATCACTCCTGCCAGTGGTATCAGCTGCCTGGGTTATTATTACGGCTGTAACCGGCCTGTAAAATGCGACGAAAAAATTCCCGGGCATGCCGCCAACCTGCGCCTGGCTATCGCCCACTCCTGTAACTCCTTCTTTTGCAATACTTTCCGACTGATCGTGGATAATCCCCAATATCATAATTCCCGTACAGGCCTGACGAAGTGGAAGGAGTATGTCAACGCTTTTGGTCTGGGCCATCGGATCGGAGTGGATCTTCCGAGTGAAGACGGCGGTAATATTCCGGATACGACGGCCTATGACAAGGAGTATAACAGGTCCTGGAACTCCTGTACCATGGTGACGATGGGCATCGGACAGGATAAAATGCAGGTTACCCCCCTTCAGATGGCTAATGCCATGTGTATCGTAGCTAATAAAGGTTTTTTTTATACGCCTCACTTTATGCAAAGCGTAGAGGGCAGCCGGGATGAGGACACCTTGTTGCACCGTTTTCAGCAGCGGCATAATGCGGTCACGCATATCTCCGAGGAGGATTATGAGACGGTGCAAAGCGGGATGCAGGACGTGACGGAGATCGGAACAGGCCGTCTTGCCAGGATCCCGGGAATCAATATGTGCGCCAAGACCGGTACGGCTGAAAATAAGCGGGTCATTGATGGCAGGGTCGTAAAATTGCATAATCACGCTATCTTCGTCTGTTTCGCTCCCCGGGAAAACCCGAAAATAGCCATAGCCGTCATTGTGGAAAATGGAGGGTATGGTGGGGCTCAGGCTGCACCGATCGCCTCTCTCCTGGTGGAGAAATATCTCAGGGATACCCTGAGGGCCGAACGTGTCCAGGAAGTGAGTAGGATCTCCGGATTGAACCTCATGCCTAAATACCTGGTACGCCTGCAATTCAGAGATGATTCCAGTCGGGCTGCCAGTTGGGCCAAACAGAGCAGAGACAGCAGCCGGTGGCTGAAATATCAGAACCCCGCATTCCGGAATATGATGCAGGATACCTCTGAGAACTCCCATAGTCCTCTGTTAGAGGCTATCAGGAGGATGCAGGTGATCAAGCTTCCATGGCTGGAAAAACCCAAAGTGGTGCCGCCTGTTACGTCTGTTCCTTCGCAGAAGCCTGATTCCAACAGGGGGGCAGGGGCTCCGCCGGCTGATTCAGGTCGGGGGACAAAGACTTCGCCGCCAACGCAGGGGCCGGCACAAAAATCGCCCCGTAGAAAGGATTCAGTGGCGACCGACCTTCCACCCCAAAAAGATTCGACCCCGAAATAATATGAACTCAAAAAACGCTACTATATCAAAAGGTGTAGACTGGTCACTTGTGTGGATCTGGTTCACCCTCTGTGCCATCGGTGTCACGAGCATTTTTGCAGCTTCCTATCATGACGGGGACAATATCGTGCAGGGTTTTATCTCGCTGAAGACGGATTATAGCCGCCAGTTGCTCTTTTTTATCATAGCTGGCATCATAGGCACGTTTATCCTGCTGACCGATAGTAAATTCTTTACAGCTACAGCCAACCTGGGTTATGCTTTTGGCATCTTCCTCTTATTACTGGTATTCCCTTTTCATTCCCGGGTGAAAGGAACGGAATCCATTATACGATTCGGATCTGCTTTCCAGTTACAGCCGGCCGATCTTTGTAAGATATTTGTCAACCTGGCCCTGGCGAAGTACTTGTCACGGGTGGAGACTAATTTCACCCGTCCCCGTTCCCATCTCATTGCTGCTGTCATTGCCCTGGTACCGGCTATGTTCAGTATCATGCAGAAAGAGACGGGCCTGTCCCTGGTCTATTTTTCCTTTTTCCTCGTCATGTTCCGGGAGGGGTTGCCTCCTTCGGTCCTGGTGATCGGCTTTTCATTCGCGGTTCTTGTGGTCGCGACGTTATTACTGGAGCCCAATACGCTGGCTATTATCCTTACGGCAGTGGCTCTTTTGGCCATTTATATTCTCCGGAGGCAAATCAAGCGGACCCGTTCCGTCCTTTTTCTCATCGTGGGCATTTGGTTCGTTTGTGTAGGCATTCAGCGTTTTGTCGTGCCCTTTGCCTTTGATCATGTCTTCCAGCCCTACCAGGTGAAACGTATCTATGATGCTATTGGTAAGGATTATGTGCCCAAAGACCAGGCTACGGAAGCTGCCCTGGAAAATGAAGTGAAGACCAGTAAGAAAAAAGATAATAACTATAATGTAAAACAGAGCAAGATAGCCATCGGCAGCGGTGGCCTTATCGGGAAAGGCCTGCTAAAGGGGACACAGACCCGGTATGATTTTGTGCCGGAACAAAAGACTGATTTTATTTTCTGTACGATCGGGGAAGGCTTTGGCTTTACAGGAAGTATCCTTTTCCTGGGGATCTATGTGCTGTTGCTGATGCGTATAGTGACGGTGGCAGAGCGACAGCGGAGCGTGTTCAGCCGCTGTTATGCGTATGGAGTGGCCAGCGTACTTTTCTTTCATATTATCATCAACGTGTGTATGACCATCGGACTGGCTCCTGTGATCGGGATACCGCTGCCTTTTGTCAGTTATGGGGGCACGTCCCTGCTCACTTTTAGCATAATGTTATTTATTATGATCCGCCTGGACGCAGACAGGCAGATGGTGCTGCGGTAAGATCCGCCCGGATGTTGCCGGGATAATAATGCTGCTGTAATCCGTAAATTTGTCGCATGAAGATCATCCCATTGTCCGAAGGTGCCTTTACCATCGATAAAACTAAATTGTTCGTCCCCTTTGACACGGAAAAGGATGACCTGCAGCAGCGGTCTTCCGGAAGCCTGCTGGTAGAAGTACAACCCTTTGCCGTGATCAGTTCTGAAGATATTTTAGTATTGGACACGGGATTGGGATTTGAGAAGGATGGGATGCTGCAGATCCATCAGAATCTCCTGAATGCAGGGATCGATCCGGCTAAAGTAACGAAGGTACTAATGAGCCATCTTCATAAGGATCATGCCGGCGGGATCAGCAGGCTCCGGAACGATCATTCAGACGCCAGGGAACTTGCCTTTCCCAATGCCACCTATTATATCCAGCGTAAAGAGCTGGAATATGCTTTTGAAAAAGGTCCGACTTCCTACATGGTGGACGAGCTTGTCGGCCTGGAAGGTTCATCGCGGGTAGTTTTTCTGGATGGGAATGGGGTGCTGGATGGATATATCAAATATGAAGTGACAGGCGCTCATTGTCCTTATCACCAGGTATTCTGGATAGTAGATGGCGGCGAAAAAGTATTTTTTGGCGGAGATGTCGCTCCCCAGTTGCAGCAAATGAAAAGCCGCTTTGTAGCAAAATATGATTATGATGGGAAAAGGGCGATGGAATTGCGGCAGGAATGGTGGCAAAAAGGCAAAGAGGAAAGCTGGACATTTCTTTTTTATCACGACGTGAAGACGCCCTTGTACCCCCTAGCCCCCTAAAGGGGGAATTAAAACCCTTTAGGGGGGCATAAAAAAGGCCTGCCCTGGAAAGAGCCGGCCGTTGCTAACCTATGAAAAACACCAGGTTCAAATATCGTAAAATGCTCACCTGCGTTTAAAATTAATCGGTCAATAAGCAAAATCTCAGGGTCTATTGTATGTCTGGAGCTTATTTCTGTTGTCCGCCGCCAAAAGGTCTCCGCTGCATTTGCCTCCGTTGCATTTCTTTCTGAACAAAGGCTCCGAAATCTTTTTCGGCCCGGAAAAATTCATTGACCCTGGCAGGGGAAGAAAGGGCCCTGGAGAATTCGGGGCTATATTTTTTCCTTATGTTAAGAAGAGATTCATCCAGTCCGATCTCATTTTTATCATCTCTGTAGATAATATAGGCCTGTCTTACTTCTGTCGCGTATTTGTTATAAACAGGCCAGAAACGTTCTGCTTCTTCGGGGGAGAGATCCAGTCTTTTAGTAATAAAAGCGATCTTCATAGCTTCCAGGGCGCCGCCCTGTTTCTGCTGAGGTCGCTGGGACATGGCCGGCAGGCTCAGCAGAAAACTAAAAAAGATTAATAAGGGTAATATTCTTTTCATGATGATTATCTAATTCGTTACAGGGTCTTTGACATCCCCGTGCTCGTCTATATACTCTTTCAACTCCCCATCGGGTACATCTCCCAAAAGACTTTTGATGTCACTCTCCGTAATATCTACCGAGGCTGTGCTGTTGGCAAGATCATCAGCCAGTGGGAGATTCTGGTTGTCAAGATAACTCTCGATCTCCTGATCGCTCACATTAGACAAGCTCTTTGTAATATCAGCAGGGGCCGTTAATGGAGAGTTGTGCAGCTTCAGCCATCCTCCGGTCAGGATCAGACCGGTCACTACGGCAGCGGCCGCATATTTCCACCAATTCCTTCTCCGGCCGAAAGAGACGACCCTGGCAGGGGCCTGCTGTTTCCCGGGAGCGTTCTGTTGCTCTCTATCCTGCTGCTTCACTTTTTCCAGGATCGTATCTGCCAGCTCATTAAAATAGCCTTCCGGCGCCTGGTAGACCGGTATATTTTTCAGGCCGGCCAGCAGGGAGTCCTGGTTAAGCTGGTGCAGGTCGGTCTGGTCATCCATAGCAAGCCGGGTTGTCAATACCGGTAATGACGAAAAGTATCCCTCCGGGACTTCAAAAGGCATTTTCTTATCGATCCGGCTCAGGAAAGGGGATAGCATCGCTAATTCCTCCAGGGGAGACGACATTTCTGCTTCTCCCGGCGGAGATGGAATTTCGGCTTTTATCCGGCCCATCAGCTTTTCGGCAAACCCTTCGAAATAGCCTGCCGGAACAGAATAAATGGGGGTCCTGACACGTTCCAGTACCTTGTCGGCCAGGCCTTCAAAATACCCTTCCGGCAACCCATACGGAGTCTCCCGGCTAATGCCAGCGACAAATCCGCTGATCAGCCTTAACTCTTCTGATATGTTTTCCTTGCCTTCCATACACTTCTTTCAGACCCTTTTTGCTCTCTAAAGTTTAATGATTGACGATATAATCCTCGATTTTTTTGACCGCATGATGGTAGGATGCTTTCAAAGCCCCTTCTGAAGTGTCCAGCACCCGGCTCATTTCCTCATAGGGCATTTCGTCGTAATATCGTAGGCTAAATACAACTCTTTGTTTTTCAGGAAGTTGCTGGATGGCTAATTGAAGCTTCCATTCCAGTTTGTTGGGATCGAAATGCTTGTCTGCCTGGATCTTATTGCTCAGGCCGGACTCCATCTCACTAAGGGGTAAAGTTGATTTTTTTTTCTGCTGTTCCAGGAAGCTGAGGCATTCATTGGTGGCGATGCGGTATAGCCAGGTATACAATTGGGCATCCTCCCGGAAGTTCTCTAATCCATTCCATACACGTATGAAGATATTCTGCAATACATCGTTAGCGTCCTCATGCTCCACGACCATGCGGCGCACGTGCCAATATAACTTCTCCTGGTATTTTTTTATAATAGCAGTAAAAGCTTTCTCTTTGGTGCCAGGGTCCCGAAATTGAATTAACAATTCAGTGTCATGGATATTCACACCCATAAGGTTAGCGATTTTGTGTAGCAATGATTACTTAGACTCTCTCCGGCCCGCTAAGTTTAAATATCGTAAATCTAAATATTACTTATTTTTCCGGGCTATCACTTTTTCTGCAGCAGCAACAATATTAGGAGTATCCAATCCATACTTCTTCAGGAGATCGGTAGGAGTGCCGCTCTCGCCGAAAGTATCATTGGTTCCTACGTATTCAATGGGGATGGGTAAATTTTTAGCAGCTACCTGTGCAATGGCGTCGCCCAACCCGCCGATGATATTATGTTCCTCGGCTGTGACAGCGCAGCGGGTCTTCTGTATAGAGGCAATGATGGCTGCTGTATCCAGGGGCTTGATCGTGTGAATATTGATCACTTCCACCGAAATGCCTTTTTCCTGAAGGATCTTTCCGGCTTCAATCGCTTTCCATACCAGGTGACCACAGGCAAAAATAGAGACATCCGTTCCTTCTGAGAAGACCTGGGCCTTGCCTATCTCAAATACCCTGTTTTCCGTGAAGATCGGCCATACAGGGCGGCCGAACCGGAGATAGACCGGGCCTACATAGTCAGCAATGGCCATCGTTGCGGCCTTGGTCTGGCTATAATCGCAGGGAACGATCACGGTCATGCCCGGCAACATTTTCATCAGACCGATGTCCTCCAGGATCTGGTGTGTAGCGCCGTCTTCACCCAGGGTAACGCCTGCATGTGAAGCGCAGATCTTTACGTTTTTACCGGAGTAGGCGACAGACTGCCGGATCTGGTCGTATACGCGACCGGTCGAGAAGTTGGCGAATGTAGTGGTATAAGGAATCTTACCTCCGATGGTCAGCCCCGCGGCGATGCCGATCATATTGGCTTCCGCGATACCGCATTGTACAAATCGTTCGGGGAATTCCTTGATAAATTGATTCAGTTTCATGGAGCCTAACAGGTCTGCCGTCAGGGCGACAATATTCGGGTTCTTCCGGGCTGCTTCTGCAATTCCATCTCCAAATCCGCTACGGGTGTCCTTCTGGCCGGTTACTTGTATCTCTTTTAACATGAATCAATGATTAGAATGAATTAAAATAGATTTCAGGGGAGTAAATCCCCTATAATTTGGTGATGCAAAGTAAAGGATTTATCAGTTTAGTTCCGAGAATTTTCCATTATAGAATTTCTCATCCGCCTTTAACTTTTGTTCCCATTTCCAGGCTGTGGACAGCATGTCCTCCAGGTTATACTGGAGGTCCCAGCCCAGTTGCTTTCTGGCTAAATCATTATTGGCATAAATCGCGACCACGTCACCCGGCCGGCGGGGTCCTATCTGGTAGTTCAGCCTGACGGAACTGACTTTTTCAAAGGCCTTAATAGCTTCCAGCACCGTCACCCCATTCCCTGTCCCCAGGTTATAAACCTCGCATTTTTTGGTGATCTTTTTGTCCAGCATGTATTGGAGTGCCAGCGTATGGGCATGTGCTATATCGCACACATGAATATAGTCGCGGATACATGACCCGTCCCGGGTAGGATAATCATCCCCGTATACGGTCAGCATCGGCAATTTGCCGATTGCCGTTTGGGTGATGGCGGGTACCAGGTTGGCAGGACGTCCGATAGGCATTTCTCCGATCAGGATGCTGGGGTGGGCTCCTACGGGGTTGAAATAGCGTAGTAAAATACTTTTTGTATTGACTGCCGCTTTTGAGAACTCATTGATGATCTGTTCTCCCATTTGTTTAGTGTACCCATAAGGGGATTCGGCGGGTTTGGGTGGGGTCAGTTCCGTTACCGGAATTTCATCCGGATTGCCATATACGGTGCAGGAAGAAGAAAATACGAAATGAGGAATTTCAAACTCCTGGACACATTTCAGCAGGTTGATCAGGGACAACAGGTTGTTCTCAAAATACATCAGCGGTTGCTCAACGGATTCCCCTACCGCTTTGTATGCGGCAAAATGAACAATGCCCGCTATGTTCTCATTTTCCTGAAAAATGGCAAAAGTGTCATCATAGTTACAAAGATCTACTTTGTAATTTTTTATCTTTTTGCCGGTGATCTTTTCCACCCCCTCCAATATTCTGGGGGAAGAACGGACGTTGTTGTCAACACATATCACTTCGAATCCATTTGCAATGAGATCTACAATTGTGTGTGACCCTATGTAGCCACATCCACCGGTAACAAGAATTTTTTGCATAGTCGCTGGTTGTAGAATAAAAGTTAGTTGGTTTATTAATTAATCATCCTTATCAGGTATTGGCCATACCCGCTCTTCAGCAAGGGCTGGGCCATTTTCTCCACCTGTTTTTTGTCGATAAAGCCTTTCCGGTAAGCTATTTCTTCTATACAGGCAATTTTGATGCCCTGTCTTTGCTCGATCACCTGGACAAACTGAGAAGCCTGCATGAGCGAATCGAACGTACCGGTATCCAGCCATGCTGTGCCCCGGTCCAGGATAGAGACCTTCAAATTGCCCCTTTTAAGATATTCTTTGTTTACGTCTGTGATTTCGTATTCTCCTCTTGGCGAAGGCCGCAGGTTCCTGGAAATATTCACCACTTCATTATCATAGAAATACAATCCCGGCACGGCATAATTGCTCTTGGGACTGGCCGGCTTTTCCTCGATGGAAATAGCACGCATATTCCCGTCGAATTCTACCACGCCATAGCGTTCAGGATCGCTTACCTGGTAAGCGTATACGATACCACCGGCCGGATTGTTGTTCTTTTCCAGTTGCTTGCCCAGTCCGGCGCCATAAAATATGTTGTCTCCCAGCACCAGGGCTACGGGGTCTTTGCCGATGAAATCGGCTCCTATTACAAATGCCTGGGCGAGTCCATTGGGCAAGGGCTGCTCGGCATAGGAAAATTGCAGGCCCAACTGGGAGCCATCGCCGAATAATTTTTTGAACAGCGGCAGATCATGGGGGGTCGAGATGATCAATATTTCCTGGATCCCGGCCAGCATAAGCGTAGACAGGGGATAATAGATCATGGGCTTATCATAAACGGGCATAATTTGCTTGCTGATGGCATAAGTGATTGGATGCAAGCGTGTACCGGACCCTCCAGCCAGGATAATTCCCTTCATAATTAGTTTAAATGTTTAATATAATCCCCAAAATAGTAAAGATATGCTAACTACCGGACGAGATTGACGATAAAATAAACGATCGCTGCCAATAGAGCGCTGACAGGAATAGTCAGTATCCAGGCCCAAAGCAGGTTGATCGTCACCCCCCAACGGACGGCTGACAACCGCTTGGTAGCTCCCACACCGATGATCGAACCGGTGATCGTGTGTGTAGTACTGACAGGCACCCCCAGTTTCTCTGAAAGAAAGAGGGTCAATGCACCTGCTGTCTCCGCAGCTACCCCTTCCAGCGGGGTGACTTTGGTAATCCTCGTGCCCATGGTCTTTACGATCTTCCATCCACCGCTCATAGTCCCCAGGGCGATCGCCGTAAAACTGGCTACCGGCACCCACATATTGGCTTCGATAAATTGCGTAAAAGATAATTCATGCCCCCGGGATTTTTCATACCAGATCATAGCCGCTCCGATAATTCCCATTACTTTCTGTGCATCGTTGCCCCCATGTCCCAGGCTCAGCAGGGCGGAAGATACCAATTGCAACCTGCGGAACCAATTATCCGCCCGGTACGGATTGGCCCGGCGGCAGATATTGATAATGAGTATACAAATGAAAAAGCCTACGACCATACCGATAAAAGGAGCCAGGAAAATGAACAGGAACGTGGGGATCACCTTGGCATAATTGATCACCGCTACCCCATGCCTGCTCAAAGCCCCCGCATGCGCCAGTGCAGCGCCCATAAATCCCCCCAGTAAAGTATGGGAAGAACTGGACGGAATACCAAACCACCAGGTGAGCAGGTTCCAGCAAATCGCGGCGATCAGGCCTGAAAAAATGACTTCCAGGTTGATAAAATCCTTATTCACCGAACTGGCAATCGTATTGCCGATCTTGAATTCACCAATAACATATCTGGATATGAAAAAAGCGGCAAAATTGAACACTGCCGCCCATAGCACTGCTTGAAAAGGAGTCAGGACTTTAGTAGAAACAATGGTGGCTATAGAATTGGCTGCATCGTGGAATCCATTGATGTAATCGAATACCAGGGCCAATATAATAATAACTATAAGGAAAGTCATCGTTGTTTACTCAGGCGTATTTAATAATAATGGATTCTATTACGTTCGCGGCATCTTCGCACTTGTCGGTAACAATCTCCATGACCTGATAGATCTCTCTTTTTTTGATCACTTCCTTGGCATCCGGCTCTGTTTCGAACAGGCGTTCGATGCTAAGGTCGAATATGTCGTCGGCCTGGTTCTCAATACTGTTAACTTTTACCAGCGCATCTGTGATCTTGCGCATATCCCGCATATTGCGCAGCTCTCTGACTGCGATCTGGATCTGGGTGGCCCCCTGCTCGATCAGGTCAGCCATTTTCTGAATGCCTGTATCGTTAGGGTTGACCTTGTAAAAATTGATCTTTTTAGCCGTAGCGTATATATAATCGCAGATATCATCCAGGGAACTGGCCAGGTAATGAATATCCTCCCTGTCGAACGGAGTGATAAAATTCCTTCCTAATTCGGTAAATATCCGGTGAGTAAGATCATCATTGACATGCTCCTGGTCCTCCACCTGCGAAATGACTGCAGCTCTTTTGTCAAAATCCGGTTCGGCTACCACTTCTTTCATCAGCTTGCCCATTTTTGCTACTCCGTCGGCTACTTCTTCGAATAAAGAATAGAATACCCGGTCCTTGGGCGTAAAAAGTTGAATGATCGAATTGAACGCCATGCTCAAAAATTTTTGCAAAAATAGGGCTATTCGCCCGGATTGGCTGTCTATTTTTCCAGGTATAGCTTATCGGCAGGGATCAATTGTTTGGGGATGCCCGGCCCTTTATAAAAGGCATCCAGCCAGAAGCCGCCTTGTGCATTATAGTATTCCACCCGGATCGCATGTTTGCCCGGCGATAATGCGACCCTCCCTGAACGTTCCGTTACTCCGTGATCGCCGTCATTATCAACAACGGCAGCTCCGTCGATAAATAATTTGCTGCCATCGTCCGACCGGGTATAAAAAGTATAATCCCCCGCCAGATCCGTCCGGATCCAGCCTTCCCACACGGCCCCGAAGGTTGTCGTGTCATGTCCCAGAAAGGAAAGGATCTGGTCCCTGTCCAGGCTGAACTCATACTCACTCCATTCATGGGTGGCGGAAAGGGAAGAGAATACGGGCAGATGATTCCAGCCAGGGATGCCGGGATAGAATTTTGTCTTCAATCCGTGCCCTTTTCCGGAAGTAACCAACCGGTAGTAGGCCTGGACGGGAGGGCTGACATTGCCGGTTGCGTCAATGGATAAAGCCGTAATTACCGTGGTTTTGTCCAGGACAAAGGGCTGAGTATAAAGTACTCCCGATGCTGTAGGACGCGATCCGTCCGTTGTATAATAGATCCGGCTGCCCTCCGCGATGGGGAGCATCCTTACTGTGGCAGTGGAATCCACGTACAAGCCTCCGGCCTGGCGGTACAGGTACCGGTCCGGATAAAGCCTGGGACCTGGAATCAGCCCCTTTCCCAAATAAAGGTTGGAAGGTTCTCCAAAGCCGGCAAACGCGCTTTTTACGGGCCGGCCTGTCCACGCATAAGGCGGAACGATATGAAAAGCAAAGGCGATCGTTGCCGCCAGATCATAGGTATAGACCTGCTGCTGAACTTTATATCCCTTTTTAATACTTTTCCCGTGCAGGATCATACAAATTTCTGCTTCTTCCACGGTGGCCCCTCCATGGCCATATCCCATCCCGCCATGGTCGGCTGTAATTATGAACAGCGTGGAGGAGCCGATCCCGGCTGCCTGGATGGCCTTATATACCTCTCCGATCAGGGAGTCTGCCCGGGAGACCGCCTGGTAATAGGCTGGCGTGCCATGCCCCTGTTCATGTCCGGCATCGTCCACGAAGTCTAAGTGCATAAAGGCAAAATCCGGTTTCTTCGCCTTTATGTAAGCTGAAAAGGCATCTGCAGTAGAAGGCCCATCAGGCTCGTTCTTATCATAATTCACCGCCTTCTTTTCAAAAAGACGTCCAAATCCCTCCCACTGGTAGACGGCTCCTATTTCGGCTAGTGGTCTGTACCGCCGTATCCATCCGAAAATAGTAGGGAAAATGTCCTCTTCATCGCTTACGATCGGAGGTAAGGTATACTCCTGCCTGCCCCAGTCATTATCGGTGATGCCATGTAACTCTGTTCCGCCTCCCATGATCATGGATGCCCAGTTGGGGCTGCTGGAAGAAGGCAATACGGTCCGCACATTCCATTTTACTGCCCCTTCTTCGATCAGCCGGTGCATGACAGGAGTGGACGCGTTGCGTATGCCATCGGGGCTCATTCCATCCACGCCAACAACGATCACATGCTTAATACCGGCAGGGAAGCCCTCGGGGCGCCCGGCCTCCGATGAGACCTTGTTCTGTTTTTTTGTTTGTGCAGATACGGCAAAAGAAATGGCAAGGACAACAAAAAGAAAAAGGGGGCTCTTCATGGGGGTCAATTGTTTTACTTACTGCCTGCCAGCCGGTCTATGGTCTGGTCTGCAGGTGTTACGGGCATGTCAGCCACAGGTCCATCGGCAACCTGATGAAAGGCGATCGGCTTACCGGGCGGGTGTCCTGCACCGGAAGGATCTCCCATCAATAGAGCGATGGTAGATGCCAGTTGTTTCTGATACACCTGCCCGGGGGTCTTAAGTTCGCCTTCCGGAAGGATATCCGGCCCCATCATAGCCACCCAGATCTGTCCCGAGCCATTTGCCCAAAACCCATGGGTGGTCCACTTACCGGTCTTCCATCCTCTTCCATGATCTGTAGTGATCAGTAATGTAGTGCTGTCTTTATAATAAGGATCGGTCTGAAGAGTATACCATAATTCGGCTATCATCTGATCGATGTGAGTGGCATGCTGCAGATAAAGATCGTACCGGCCAGCATGCGCGCATTCGTCCGTTTCGCCAAGTCCGAGATATATGACAGAAGGGTGATGCCGGTCGATGTACTCACGTGCGCTCAGGTAAGTCAGCAGATCATAACGGGTCTTTGATTTGGGCATCGTCTCCTGCACACTGTCTATCATCCCGGCCGTCGTGTCATTCTCCTCATTTAACTTTTCATAACCGCTATTGATCGGCAATTGGCTGCGCGTCTTATTCAATATATATGGAAAAACATTCCATGATGTGAAGACGGCGACTTTTCCATGGTACTGTGGGGTGTTGTTGAGGTATTCCAGTACATTGACATTCTTGTTGTTGAAGGGCAGATTGGGACTGGGCACATCGGTATGCCCTGTAAAGATCTCATTATAACCCGGATAAGAGATCTTTAAGAAATTCTTTACATTGACCCTGTTGTCAAAATGACGATTGCCATATAGCTGTCCTCTTTCCGCGATGGTATTCCAGAAAAATGGCATCAGCCTGCGCCTGCGCAATTCCGGGGTGGAATCCCAGTATAGCTGCCTGGTGAGCGTCGTGTCCTTTACATACTCGCTATTGGCGACCAGCAACGGATCGGCCCCTGAAAAAACTTCCTGCCACCTGAATCCATCGATAGTGATGATGACCAGGTGCCTGGTCTTGCTTAGTCCGGGCTGCGGCGGGGAGCTTTGAGAAAAGGCGGTTCCACTCAGGAGCAGAACTACCAGCAAAGGCATGAATAATTTCATTTTAATGGGTTTGCCAAAGTTACCCTGGAGAAATGACCGCATGTTTACCCAAACATTAATTTAACATTATCCCTAAGCTGATTTTTAACCTAATCATAATCTTAAGGCAACCCTGGCGTAAAATAAAGTGTATAGTTTTAGCGACATTAATTCCGTATAGTATGCCTTTGCTTAAATGGCTGGATCATATTGATAAAGTTTTATTCGTGCTCATTCAGCATGATTCGGATCATTCCATTCTGGATAAAGTAATGCCTGTATTACGAAATCCCTATAGCTGGATACCCCTTTATATTTTCATGTTATATTATACCCTCAGGAAGGGTAAGGGCCAGGCCTTGACTTTTATCATCCTGAGCGTGCTGACAGTTGCTATTACGGATAGCATTACCGCTCAGATACTTAAGCCCCTGTTCGGGCGTCTTCGTCCTTGTTATGATCCCGAATTGACTTCCATTATAAGAGGACTGGTAGATTGTGGCGGCTTGTATTCCATGCCTTCCAATCATGCCGCCAACCATTTTGGATTGGCAGCGTTCTGGTATTTTTCCATCAGGAAGATGACCGGTAAAAAATGGAGCTGGCTATGGCTGTGGGCTGCTTCTGTCTGTTATGCACAGATCTATGTGGGCAAACACTTTCCCTTCGATATTATGATAGGTTCTCTCGTTGGCTTTGTAACGGGTTTGGGCATGTCCAGATTCTTCGCGTACTGGGCAGGCAGGCAGGGCGACCGGCGTACCGTCTTTACGCTCCTGTTCAAAAAGTCCTCTGAAAAGCCTGTTGAAATATAACCGGCGTCGCCTGGACAATAAAACGCTGGAAGCGTTTTGTCCATAACCGAGCAAAGCGAAGATATCGACCGATGGCTGAACAGTGTTCAGAGAGAAGGTCTAACGAGTGTCCGGATAAACCGGGGCCTATGTTTGGCTCAAAATAACTAAGTGGAGGTTACAAAGGAGGGAAGTTCAGATGGAGGGATGGCACTCCGGGGGTATATATGTCTTTTTGAGTTGTATATGCAATTGGGTGGGTGGCCCCCGTTTAAAAAATGAGGTAGTTGTATATACAATTGGGTAAATGCAGGCAAGGGATGGATTGGCAGATGTGTGGTGGAAGTTATATAGGAGGGAAAGCGAGGAACGAAGCTTTGACGAAGTTCTACAGACATTAGCCATTTGCCGGAGATGCGCTAAATTTCCAACAGAGCATCTCCGGCACAAATTTTTATACCTTTACCCGTGATGACTGATCCACATAATTACTCCTGGGATACCTGGTTGCAAAAATGGTTTATACGACTTCTGATTCCAGCTATCCTGGTAAATGCCGGCGGATTGTTGATCACTATTCTGGAACCTGACGGTGCCCTCTATGCGACCATTGCCAAGACGATCGCCCGTACAGGAGATTTTGTCAATTTGCGGGTAGAAGGCAAAGACTGGCTGGACAAGCCTCATTTTCCTTTTTGGATGGCTGCCCTGAGTCTGCGCATCTTCGGTATGAACGGCTTTGCTTACAAATTCCCCGCCCTGCTGTTCTGGGGGGCAGGCGCCTGGTATACCTATCGGTTGGCCTGTTCTCTTTATGGCAAGGCCATCGCTCAGCTGGCGACCCTCATCTATGTCTCTGCTGCTCACCTGGTCATCTCCAATAATGATGTCCGGGCCGAACCCTATCTTACCGCACTGGTCATTGGGTCCGTCTTTCATTTTTACAAGGCATCGAGAGTGGATGCCGGCAAGCAGCTGGGCGTGCACCTGGTGGCAGGCTCGTTCCTGGCTGCCTGTGCCGTCATGACGAAGGGGCCCTTTGTATTGATAACGATCTCTGCAGGCCTGGTGCTCGATTGGATATTGGGAAAAGAATGGGCCCAGTTCCGGAATGTCCGCTGGTGGATCGCCCTGCTGCTGGCAGGGATCTTTATTACCCCCGAATTGTATTGTCTGTATACCCAGTTCGACCTTCACCCGGAGAAAGTGGTATTTGGTCATACGGGCGTATCAGGGATCCGCTTTTTCTTTTGGGATAGCCAGTTCGGCCGCTTCTTCAATACAGGTCCTATAAAAGGCAGCGGCGATCCGTTCTTCTATTTCCATACGTTGTTATGGGCCTTCTTACCCTGGTCTTTGCTGTTGTATGCGGCAGTGGTGCAAAAATGCAGGAAGAACAATAGCCGTTCTATCCCGGGGGACGCTATCTGCCTGGGCGCGGCGGTCGCGAGCTTTATCGTATTCTCTCTTTCCCGGTTTCAGCTACCCCACTATCTCAATATACTCTTCCCTTTTTTCTCTATTCTGACAGCGGGTTATCTATTCCAGCTCCGCCGAAGGAAGACACAAAAGATTATTGGCGTCATTCAGCAGGTGATTGCCCTACTGCTACCGTTGCTACTTCTTTTTCTCACCGTACTTTTTCATTTCAGGGGCTGGCCTTTTATAGCAGGCAGCATCGGCGTACTCTCTCTCCTTTCCTTTAGGGCATTTCGCAGCAGCGATCTGCCTGATGTAACGGCGCGTTGCTTCTGGGCGGCGCTCCTGGCGTATACGTTTATCAATTTTTGCCTGTATCCGGCTATACTCCAATACCAGGCAGGTACAGCGGCGGGGAACTATATCAGCAGGCTGAAAGATTCAATGCCCGCCAGCGCCGGCAGTGACACATCCGCCGTCCGTGCGACGGTCTCCACTGTTACGGGAACTCATTCAACGGAGCCTACTGTATATATGCTGGAAGAAACTCCCGCGAATTATTCCTTTGAGTTCTATTCCCGGCTACCTGTTCAACGAATTCCCCTCAGCAGCCTTCCCCGGGCGCTGGAAGAAGGTCCTGCATTGGCCTTTCTGCCAACGGCCTACCGGGACAGCCTGTTACAAAAAGGATTCCGGGTAACCGAAATAAAAAAATTCCCCAACTTTCATATCAGCCAGTTGACCGGGGAATTTTTAAATTATAAGACAAGGGCATCGACCCTGGAATGGTATTCATTGGTCAGCATTCATCGCGGAAGATGACCAAATCTCACTGTTCATCTGCGCTCGGTCCGTAACTACCGGGAATAGGCACATCCAACAGCCGGAGAAATACTCCCAGTTGGGCCCGATGATGAACGATCTGGCTATAAGCCATACGGATGATCTCTCCCTTAGTAGCTACCTGGAACACTTTATCGCCTTCCCGCAATGTCCAGTTTTCCAACAGCTGGTCTTCTGTGGTTTTGACCAGGTGCTCCCTTCCGTCTGCTAAGGACTTTTCAAAATAATCCAGCAACTCGCCGGTATTATTTACGGTCACCTGCGAATAAGGATTATTGGCAAAATCGAGCTCATCGGTAGTTACAGCCATTGTCACCCAGGATGGCAGCTCGGCTACATGGGTAGCTAATCGCTGCAGGGTCATGCTTTTTTTATGCGGTTGCCAGTCGAATTGATCGGTGGGTATACGTTCCAGCATTTTCCGGGTTGTTGCAGCTTCCTGGTCGAGCTCTTTTAAGAGCATTTGAATAGTGGTTGACATAATATAGTAGCTTTTGTTGCTGATTCAAAGTAACTACCCGGTTGTGACAGCCTTATGTCAGGAGGGGAAAAGGATAATTGTTGGGAGATTTTTACTCAAAAATCCCCCAAAAATGCCCCCAAAAGGCGTCTAAACTGCCCTTTTTGCTGAAAACTTAACATTCCATGCATTATTTTAATATTAATTTTAGGTTATCATATTATTACTAAAAAACACTTTTTCGTATGAATCAACATGAAACAGCAGCTCCTGCCGCTCCGAGTAAAAAGCAGGTCCGCAAAGAGATTGTGGAAAAGCTGACGGGGGCATTGGCCGATTACAAACAGGAGTTGGGAGAAAAGAAACTGGCTACCCATGTAAAAAAAGTCAGCAAGCTGATCAGCCGTGACCTGAAGAAGTCTGATAAGAAGCAACAACAGAGAACAAAAAAAGCAGCCCCTAAAAAGGCTAATAAAAAATCGGTTAAAAAATAGTCCAAACTGATTTATCTCTTGCGCATCCGTCCCGGAGATTCTCCGGGACGGTCTCTTTTTTATGCCTGCCTGAACCCAGTCCGAATCCTACCCGGACCCTGGGCGGATGCTCCTGCACCTAAGGGTATCTTCAAAATGATTTTACGCTCCGGTAACATTTAATGACGGATTTTTGTCAACTAAAACGAATCATCATGTCAACTTTTGGAGAATTAAAACCCGAAACATATTACCTGATCCAGGTAGACGCAGAATCAGATATCGAACTGGTATCGGTCATCCTTCAGACAAAAGAGACCGTATTGCTCCGCAGCTTCCTGCCTCAGACGGAAGACTTTTTCAAATACCAGGATGAACCTATCTTCAAAATGATCGAAGAGCTCGATGAAGAAACTGCCGAACAATTTGTCAACCTTTACCAGGAGACGGAAGAAGAAGAATATGAGGAATAAGAAAAAAGGCCGGGTCGACCCGGCCTTTTTTTTATTTAACGGCTATGCCTTCTTTTAGCTCATCGGTTGCATTGGCTACCACTTCTTCTCCGGCCTGTACATTACCCAGGATCTCGATCCGGTTATCACTTTCATTGCCGGTAGTGACGTCCACCTTGACCGTCTTGCCATCGCGAACGACGAATACATACTTTCTTTCCGTAGAAGTGATAACAGCGGACTTGGGAACAGACAATGCGTAAGGATTCCCTTTTGAATTGAACAATACGTCGGCATACATGCCGGGCGTCAGGACCTCGCCTTTATTATTGACGTCCAGCTCTACCCTTTCCGATCGGTATTGCATATTAATGTTCATGGATTTCCTGCTGATATGTCCTGTCATCTTTTTGCCGGGGAAAGCGCTCAGGTAAAAGGATACGGTATCATTACTGCGCATGGTCGCAGCAATACTTTCCGGGATATCCACCTGCAATCGTAAATGATCGATTTCCTTCAGCTCCAGCATAGGCTTGTCTTTCGCCTCCGCGCTCACCAGGGCGCCGGGATGTACGTTCCGTTGTGTAATGACGCCGGTAAAAGGAGCTGCTACTTTAAGATAGGCGGCCATAGTCAGTTGCATCTGCCAATTGGCCTTCTCCGCATTGCTCAGGGCGCTATCAGCATCTGTCTTTGCTTTAGCGGAGGCGAGGTCCATTGGGGAAATGGCGCCCTTTGTCCGGGCTGCCTGCCGGAGTCTTTCGTAATTGTCCCTGCTGATCGTATAGTCCGAGACCGTACGGGCATATTTCTCCTTTGCCTGGATCGTAGCCTGCTCCAATTCAGGAGCGTTTAATATCATTAACAACTGGCCCTGCCGTACATGGCTGCCGATATCCACCAATACGGACGTTACATAGCCATTCACCTTTGGAAATATGCTTACTTCCTGGTAAGCCGCCAATTGGGCCGGCAATTTTATGATTTGCTCCACGCTATGCTGCTCCGCTTTGGCTAGTTCATAATGCGGCTTGACGGCAGCAGCAGGTAGGTTTCCCCTGGCCTTCGAATCCGAGCAGCCATATAAAAATCCGGCAGATAATAAAATGATTAAAAGGAATTGCTTGTTCATATTATTTTATTTAGAGGAGTCTTCTGGTAATAAAGAGACGCTGTTAAAAGATGTTGCTTGCCGGACCCAACCATAGACCAGTGGAACGACGAACAGTGCCGCGAACGTAGAGGCGATTAATCCCCCTATTACGGCGCGTCCGAGGGGGGCTGACTGATCGCCTGCCTCTCCGAGTCCGCTGGCCATGGGTATCATACCGGCGATCATAGCGAGACTGGTCATCAGGATGGGACGTAGCCGCACACTCGCCGCTACCACTGCCGCCTTGAACGGGTCCTGGTATTCCAGTCGCAGTTGCTCTGCATTCGTGACGATCAGAATGGCATTGGCAACGGATACCCCTACCGACATGATGATACCCATATAGGATTGCAGATTCAGGGTGGCGCCGGTCGCCAGCAGCAGCAGCATGGCTCCCAGCAGTACGGCCGGGACGGTAGCCAATACCGAGATGGACAGTCCGAAAGACTGATAATTCGCAGCCAGTAATAGCAGGATCACTACGATGGCGGCCAGCAGTCCGCTTTGCAGGGAGCCCATCGTTTCCGTGAGCAACGAAGACATCCCTTTTATTTCCGCGACAAGGCCGGAAGGAGGAGTTCCCATATCATCGACAGCCTTTTGGACGGCGGCCGTTGCCCTGCCTAAGTCTTTATTATAGATATTCGCGCTGACGGTGATGAATCGGCGTGGACCGCTCCGGTCATATTCGCCTGGTAAGGTGTCGATCCGGAAACTGGCCACATCCGACAATACTGGCCGCATCTGACCTTTTACCAGGGAGACGGACTGCAATTGCCCCATGGAATTCATAATATATTCCGGCACCTGGATCTGGGACTGATAGGTATAAGCTGATTTTTCGTCCAACCACAGATTTTTATTGGTGTAACGGCTGGAGGATGTGACGTCCGTGATACTCCTGGAGATATTGTCCATAGAAAGGCCCATCAGGGACAGCCTGTTCCGGTCGACTGTAATGTTGACGGTAGGAAAGTTCAGCGGCTGTGCTATCTGTACGTCCCGCAGAAAAGAGATCTCCCTCATCTTTTCCGTCAGTTTCATTGCATAGGCTTTGATATCGTCCATATTCTTCCCGGCGACCCTCACTTCGATCGGAGTGGAAGCTCCCTGCGCCATGATCTTTTCTGTCAGCTCGATCGGTTCGAAAGAGATCCTGATATTCGCATAACGTTGCCCGATGTTCGTACGCAATTCTTCTTTGAGATCATCCATCTTCACTTTATAGTGCTCGTCCAGGTTGACCTGCACCACCGCCTCCTGTGTGCCGCTGTTGAAAATATACAGGTTGCTGCTACCGAAACTACTGGGCACCAGTCCTACATAGGCAGAAGAAATGGCCACCTGATGATGGACGGTGGAATCAATGATATCGAGGATGCCTTGCGTCGTCTTTTCGGTCACTTCCAGGCGGGTCCCATCGGGTTCGCGGATCCTCAATTGCAACTGCCCGTTATTGGTCCTGGGTAGCAGGTCCTTTCCGATGATCACATAACAGGCCCCCGCAGCACCGAACGCCAGGATAAGATAGACCGATACGATCTGTTTTCTCCAGGGCATCCAACTCTTAAGCCGCGAAGCCAGCCCTTTCTTGATACGCTGGAAAAAACCATTCTCTTCGGGATGGACCATTTCCTGATCTTTGTGGTCATCGATCTGGTCAATTTCCGTTGTGCTAAGAGCCAGCCCTGCGTGCGCATGGACGCCGGAATGGTGATACTGGAACATCTCCGCCTTCAGTAACCATACTGAAATGACCGGCACCAGCGTCTGAGCGGCCACGAAACTGACGATCATGGCAAAAGCAATGGATAAGGATAAAGGAAGGAACATGGCTTTCGGTACGCCCGACATGACAAAGGCCGGCGCAAACACGGCCAGTATACAGAGCAGGATCAGCAATAGAGGAAAAGATATTTCCGAACAGGCGTCCAACACCGCCTGCTTCTTATTCTTTCCCATTTCCAGGTGCTGGTGAATGTTCTCAATGGTCACCGTCGCCTGGTCCACCAGGATACCGATGGCCAGGGATAGTCCACTCAGGGTCATGATATTCACCGTCTGTCCGGCCAGTTTTAGAAAAAATACCGCGCTCATAACAGCTACGGGAATGGTAATGATAACGACCAGGCTGCTGCGCCAGTCCCGGAGGAATAATAATACCATCAGGCCTGTTAAGATGGCGCCGAGGATACCCTCCGTCATCAGGCTCTTTGCCGAATTGATCACGAAGACCGACTGATCGAATTCATAGCTGATATCCACATCATCGGGCAGGAGGCTTTTCATTTCCGGGATCCTTTGGCGAAGGGTCTGCACTACTTCCCAGGTGGAAGCATCGGCCGTTTTGACAACAGGAATATACACAGAGCGTTTGCCGTTCACCAGCGCATAATCCACGGTAATATCTGCCCCATCCGCTACTTTGGCTACATCCCGCACGTAAATGGAGGTGGCTCCGTTGCTTTTGACGGGAATATCTTCAAAATGCTGAACCTTAGGCTCCAGGGAGTTAATGGACGTGACATACATCGTACTGTCCACACGAAGATTGCCGGATGGTGTGATGGCATTGTTCTGCGCGATCGCCTGCACGACTTCATCGGCGGACAGGTTGTACATGCGTAATTTCTCCGGGTTGACATTGATCAATACTGACCGGGCATTGGAGCCGAAAGGCGGCGGCGCCGACAAACCCGGCACGGTGGCGAATAATGGGCGCACCCGGGTGAGCGCCAGGTCGAATATCTCCTTCAATGGCCGGGTCTTGCTGCTGAAAACCAATTCCCCCACCGGCAGGGAAGAGGCGTCGAAGCGGACCACCTGGGGAGGAAGGGCGCCCGGCGGGAAAAAGGCTGCGGTACGATTTACCTGCAAGGCTACCTGGGCCGAGGCCTCCGCCATATCCGTACCTTCATAAAAAGTCAATTTAATAAGAGACAACCCCTGTATGTTCTTGCTCTCGATATTCTTAATCCCGTTCACATACAGGAACTGATCCTGCATGCGCGTCGCGAAAAAGCCTTCCATCTGTTGTGCCGACATCCCGCCATACTGCTCGATCACATAAATGGTGGGCGCATTTAACTTTGGGAATATATCGATAGGTATCGTGCGGATAGCCATTACAGAGAACAACAAAAGGCCTATGAAAATGACCAATATGGTAATAGGTCTTTTTAAAGCTGTTCGTACCATTATAATATTATTTGATAGATTGAATGAATAGATCCAGATTTCCGCCTGAGGCGGATTTATCCAGGTTGGCCAGTAGCCAGTCGCTTAAAGTCTGCACATAGTCGGATTGGGACCGGTAGAGTACAAAACCGGCATTGGTAAGATCGACGAGGTTGATGATGCCTGCTGTGTATTGGGCCGTTTTCTGGTTGTAAGCATCCTGTGCGGCGCCTATCTGTATTGGAATTTCATCCAGGTCCTTTATAGCCGTCCGGATACCCTCATCCGCTTTATTCCCTACGTTCTGCAAGGACAACTGCTGTTGTTGCAGGTCATAACCGCTGGCAAGCATATTGTTGTGGGCGATTGCTGCCTTGTCCTTCCGGTGGACGACATTAAAGAGATCGTATTCCAGTGTAAGCCCTCCCATGTAGTTGAACCGCTGGTAGCCCAGGCCGGTGGCTGCGGACTTATAATTCCCCTGGTAATCGATGCTCGACCCTCTTGCCCAGGCCACTCCTGTCAGCAGGATCCTGGGCAGATAACTTTTCTTTACGAGATCTTCTGTCTGCAGGTAGAGCGATCTTTGTTTGTCATAGTAATCAGTGAGGGGATTTTTTGGTGCAAGGGTATCCTGCGCGTGGTCTAAAATACCTGGTCCTGCTAAATAGCTCCTGGTCCGGGAAGTATCGATGCTGATCTCACCGGCTGGTATGCCGGTGAGGTAACTCAGTTGTTGTTGGTATTGCCGGATCTGACCCAGGGTCTGATTATAGGTGGTGCGGGTCCTGGATAATTCAGCCATTGCGAGGGAAGAATCTGCTCCGGGCCGGATCCCGCTCAATGTCACCGCCTGGATGACCTGGTAGATCGTTTCATACCGGCTGACATTCTCCTGGTCAATACCGAGCTGAAATTGATCTTTAAGGATTTCCAGGTATAATTTACCAACCTGCCATTTTACCAGGTAACGTTCTCTTTCGAGGTCCGCCTGGCTTAGGTTGGCATAGGCTTCAGCTCTGTGGACCGTCGACTTTTTTAACCCGAAATCCATCAGCTCATACTGGTTATAAAGAAACCCTATATTACCAATGGCGGATTGATAAATATTACCCGGACGAAGGCCGCTGGAAGTAGACGGGATCACCCCGAAGGTAGAATAGGAGCCGGGTAAGGAGTTATCGGTTCCTACAGTCACTTCATCTCCTATATAAGAGGTGGGCAGGAATGCATGCCGGGCATCGGTGATGCCGGCAGTAGCAGCATCTGCCAGCGCCTTTTTCTGCAGGATTGCAGGTAAATGACGCTGGGCGGAATCGACGAAGTCTGCGAGTGAATATTTTTTTGATTGTGCAACTAGCGAAAGTGAAGGTGTCAGCAATATTAAGCTGAATGTCCAAAGAAACTTTCTGTAACAGAAAGTGACCATATAGTATAGTTAAAATGAAAAATGTTGTTGCGGGGAAGATTATGCAACAACAGGGGGGCCGCGAAGGGGATGATTTACCCGGATGACGGACGGCAGGATAACATCCTTATAATAATCGGGAGTCTGTAAAGGAATATACCGGTCCGGGATGACAATGCTGATGACATCGCAGGGCGGCATGTTCTCCTGGTGAAAACGCTTATTTAACCGGGTCTTATGTTTGACGGAAGAACGAAAGGGCTCGCTTTTAGCTACTGTTCCTGCCTTTGAGGCGGCACAGAGCAAGGAGCAATATCTGGAGACGTCCTGTGAACTGGAGAGCCCTTCAAAATTAAAGAAGGATTGAACGGAAAAAAAGACGATATACACTAAAAATATCAGCGCATGAAACACGATTCGATATGTTCTCTTAACCATTTCCATGAAAAGGAGCTATAAAAATAGCGATAAATTTATGGACGACCTATCTTAAGATCTTAAAGGTTACATAAATAACCGTACCACCCAATAGACCAAGGCCGCCAGTAAGGCGCTGACGGGGATCGTTAGTATCCAGGCCCATACCAGGTTGATCGTCACCCCCCAGCGGACGGCGGACACCCGTTTGGTAGCGCCCACCCCGACGATGGCCCCGGTAATGGTATGCGTAGTGCTCACCGGAATACCCAATGATTGGGTAATGAAAAGAGTGATGGCGCCCGCCGTTTCTGCGGATACCCCTTCCAAAGGACTGACCTTGGTGATCCGTGTGCCCATTGTCTTTACGATCCGCCAGCCGCCGCTCATCGTTCCCAGGGCAATAGCGGTAAAACAGGCCGCCGGCACCCAATTGGGAATATGTTGTAATGTGTCCAGGTCGCCATGTGCTATCATGGCGGCCGCAATAATGCCCAATACCTTTTGCGCATCATTGCTGCCATGCCCCAGGCTCAGCAGGGCGGAGGAGAGCAGCTGTAACCGGCGGAACCAGTTCTCGGCCCGGTAAGGGTTGCTCTTTTGGAATAAATTCACGATCAGGATGGTAATGAGAAGACCTACGATCATACCGATCAGGGGCGCCAGTACGATAAAAAGGAAAGTGGGGATCACATTCGCATAGTTGATGACGGCCTTTCCATGGATGGCCCATCCACCGGCATGCGCGAGGGCTGCTCCTACAAAACCTCCCAGCAGGGTGTGAGAGGAACTGGACGGGATGCCGAACCACCAGGTGAGCAGGTTCCAGGTGATAGCGGCGATCAGCCCCGAAAAGATGACGGGCAGGGTGATATAATCCCGGTGGACGAAATTGGCGATGGTATTGCCGATCCTGAATTCCCCGATGAAATATTTGAAAATGAAAAAGGCGGCAAAATTGAAGATGGCCGCCCATAATACGGCCTGGAATGGCGTCAGGACCTTGGTAGATACAATAGTCGCGATCGAAATGGCCGCATCATGGAATCCATTAATATAATCGAAGAGAAGGGCCAGGCATATAATAAGAATTAGAAAAACCATATATTAAGCTACAAGCTGCAAGTTTCAAGCTGCAAGTTGATATTTTTAAGTTAAAAAGATGTTGATATAAGAAAGTATGGCTTGTGGCCCGAAGCTTGTAGCTTGAGGCTGTCTTAAGGCTTGCAGCTTGCAGCTTGTAGCTTGTAGCTATTTTTCATGCATATTTAATTATAATAGATTCAATAACATTGCTGGCAT
>Ga0307511_10001205_pt1 | contig 27440 bp, 24 predicted proteins | sample 13_EM_MG_FD_200266 | JGI IMG/M metagenome (GOLD analysis project Ga0307511, IMG submission 200266) | Populus trichocarpa ectomycorrhiza microbial communities from riparian zone in the Pacific Northwest, United States - 13_EM | ecosystem: Host-associated > Plants > Roots > Unclassified | place...
GCGCCAGCACGTCGAGCTCACCCGCGACCTCGCCGAGCGCTTCAACGGCCGCTTCGGCGAGACCTTCACGATCCCGAAGCCGTACATCCTCAAGGAGACGGCGAAGATCTACGACCTTCAGGACCCGTCGATCAAGATGAGCAAGTCGGCGTCCACCCCGAAGGGCCTGATCAACCTCCTCGACGACCCGAAGGCGACCGCGAAGAAGGTCAAGAGCGCGGTCACCGACACGGAGACCGTGATCCGCTACGACGCCGAGAACAAGCCGGGCGTCAGCAACCTCCTCACCATCCAGTCGACCCTCACCGGCAGGTCGATCGCCGAGCTGGAGCAGGAGTACGAGGGCAAGATGTACGGCGCGCTCAAGACGGATCTCGCCGAGGTCATGGTCGAGTTCGTGACGCCGTTCCGGGAGCGCACCCAGCAGTATCTGGACGACCCGGAGACGCTCGACGCGATCCTGGCCAAGGGCGCGGAGAAGGCGCGGGCCGTCGCGGCCGAGACCCTCGCCCAGGCGTACGACCGGGTGGGCTTCCTGCCCGCCAAGCACTGAGGCGCACGACCGCACCCGAGTACCGACCGCGTACCACTGGACAGAGCGCTGCACATCACTACGGTTGCGCCTGCCCACAACTCAGGTGTGGCCGTACAGTCGATAGCCGGGTGGCCGCGCGCGTGGCCGCCCCGCTCGATATCAGGACCACCGGACAGCACCATCACGACCACCGACAGGACGACAGGAGACGACGTGGGGACCGTAACGATCGGCGTGTCGATCGCGGTCCCGGAGCCTCACGGCAGCCTGCTCCAGGAGCGGCGCGCGGGCTTCGGCGACGCCGCTGCGCACGGCATCCCCACGCATGTCACGCTGTTGCCGCCCACCGAGGTGGACGCCTCGCAGCTGTCCGAGGTCGAGGACCATCTCGTCTCGGTCGCCGCCGCCGGGCGCCCCTTCCCGATGCGGCTGTCCGGCACCGGCACGTTCCGGCCGCTGTCCCCGGTCGTCTACGTCCAGGTGGTCGAGGGCGGCTCCGCCTGCACCTGGCTGCAGAAGCAGATCCGTGCCGCCTCCGGGCCGATGGCACGCGAGCTGCACTTCCCGTACCACCCGCACGTCACCGTCGCGCACGGCATCGACGACGAGTCGATGGACCGCGCCTTCGAAGCGCTCGCCGACTACCGCGCGGAGTGGCCCTGCACCGGCTTCGCGCTCTACGAACAGGGCGCCGACGACGTCTGGCGCAAACTCCGCGAGTTCACCTTCGGCAGCGCCGTCGTACCACCCCAGGCGGCCCGCACGGATCGTGGAACGATCCCCAGCCACTGAGCGCGGTCATACGGCCAGCCGCCTGAACAGCCCCCGCGGCAGGTGCCGCAGCACCGATGTCACCACGCGCAGTGTTCCCGGCACCCACACCGTCTCCGAGCCCCGTCGCAGGCCGAGTTCGATGGCTGTGGCGACCGCTTCGGGGGTGGTCGTGAGCGAGGCCGCCCTCGGGTCGGCCATGGTCCGTGAACGGACGAGCCCGGGTCGTACGACCATGACCTGCACGCCCGTGCCGTGCAGCGCGTCGCCCAGGCCCTGCGCGAAGGTGTCGAGGCCGGCCTTGCTGGACCCGTAGATGAAGTTCGTGCGGCGGGCGCGTTCGCCGGCCACCGAGGAGAGCACCACCAGAGAGCCGTGGCCCTGGGCCTGCAAGGCCCGGGCGCTGATCAGGCCGGACGAGACGGCGCCGGTGTAGTTGGTGTGCGCGACCCGCACCGCGGCGGCCGGATCGCGCTCGTCGCGGGCCTGGTCGCCGAGGGTGCCGAAGGCGAGCAGCACCATGTCGATGGCGCCCTCCGCGAAGACCTTGCCGAGCACGGTCTGGTGGGAGTCGGGGTCGAGCGCGTCGAAGGCGACGGTGTGGACCTCGGCCCCCAGGGCGCGCAGTTGTGAAGCGGCACTCTCCAGGGCGGGCGAGGGGCGGCCCGCAAGCCACACCGTGCGGGTGCGGCGGGCGATGAGTCTGCGGGCGGTGGCCAGTGCGATCCGGGACGTACCGCCGAGGACGAGGAGGGACTGTGGAGGACGCATGCCCGTGACCGTATCGCCCACTTATGGGCGGTTGGTCGTATGGCATCGGCGGCCTCCCTGAAATGGGCGATTAATCGGATGCCGTTCAACGGGGCGCCACGCGCGCGTGTTTGTGGGGTACCCGCACATCGGTGTCAGTGGACGGGGGCAGAATCGGATCATGGACTGGCTGAAGAAGCTCCCCGTCGTCGGGCCGCTGGTGGCGCGCCTGACGGCCACGCACGCGTGGCGGTCGTACGAGCGCCTCGACCGGGTGAAGTGGTCGCAGCTCGCCGCCGCCATGACCTTCATCAGCTTCATCGCGCTGTTCCCGCTGCTGACCGTGGCCGCCGCGATCGCCGCCGCCACCCTCAGCACCGACCAGCAGCACGAACTCCAGGACAAGATCGCCGAGCAGGTCCCGGGCATCTCCGACCAGCTCAACATCGGTTCCCTGGTGGACAACGCGGGCACCATCGGGCTCATCGCCGGTGCCGTCCTGCTGTTCACCGGCATCGGCTGGGTCGGCTCGATGCGGGAGTGCCTGCGCGCGGTGTGGGAGCTGCCCGACCGCGACGAGAACCCGCTGCTGCGCAAACTCATCGACACCGGGGTGCTGATCGGCCTGGGCGGCGCCGTCCTCGCGACGATCGCCGTGTCCACCGTCGCCTCCGCACTGGTCGGCTGGATCAACGACCAACTGGGCATCGCACAGGGCGGCTGGGGCGGGATCCTGCTGCGGATCGCCGCGTTCGCGGTCGCCGTACTCGCCGACTTCCTGCTCCTGCTGTACGTCCTGACCCTGCTGCCCGGCGTCGAGCCGACGCGCCGCCGGCTCTTCGTGGCCGCGCTGATCGGCGCGGTCGGCTTCGAACTGCTGAAGCTGCTGCTCAGCGGCTACATCCAGGGCGTGGCCGCGAAGAGCATGTACGGCGCGTTCGGCGTCCCCGTGGCCCTGCTGCTGTGGATGAACTTCACCTCGAAACTCGTCCTGTTCTGTGCCGCCTGGACGGCGACCCCGAGCAGACCGGACGAGGACGACGACTACGACCCGGCCGACGACACCGAGGACCCCAAGGTCAGGGACGCGGGCGACGACGGACCAGATCCGGCAGCGGCCAGCGCCGGTTGACCAGGAAGACACCGCCGGCCAGCAGCACCAGCAGCCCGCCGACGATCGCGAGCGCGATCCCGACCCCGCCCGAACCGTCCTCCTCGGCAGCCACGGGGGTGGAGGACGCGGCCGGCTTCGTGCCCGCCGTGTCCCCGCCCGCCTCTCCGCTGGCCGTCGCACCCGGCTGGGCGCTCGCCTGCGCCGCGTTCTTCGGCGCGACCAGCTCACCCACCGGCTGCACCTTGCCGGCCGCCTGGAAGCCCCAGTCGAGGATCTTCGCGGCCTCCTTGTAGACCTCGTTGTGCTCGTCCTTCTCCGGGTTCATGACCGTCACCAGCAGCACCTTGCCGCCGCGTTCGGCGACGCCGGTGAAGGTGGCGCCCGCGTTGGTCGTGTTGCCGTTCTTGACGCCCGCGATGCCCGGGTACACCGAGACGTCCGAGTCGCCGCTCAGCAGCCGGTTGGTGTTGCGGATCTCGAAGGTCCCGCGGACCGACTTGCCCTTCACCTTCGTGGTCTCGCCCGGGAACTTCACGCTCACCGTCGAGCAGTACTCGCGGAAGTCCTTCTTCTGCAGCCCGGAGCGGGCGATCAGCGTCAGGTCGTACGCCGACGAGACCTGCCCCGGCTCGTCGTAGCCGTCCGGCGTCACCACGCGCGTGTCCAGCGCCTGGAGGTCCTGGGCGTGCGCGTTCATGTCGGCGACGGTCCTGTCGACGCCGCCGTTCATGTGGGACAGGACGTGCACGGCGTCGTTGCCCGAGCGCAGGAAGACACCGAGCCACAGGTCGCGGACCGTGTAGCTCTCGCCCTCCTTTATCGGGACCACGCTGGAACCGGTGCCCATGCCGGCCAGGTCGGACGCGACCACCTTGTGCTCGGTCGTCTTCGGGAACTTCGGCAGCACGGTGTCCGCGAACAGCATCTTCAGGGTGCTCGCGGGAGGCAGCCGCCAGTGCGCGTTGTGCGCGGCGAGCACCGCGCCCGACTCGGCGTCGGACACGATCCACGACCGCGCGGTCAGGTCCTTCGGTACGACCGGCACACCGGACGCCAGATCGACCTGCGTCCCCGCCTGCGCGAGCCGGGCGCCGCCCACCGACGACATGTTCGCCGGGGGAGTGGCCGTAGGACTGGCACTCGGACTCGCCGACGAGCCGGCCGACGAACCCGGCGTCGGGGTCGGACTCGGAGCCGCGAGAGCGAGAGGCGCGGTGAGCGCGAGGGACGACAGGGCGGCGGAAAGCACCAGCAGGGATCGCCTGATGGTCTGCTGTGGAGCGGGCACGCACGTGAACGTACATGCCCGGGGACCCGAAGTCCCGTCACCGGCCCCACCCCGGCCACCGGCCCCGGAGGACGACGGCGATACTGGACTCATGAAGCTCAGCCGCCCCGTCTCCTGGTTCCTGCTCGCCTTCGGGGTGTGGAGCTGGGTCATCTGGATCACTTTCGTCAAGAATCTCGTCGCGGACGGCAGCGGACTGGCCTTCGACGACGGCCGGCCGACGGCGTACTTCTGGGTGCACCTGACCCTGGCAGTCGTGTCCTTCGTATTGGGGACGGTCATCGGGGGCCTCGGGTTGCGTGGACTGCGCGCACTGCGCGAGACGTCATAGAGAAGTGGCCATCGTCGTCATCGCTCTCATCGCCCTTGTCGCGATAGCCGTCCTCGGCGGTGCGCACTGGTACGTCTGGCGCCGCCTCGTCCGCGACACCACGCGCGCGTGGGGCCCCGCCCGAGTCACCGGCACGGCCGTACTGATCGCCGGTCCGGTCCTGATGATCGCGGCCGTCGCCGCCGAGCGCGGCGGCGCCCCCTTCTGGCTCCAGCGCGTCCTGGGCTGGCCCGGCTTCCTGTGGATGGCCCTGGCGATCTACCTGCTGCTGGCCGTCCTCGCGGGAGAGGTCCTGCGGCCGCTGCTGCACCGGTTCGTCGAACGGCGCGGGCAGGCCGGGACGGCCGTGGAAGAGACCGAATCCGCAGCCCCCGATGAGACCTCCGAAGGACCGCAGACCTCCGCCCCTTCCCGCCGTCTCTTCGTCTCCCGGGTCGTCGGGGGTGCCGCCGCCGCTGCCGCCGTGGGGACCGTCGGATACGGCACCTACGGCGTCCTGCGCGGGCCGAGCGTCAAGCGGGTCACCGTGCCGTTGGCGAAACTGCCGCGGTCCGCGCACGGGTTCAGGATCGCGGTCGTCAGTGACATCCACCTGGGGCCGGTCCTGGGGCGGGGTTTCGCGCAGAAGGTCGTCGACACGATCAACTCGACGCAGCCCGATCTGATCGCGGTCGTGGGCGACCTGGTGGACGGGAGCGTGAAGAACCTGGGGCCGGCGGCGGCGCCGCTGGCCGGGCTGAAGGCACGGCACGGCAGCTTCTTCGTCACTGGCAACCACGAGTACTTCTCCGGTGCCGAACAGTGGCTGGAAGAGGTCCGCAGGCTCGGCATCCACACCCTGGAGAACGCCCGTACCGAACTCCCCGGTTTCGACCTCGCCGGGGTCAACGACATCCAGGGCGAGAGCGAGGGGCAGGGGCCCGACTTCGGGAAGGCGCTCGGGGATCGTGATGCCACGCGCGCGTGCGTGCTGCTCGCGCATCAGCCGGTGCAGATCCACGAGGCCGTGAAGCACGGCGTCGACCTCCAGCTCTCCGGGCACACGCACGGCGGTCAGTTGTGGCCCGGCAATTTCATCGCGGCGGCGGCCAATCCGACGGTCGCGGGCCTGGAGCGTTACGGGGACACCGAGTTGTACGTCAGCCGGGGTGCGGGCGCCTGGGGACCGCCCACCCGGGTCGGTGCGCCGTCGGACATCACGATCGTCGAACTGGCGTCGAAACAGGCCTAGTTGCCGTGTCGGGGCAGGTCTGAGGACTGGCTGGGAATCGCCTGTGAAACGGGCGATTAACACTCGTCGGTAAGTTCTTTCTCATCTCGGCAGAACCCTCTTCCCCCGGACGAAACTCCTGTGGTTAGGTGATCCGCGCCACTAGGGGAGTGGCATATGCGCAGGAACCCGGGAGGGTTCTGGGGAGGGCACACCGATGCGGTCGGTTCGCATACGGATTCTCGCGACGCTGCTGGTTCTGGCGGCCGTGGGAGTGGGCGGCTGGCAGTTGCTGCCGTCGGACGGGAACAAGAACAAGACGATCACGGTGGGGACGACGGACGCCGTCACGTCGCTCGACCCGGCCGCCGCGTACGACGCGGGTTCCTGGGCGTTGTACAGCAATGTCTTCCAGTCACTGATGACGTTCGACTCGGGCGGTACGAAACCCGTCCCGGACGCGGCCAAGAGCTGCGGGTTCGTGGGCAGCGGGCTGACGACGTACCGCTGTGTGGTGCGTGACGGGCTCACCTTCCCGAGCGGGCGCACGATGACCGCCGCGGACGTGAAGTACTCCTTCGACCGGGTCAAGAAGATCAACTCGGATGTGGGTCCGGCGTCCCTGCTGTCCACGCTCGGCTCGGTCACCGCCTCCGGGATGACCGTCACCTTCCATCTGTCGTCGCCGGACGCCACGTTCCCGTTCAAGGTGGCCACCGGCGCCGGTGCGATCGTCGACAGCAGCAAGTACCCGAAGGACGCCCCGCGCAACGGGTTCCAGGCCGACGGCACGGGGCCGTACATCCTGTCGACGTATACGAAGGACAAGAAGGCCGTCCTCAAGCCCAACAGCCACTACAAGGGCGCGGTCAAGAACACCGGGAGCCCGATCGAGCTGCGGTACTACGCCGACTCGGACGCGCTGCAGAAGGCGTACAAGGCGAAGCAGGTGCAGGTCGCCACCCGGCAGCTGCCGCCGAAGATGCTCTCCGGGCTCTCCGCCAGCGACCCCGACCAGCGGGTGTCGGAGGCCGACAGCTCCGACACCCGCAACCTGTACCTCAACACCCGTAAGGGCACGCCCCTGCACGACGTCCTCGTCCGGCGGGCCATGGCCTGGCTGATCAACCGCGACGAGCTGGCCGCCACGGTGTACGACGGCACGGTCGACCCGCTGTACTCGCTGATCCCGGCCGGCATCGTCGGCCACACGACGTCCTTCTTCGACACCTATCCCACCCAGAGCGTCAGCAAGGCGAAGGCACTCCTCGAAGACGCCGGTGTCTCCGTCCCGGTGCGCTTCACCTACGGCTACGGCATCGGGCACGGTTCCGGCGCCGAGGAGGCCGCCGAACTGAAGAAGCAGCTGGAGGCGGGCGGTCTGTTCAAGGTGGACGTCAAGGGCTACGAGTGGACCGACTTCCAGAAGCGCTGGGCCACCGGCAAGCTGGACGCGTGGGCGGTCGGCTGGGTCGCCGACTACCCCGACCCGGACACCTTCGGCTCCTCGCTCGTCGGCACCGGCTCCACCATGAACACCGGCTACAGCAACAAGGTCGTCGACCAGCTCATCCTCAACAGTCAGAGGTTCGCCGACCGCAGCCGCGTCGCCGACGACTTCCGCGACCTCCAGACGGACGTCGCCGAGGACGTGCCGCTGATCCCGCTGTGGCAGCGCAAGGAGTACGTCGTGAGCAGCGAGGACATCGGCGGCATCTCCTATCTCACGGACGGCACCGGCGTGTTCCGGCTGTGGTCGCTGGACTGGATCTGAGCCCACCCGCCCGGCCGGCCTTCGCCCGAGTGACACGGGGCGGCCCTCGCACGCAGCACCATGTGATGAAGGCGTGCGCGGGGTGAGGAGCCGACGTGGTCAGACGCAACTCCTTCCGGCTGCCCCGGCACCCGGCGTCCGTGGGGCTCGCCCGGCGCCGGGTCCGGGACCATCTGGCCGACTGGGGGCACGCGAGCGACGATCCGGCGCTCCTGGACGCGGTGCTCCTGGTGTCCGAGCTGGCCACCAACGTCGTACGCCACGGGCCGCTCCTTGAGCGGGAGTTCGAGGTCGCGGTGACGGCCCTCGCGGACGGCTCCTGCCTCATCGAGGTGTCGGACGAGGGCCGGGTCGAACCCCGGCTGCGGGTCGTGACGGACGTCGAGGAGGCCGGCCGCGGTCTGCACCTCGTGGAGGGCATCGCGGCGGCCTGGGGTGTGTGGAGCCGCGGCGCGCACGGCAAGACGGTGTGGGCCCTCGTCCAGACCGACACCCCCTGAACTGCCCGGTGTTCTACGACGGCACCGGCGCCCGCGTCGGCAGGGTCACCGTCACCGCGAGCCCCTCGCCCGGTGCCGTCCGGACCGCCACGTCCCCGCCGTGCGCCTGGACGACGCCCTGCACGATCGCCAGCCCCAGTCCGCTGCCCGCACCGCCGCCCGCCCGGAAGAAGCGGTCGAACATCCGGGCCGCGTCGTCCTGCTCCAGCCCCGGACCCTCGTCCGCGACACACAGCCGTACGACCCCGTCCTCGCGCTCCAGACCGAGCCGCACGGGCACCTCGGCGGGTGTGTGGGTGCGGACGTTGGTCACCAGGTTGCCGAGTATCTGGCGCAGGCCCGACTCGTCGGCGCGCACCAGCAGGGAGCCGTCGGCGCCGACCGTGACCGGCCGCTCGGGCTGCTGGACCCGCAGGTCCTCGGCGGCGTCGCGCACCAGGCGGCTCAGGTCGACGTTCTTGAAGCGCAGTTCGGGCCGCTGGTCCAGGCGGGCCAGGGTGAGGAGTTCGTCGACGAGGCGGCCCATGCGGTCGGCCTCCGCGTTCATCCGGTCCCAGGCACGTCTGCGCTCGTCGGGCTCGGTCAGCATGCCCTTGTCGTAGAGCTGGAGGTAGCCGCGTATCGCCGACAGGGGGGTGCGCAGTTCGTGCGAGGCGTCGGCGACGAAGCGGCGGAGCTGGGCAGCCGTGCGCTCGCGCGTGCGGTACGCCGACTCCACCTGGTGGAGCATGGAGTTGAGGGCGAGCCGCAGCTGCTCGACCTCCTGGGTCGGGTGGTGGCTGGAGGGCACGCGCCGGGTCAGGTCGCCCTCGGCGATCGCCGTGGAGGTCTCCACCATGTCCTCCAGGGGCCGCAGCCGCCGCCGCACGCTGACCATGGTGAGCGTGGCGAGGAGCACCAGCAGCAGGCTGCCGAAGGTGAGGTCCAGCTTGAGGGCCTTGGCCATGCCGTTGTGGAGGCCGCCGGTGGAGGCGGCGATCAGGATGTACGTGCCGTCGGTGAGCCGGGTCCCGGTCGCCCGGTAGGAGTCGCCGCGCAGCGAGATGTCGCGCGGTGTGCGGTCCTTGGTGAGCTTGGCCGGATCGCCGAAGGCGTCGGCGAGCGCCCGCTGTGCGTCGGTCGGGGCGTACCCGGCGATGGTGAGCACCTTGCCCTGGCGGTCGACCGCCGCGAACACCGTGTCCGGCTTCGGGGAGCCGGGCTGCTGCTGGGGCACCAGCCGGTCGCCGATGCCGGCCAGTGAGCTCAGTACGTTGATCTGCCGCATGGTGAGCTGCGAACTGCTCAGCGAGTCACGGGACTTGGTGAGCTCCGCGTCGACCTGGGCGAGCAGGTAGTGCCGCATGCCCATCAGGCTGACGGCGGTGGCCATGACGATGCCGAGGGCGAGCAGCGCGAGGTTGGCCAGGGTCAGCTTGGCGCGCAGGGAGTGGGCACCGCGCTCGCAGTTCGGCAGGCGGAATTTCATGCGAGCCCGTATCCGACGCCCCGCCTGGTGGTGATCACCGGCGCTCCCAGGGTCTCCAGCTTGCGCCGCAGATAGCTGATGTAGGTCTCGACGACGGTCGACTCCGGCGGGGTGTGCTCGTACTGCCAGACATGGCGCAGCAGTTGCTCCTTGGGCACGATCCGGCCGCCGTTGCGCACCAGGAAGCGCAGCAGGGCGTACTCGGTGGGGGTCAGCTCGACCGAGCGGTCCGCGCGGTGCACCGAGTACGTCGTCTCGTCCAGCTCCAGGTCGCCGTAGCGCAGCGGCGGGCGCTGGGGGAGGACGTCGGCGGGGCGGGTGCGGCGCAGGACGGCGGTGATGCGGGCGACCACCACGTCGATGTCGAAGGGCTTGGTGATGTAGTCGTCGCCGAAGCCGAGGGCGCCGACGATCTCGGCCGGCGCGTCCCGCGCGGTGAGGAAGACGAGCGCCAGGTCGGGCCTGCGGGCACGCAGTTCCTGCCCCAGGGCGCGGCCGTCGCCGTCCGGGAGCATCACGTCGAGCAGCGCGCAGTCGGGGCGGGTGCGCTCGGCGAGGGCGAGCGCCTCGCGCACGGTGCCCGCGACCATCACCTCGAAACGGTGGTAGCGCAGCGCGATGGCGAGGACGTCGGCGATGCTCGGTTCGTCCTCCACCACCAGCACGGTTCCTGGAGCCGTCATGCCCCCCAGTATCGGCGTCTGCACTGACATCGGGGCGGTCCGGTCTTTGGAGTTCCTTGAGAGTCATGGCCAGGACGTGTCCACGCGCGCGTGCCACCGCCAATTGTGTAGCCCAGGACCTGGGGGACCATCCGACCGATCAACCGAGTCAACTCGGTTTCGAATAAGGAGCGTTGAGCGTGGCGGCATTGGCACGGTGGTGCTATCGGCACCGGCTGGTGGTCCTGTTGCTGTGGGTGGGGGCACTGTTCGGCCTGGGCTTCTCGGCGACGACGGCGGGGACGGACTACGCGAACGTCTTCTCCCTCCCGGACACGGACTCCAAGAGCGCGTACGACCTGATGCAGAAGGCGTTCCCGAACAGCTCGGGCGACACCGACACGGTGGTCTGGAAGGTCGACTCGGGCTCGGTCAAGGACCAGTCCGTACAGACCCGCATCCAGCCCGCCCTCGACAAGATCGCGGGCATGAAGGGCGTCGGCGAGGTCACCGGCCCCTACTCCGGCGCCCGGGGCGCGGCCCAGATCAGCTCCGACGGGACGATCGCCTACGCGCAGATCACCTTCGCCGAGCAGGCGAACGCCGTCCCCAAGGAGCTCGTCCAGAAGGTCGTCGACACCGCGCAGGCCGCCAGGCGCGACGGTCTCCACGTCGAGCTGGGCGGCCAGGCCGTCCAGCGGGTCGAGGAGCCGCCCGGCGGCATAGCCGAGGGCGTCGGCATCCTCGCGGCGGCCGTCGTCCTGTTCCTGGCCTTCGGCTCGTTCTACGCCGCCCTGCTGCCGATCGGCATCGCGATCTTCGGCGTCGGCACCGGCCTGTTCTCCACCCAGCTCCTCAGCCACGCCACCGACATCCCCGACCTGGCGCCCCTGCTGGCCACCCTGATCGGCCTCGGCGTCGGCATCGACTACGCCCTGTTCATCGTCACCCGGCACCGGCGAGGCCTCCAACGCGGCCTGGATCCCGAGGAGTCGGCGGTCGTCGCCCTCAACACCTCGGGCCGCGCGGTGCTGTTCGCGGGCGGCACCGTGTGCATCGCGCTCGCCGGCATGCTGGTGACGCAGTTGCGCTTCCTGGACGGCGTGGTCATCGGCACCTCGCTCACGGTCGTCCTGAGCGTCCTCGCGGCCACGACCCTGCTGCCCGCGCTGCTCGGCTTCCTGGGCCCGCGCGTGCTCAGCCGCAAGCAGCGCCGCAAACTGGAGAACGGGCCGGAGCCGGAGCGCACCGACAATCTCGCGGTCCGCTGGTCGGCCGCCGTGCAGAAGCGCCCGCGCCGGATCGCCGTCTTCGCCCTCGTCGTCATGGCCGTACTCGCCTTCCCCGTGCTGTCGCTGCGCCTCGGCGCCACCGACCAGGGCAACGACAACGCCTCGACGACCACCAGGAAGGCGTACGACCTCCTGGCCGACGGTTTCGGCCCCGGCTTCAACGGCCCGCTCCAGGTGGTCACTTCGAGCGGTGACACGGCCACCCTGGTCAAGGACATCGAGGCCACGAAGGACGTGGCCCGGGTCGCCGCGCTGCCGCGCACGGGCGGGGTGACGGTGATCCAGGTCGTCCCGAAGACCTCACCGCAGTCCGTGGAGACCGACGACCTGATCGACACCCTTCGGGACAAGGTGATCCCCGAGGCCGGCGCGACCGGTCACGTCGGCGGGGTGACGGCCATCTCCAAGGACTTCGCGTCCGTCACGGGCGACCGTCTCCCGCTCTTCGTCGCGACGATCATCGGCCTGAGCTTCCTGCTGCTCCTGCTCGCGTTCCGCTCGCTCGTGGTCCCGCTGACGGCCGCCCTGATGAACCTCATCGCGGCGGCGGCCTCCTTCGGTGTCCTGGTGGCGATCTTCCAGTGGGGCTGGGGCCTGAGTCTGCTGGGCCTCGGCAAGGAGGGCCCGATCAACGCCTTCCTGCCCGTCATCATGCTGTCCCTGCTCTTCGGCCTCTCCATGGACTACCAGGTGTTCCTGGTGAGCCGTATGCACGAGGAGTGGGTCCACACCAAGGACAACGCCCGCGCGGTCCGCGTCGGCCTCGCGGAGACCAGCCGCGTCATCAACTCCGCCGCCCTGATCATGGTCTGCGTCTTCCTGGCCTTCGTCCTGAGCGGCAACACGGGCGCGGCGACGGCGGGCGTCGGCCTGGCCGCCGCGGTCGCCCTGGACGCCTTCATCCTGCGTACGGCCCTGGTGCCGGCCGCGATGCACCTCCTGGGCAACTCCAACTGGTGGCTCCCGGCCTGGCTCGACAAGAGCCTGCCGCACCTCGCGGTGGAGCCCGCGGAGGAGCCCGCGCCTGCCGTCCCCGACGGCCCGTCCTCGGCCGTCCACGGCTTCGTCCGTACGACCGACGGGGAGCCCGTGGAGGGCGCCGCCGTCACGCTGCTGTCGGCGGGCGGACGCCAGCTGGACCGCGTCGAGTCCCTGGCCGACGGCTCGTACATCGTGTCGGTGCCCGGCCCGGGGACCTACCTCCTGGCGACGACGGCACCCTCGTACGGCTCGATCGCCCGGCACGTGACGGTGACGGACGATCCGCTGGTCTACGACGTCGAGCTGGCCGAGGGCGAGGTCGACGCCGTCAACTGACCCGATCGCTCAGGGGCGTTCGTCGTCGTCAGGCACGTCGGCGGGCGCCCCACGCCTGTTCTTCTTCGCCGGGTCGGGCAGCGCATGCGTCATGCCCGGCAGGAAGTCCGTGAACAGCTCGTGCACCTCCAGGACGAGCGGGCGCAGCACCCGGAAGCGGGCCAACGACACACCGCGCGCGGTGAGCCGGGCGCCGCGCTCGGCGAGCCGGTAGCTCCGCTCCCGCCCCTCTGTCCGGTCGAACACCCAGTACAGCACCAGGCCCATCTGCGAGAGCCACATCAACTCCGGGAGCACGTCCCGCAGTTCCGGCGCCACCTTGGTCTTCGCGCCGAACAGCACCTCCTTGTGGACGTCGATGGCCTGCACGCGCGCGTGCTCGCTCTCCGGGGAGAACGGGCTGAGCGGGCTGTCCGGGTCGGCGGCGTTCTTGAAGAACTGCACCGCGAACTCGTGGTACGGCGTCGCGATGTCCAGCCACACCCGGAGCACGCCCGCGAGCCGCGCCTCCAGATCCGTCTCCCGGTCCAGCACCTCGCGGACCGCGAGCCGGTGCTCCTCGGCGATACGGTCGTAGAAGCCCTGGATCAGGTGCTCCTTGCCGGCGAAGTAGTAGTAGGCGTTGCCGACCGAGACGCCCGCCTCCTTGGCGATCGCCCGCATCGTCGTCTTGTCGTAGCCGTGCTCCTGGAACAGCCGCATGGCCGTCTCCAGGATGAGCGCGCGGGTCTGCTCGGACTTCGCGGACCTGGCGGGCGTACCGCCGTCCTCTTCGGGGCTGTCGTTCTTCGCGGGCACGGAAAGAGAGCCTATCCAGTGGGGCAGGAACCGCCGACGCAGCCCGGCCCGGTGTACGACCACCCGCGGCTCGGGTCGTACGTCCAGCCGTCGCTCTGCCGGTACACACCGCCGCCCCACCGCCCGGGGCCCCACTGCGCCCCGCGCCACTTCGCGGCGGCGAGCACGGCGCCCTTGGCGAGCCGGGCGCCGGCCGGGGTGCTCAACCGGTGCGCCAGGGGTCGCTGTTCGCGCAGCGCCCACAGGGTGACGATCCAGGCGGCGGCGCCCCGGTAGACCTGCCCGGAGTCGCCGACGACGGTGATCTCGTCGAGGGTGGCCCGGTGGTCGAGCCCGGGGAAGCGCTGTCGCGCCTCTTCGGAGGACGCCGGTACCAGCTCCAGCGGCACCAACTGCGACTGCCGTACGAGCCAGTCGCGCAGGAAGGTGCACAGGGAGCAGTCGGCGTCGTACAGGACGGTGAGCCGGCGGACCGGGGTCGCCCGGTCCGCCGGGGCGGCTGCCACCGCGCTCACGCCCCGACCCAGTCCTGCGGCGCGACGGGCGGCACCTGCTCCCGCTCCATGATCCCGCGCCGCCGGATCTTGTTGAGCACGTACACATTGCCCAGGTGCATCACGCCGAGCACCAGCAGCACCACGCCCACCTTGGTCGACAGGGCCTCGAAGATGCCCCGGGTGTCCTCGATGGTGCCGTCCCCGCTGAGGTACAGGGCGACGAACCCGAGGTTCACGAGGTAGAAGCCCACTACGAGGAGGTGGTTCACGGCCTCCGCGAGTTTTTCGTTCCCCCGTAGGACGTCGGCGAGGAAGATCCGCCCGTTGCGGCTGAGCGTGCGGGCCACCCAGACGGTGAGTCCGATGCTGACGATCAGATAGATGACGTAGGCGACGACCGTGCGGTCCATGCGCCTCCCCCTTCTTGAACGCGTTCAAAAACGCTGACAAGGAGAATGTAGGCGCACTTTTGAACACGTTCAACTCGCTTGTGCTGGGAGCTGCGTCACACCCGCCGCGCCAGCTCCGGCCGCTTCGTGTAGTCCGTGAACCCGATGACGTTGCCCCAGGGGTCGGCGATCTCGACGGTCCATCCGGTGGCCACGGAGAAGGGCGCGTCGAGCAGCGCGATGCCGGCGGCGGTGAGGCGTTGTGCGGCCTTCCGCGCGTCCGGAACCTCCAGCCACGCGCGGGGCGCGGGCCAGGGGGGTGGTCTGTGTCCCAGCCCGTCCTCCAGCCGCAGGAGCACCCCCGGCGTCTCGCCGCCGACCTTCAGGATCGCGATACCGGCCTCGTCGAGCCGGAACCCGACCGTGAATCCGGCACGTTCGTAGAAGGGGACAGCCTCGGCGAGGTCCCCCACGGGGAGGAGGAGGTTGTCGAAGCCGAGCAGTTCGTACGACTCTTCATCTGACATTCCGTCAGATTAGGTGGATGGAGGCGGGTGCCGTCGGGAGGCGACCGCAGGCTGACCATGTGATCACTCGTTGAGGTGAAGCAGTCCTGATCCCGCCTGGGTAGGCTGAATGGACAGGCGAGACTCCGTCCTATGGGAGCACTGATGAGCGCCGCATCTGAGAACGGACTGGACGACGAGCCGGCGTACCGCTGGCCGATCCCGCCCGCCGAGGGCTGGACCGCGGACGACCTCGACCGGATTCCGGGCCTCCCGCCGCACACGGAGTTGATCGACGGGAGCCTTGTCTTCATGGGCCCGCAGACGCGTTTTCACATGCGATGCATGCGCCTGCTTGAGCACAGCCTGTTGGAACAAGCGCCGGACGACCTCGATGTCGACCGGGAATTCACCGTCAAACTGGATCGGCGGAATCGGCCCGAACCCGACATTCTCGTGTTCCGTGCGGAAGCGGATCTCGGCCCCGACCAGACCTGGCACAAGCCCGAGGACGTGCTCCTGGCCGTCGAGGTCGTGTCCGCCGATTCCCTGGAGCGAGACCGCGAGACCAAGCCCCGCAAGTACGCGGCGGCAGGCGTACGCCACTACTGGCGGGTCGAGCAGGACGAGAACAAGGGTCTCCCCGTCGTCTACGTCTACGAACTCGACCCCGCCACCAAGTCCTACGGTCTCGCCGGTATCTTCCACGACCGGCTCAAGCTCCCCGTGCCCTTCGACATCGAGATCGACCTGACGGCGATCAACCGACGGCGCCCCTGACCGGCGTGGCCTCACCGGCCGAGGCGGCGCCCGGTCAGGAGCCGGCCGGCAGCTTGTCCAGCAGGCCCATGCGGGACGTGATGCCCAGCTTGGTGTAGGCGTGGCTGAGGTGGAACTCGACCGTCTTGACGCTGAGTACGAGCTGGCGGGCGATCTGGCGGTTGGTCAGTCCGGACGTGGCCAGGCGGGCGATCACCAGTTCCTGCGGGGTGAGGGGGGAGTCGGACGCGGACGCCCCGCCGCTGGCGGCCAGTTCGCGTTCGCAGCGGGCCGCGCTCGGGGCGGCGCCCAGCTCGGTGAAGGTGCGCAGCGCCCGGCGCAGCTGCCCGGTCGCGTCGGTCCGCCTGCCCGCGCGACGCAGGAACGCGCCGTAGGCGAGCTGGACGCGGGCCCGGTCGAAGGGGTCCGGCACCTGTTCCGCGTGGCTCAGTGCCGTGCGGAACGACAGCTCCGCCGCCCCCGGCGACCGGCGCGCCGCCAGCAGGGTGCCGCGCGCCCGGGCCGCGGCCGCCAGCCGGGAGTGCCGGCCCCGGTGGGCGGCGGGCGCGTCGAGGCCGTCCAGGATCCGCTCGGCCTGCCGGTGCTCCCCGAGCGCGGTGAGCGCGTCCACCAGCAGATCACGCCACGGCGCCACGACCGTCCTCGGCACCGGCTCCCGTTCCAGCAGGGGCAGCAGCGCGCCCGCCACTTCGTCCTGCGCTCCCCGGGCCGCCGCCAACTGGGCCCGCGCCCTTGCCACATGGGCGAAGCCCGAGGCTCCGTAGCCGTATCCGCCGCTGCCCAGGGCCTTCGCGAGGTACTCGGCGGCGCGCTCGGTCCGCCCCCTCAGCGCGAGCGCCCCCGCCGCGTCCGCGCAGGCGACCGGCTCCAGCCAGCCGAGGCCGCGGGTGACAGCGGTCTGCGCCGCCGATTCGAGTTCGCCCAAGGCCACGTCCCAGTTCCCCAGACGGAGTTCGGTCTCGCCCAGGAGGAGCTGGGCCGTCGCCCGCAGGGGCGCGGGACCGCTCCGGCACAGCGGCGCGGCCGAGCGCAGGTCCGCCCGGCTGCCCTCCAAGTCGTCGAAGCCGAGCCTGAGCGCACTGCGGCCGAGCAGCAGGTCCACGTCGCCGGACTGGACGAGCACCGACTCCGGCAGCCCGGCCGCCCGTTCGATGCCCTCCTCCACGGCGTCCGTCAGGCCCAGGGCAGCCAGTTGGGCGTAGCGCAGCATTCCGCCGGTGAACGGCACGGCGGGCAGAGTCCCGGCCCGCTGTGCCCACCGTACGGCGGCTGCCGCTTCGCCCTGGACGAGGCCGACGAGGGAGAGCCGTTCCGCGATGCGCCGGGCCAGCGCCGGGTCCAGGGCGGGGTCGCAGTGCCGCCACGCGTCGTCCAGGAGCAGCCGGGCACTGGGCGTCTCGCCCCGGACGAAGGCGAGATGGCCGTGCACATAGCGGTGGGCCGCCCGCGCGCTGTCGCCCGGCAGCGCACGTGCCAGGTCGGCGGCCTCCTCCACCCGCCCGTCGCAGAGCAGCGCGTCCGCCGCCTCCACGGTCAGCCGCTCCCGTTCGGGCCGGGTCGTCGCCAGCCGGGAGGCGTGCGCGGCCATCGACGCGGCCCTCGACCAGTGACCGGCGGCGGCCTGCCGGCGGGCGCCCGTGGCGAGGTCGGCGACGAGTGCCGGATCCGGGCTGCGGCCCGCGAGCAGCTGGTGCCAGGTACGGCTGGCGGCGTCCTTGCTGGCCCGCACCGCCCCGGTGTGCAGTTCGGCCCGCCGGGCCGGCCCCAGCTGGTGGTAGACGGCGGCCTGGACCAGCGGATGCGGGAAGGCCAGTTCGGGCGGGCCGCCCGCCGGACCCTCCTCCAACAGCCCTTGTCCCACGGCCTGTTCGACGGCGGGCAGCGGGTTCTCCAGCCCGGCCAGCTGCGCCACCCGGTGCAGTGGCGCGCGCGGCCCGAGCACACTGGCCGCGGCCACCAGGTCCCGGGCCGGAGCGTCGCAGTGGGCGAGGCGGTCCCGGACCAGGAACTGGTACGAACGCGGCGCGGGCAGCGGGGAGTCGGCAGCGGCCAGCACCTCCGGCTCCACCTCCCGGATCAGCGCGCGTAGATGCAGCGGATTGCCCCGTGTGTGGGCGTGCAGCCGGCCGACGGCGTGCGTCGCCAGGCCCGTGGGCAGCAGCCGGTCGCACAGCGCGCCGGTCTGCTCGGCGGTCAGACCGTCGAGCGCGAGGCGGAGGGTCTGGTCGTCCGCCAGCAACCTCCCCAGTCCTTTGGGGAGTCGGGCATCGGCCGGCGCGTGGACGGCCAGCACGGTGAGGACCGGCTCGGACAGCAGCCGGCGCAGGACGAAGGTGAGGGCGTCCAGCGACGGCGCGTCCGCCCAGTGGGCGTCGTCGATGACGAGCACGACGACGGTGTCCGAAGGGATCCGGTCGACGAGGGCGAGCAGCCGCGCGCCGACCGCGCCGGGCTCGTCCCGCGGCCCCGGCGCCTCCTCGCCCACCGAGGTCTGGCTGAGGAGTTGAGCGAGGACGCCGTAGGCCAGGGCCGTCTCGTTCTCGGCGCCGCTGGCCTCCAGCACGCATACCCGGTCCGCCGTGCGCAGGAAGCGGCGGACGAGGGCGGTCTTCCCGATGCCGGGCGGACCCTCGACGACCATCAGACGCGAGGTCCCGGCGCGGGCCTCGCGCAACCTGTTCTCCATTTCCCTGAGCTGCGGCTCCCGGCCGTAGAACGACGGTTCCCCGGCCTCGGCCGGTCGGTGCGCGTGGTGCAGCAGTGTGTTCACCGGCATGTCGACGTCTACCCCCGTAGTTGCGTCGGTGTTCCGGGCCATGATGCTCGCCCTGTCATGTCGGTTCAACGCGTGTGCCGTTGAGCGGTCTGGCCGGCCGGATTCCGCGGCTCAACCCGCCAGGACGCGCACTGCGGGGACGGGCAGTGCGGCGAGCCTGCGCTGGACGAAGAACGTGTTCGTGTTCTGGTCCAGGCCCGGCACGGGGCCGATCCACCGCCAGCCCGTCTTCGCGGCGTACTGCTCGGTGAAGCGCCGCCACTCGTCGGGGTTCGGGTACCTCCGGTTCGCGTCGTGGAAGTAGACGTACGTCGAACCGAACTCCGTGGCGTTGCCGATCGGGTTCGCGATCGCCCCGCCGAGCGCCCGCACGGCCACCGACCTTGCCGCGGAAGGCAGTTGGGCCCACGGCCGTTGCTGGAGGTCCAGGTAGGCGCGGCGCTGACCGCGCGGGATGCCGGGCGGGGCGGGCGGTCCGAAGGTGCCGCCCGTCCTGACGAAGTCGGCGCGGTCCATGTTCCGTTTGCTGGCTCCCCAGCTCTTGAGGACCGGTTGCAGCGGGGTCGAGTAGGCGCGCAGAAAGGCGTTGAACGTCCGGTAGTAGGGGCGGGTGAGCAGCGCGTACCGGTTGAACATCGCCCAGATGACCGCATGGCTGTCGGCGTCGTCCCGGCCGCCGGACTCTCCGATGATGAAGCGGGCGGTCCACTCGGCGTCCTCGGTGGTGAACTGGTAGGGCGGCTTGCCTTGGGCGGTCAGGACCCCGAGGCGCGCTGGAGGCACCGTGATGACCCCGCGGGCCGGTGGGGGCTGGTCGCGCAGTTCCCCGTGCCCCTTACGGGGCGCTGTGCTGCCCGGGACTTCCAAAGCCGGGCCGGGGCTCCTGCGGGCGACGGGCGACGCCGGTGTTGGCGACGGTGGCGCGAAGCGCACGTGCAGGTGGTTGTCGTGGTTCTCCAAGGGCTGTACGCCGTGTATCTCCGGGTCGTTGAAGAAGATCGCGTGGACCGGCAGCACACCGTTGTTCCGCAGCAGGTCCACGAGTTCCTGGGTGAGCGCCCGTGAGTAGGAGGGGTGGCGCCAGTTCGTCGGTCCCTGGCGGCGGTCGGACTTCACCGGGCGGAGGTCCGCTTCGAGGCCGAGCCGGTGCGAGGCGCGTCCGGTCAGCGGGCCGCCGCCGTTGCGGCCGAGATCCCGGATGTCGAGCACGGGGCCCTGGGGATGGGCCCGGTGCCAGGCGGCGGCGACGGCCAGCAGGGCCCGGGCGGTCTCCGGCCGCCCGAACCGGTGCGTGGGCCGGCCCGTCGCCCGGAAACCGGGCCCGTACTCCGGGAGTTGACAGCTGATCGCCGGGTCCCCGGCCACTCCCGCGGCGGTGCGCAGCAGCGTCCAGGTGGCGGGCCCGATGAGTCCGTCCGCCGGTGAAATGCCCTGCGCCGTCTGCCACTTCAGCGTCCCGGCGCCGAGCGCGGTCCAGTCCCAGTCGGTGCGGTGCCGGTCCAACACCCGCCGGACGGCCGGGAGATGGGCCTCCCAGCCGAGCGAACGGGCGTAGGCGCGGTTACGGGCGGTGGTACCGGGCGGGTGCCCGGCCCGGCTCGGGGGCGGGCGCTCCGTCCCGTTCCGTACGGCGGTCGAGGTCGTCGGCATGACCTCACTCCCCTTCCGGGCGGCCACGCCGGGCCGCGGCGGAACGCCCCGGCGGGAGCCCTGCGGGCCGCCGCTCGGGCTGCCTGCCGCGAGGCAGTTCCTGCGGTGCCCGGGCGGCCCGGGGCAGCTGTGCCCTCGGCTCGGCCCGCCCCAGGGATTCCCTCGGCTCGGTCCGGCCCGACTGCCGCGCGCCCCGCTGCTCGGAGCCCGCGCCGACGGCGTGCCGGCCCTGCTGCTCCAGCAGCCTGCGGCGCAGATGTACGGCGGGCATGGTGGCGTCGACCCGCCCGTCCGTACGCTCCAGACCGAGGTCGACGCCGGTCACCGAGCGGTAGGAGTGCAGGTATCCCTGGATCTCCGAGCGCCAGTAGCGGGCCCAGTTCGCCGCCTGCGTACGGTCGTTGACCGCGTTCCAGTTGCCGTAGCGGATCGACAGGAGCAGCTGCTCGCCGAACCGGCCGAGGTCGCGGAAGTGGATGACGGTGTCCGGGGTCCAGCCCTGGAGCCGCTTCATGGTGTCGACGCGGTCCATCCACTGCTCGGGGTAGGCGACCATCGTGCGGCCGGGCAGGAACTCGCGCATCTCCGGGCGGGCCAGCAGCCACTCCTCCATCAGCATCTCCTGGCGGGCGGTCCAGGGCAGGTCGCCGTACTGGTTGTGCTGGCCCTCGGTCAGCAGCAGATGGACGTCCTTGAGCGCGTTGAGGACCGGGAAGCCGTCCGCGATGATCGTGGTGTCGTCGTCCTCGCGGAAGAACACGGACGTCAGGCTCAGCAGGGTGTGGAAGGCATCGAGGAACCGCGGCCTGCTGTCCACCGGCCTGATCGGCGGTGCGCCGGGCGCCAGTTGGGTGACCCCGTAGTGGTGGTCGTACTCGTAGGCCCGGCGCAGCGGCGACAGCCGGTTCTGCTCGTCCTGCACATAGCCCCACATCAGCTGGCTGAGGGCACGCAGCGGATCGATGTCGACATGGGCCAGCGGGTCGTAGTCGCCGGGGCCGTGCACGTTCTGGAAGCGCGCGGCGATCGCCTCGGCCGACTGGACCAGCATGCCCTCCTCGTGCCAGTACGACCAGATCAGTTCGAGGAAGCAGGGGAAGGTCAGCTTGTCGCGCAGGATGCCGAAGGCCTCCACGCCGAACTTGTCCGCCTCCGTGATCGCCAGCTCGCCCAGCTTCAGCCGGATCACCCCGAGGTAGGGCAGCAGCGCCAAGTCCTGCTCGTCCGGGCGGCGTTCACCCGGTGAGTGGGCCGAGATGTAGCGCAGCCAGCGCTGCTGGATGGCCCGCCCGAAGGCGTCGCCGTCCACATCGCCCGACTCGCCGTAGCGGCGCCGCTCCTCCTCCAGGTCGACCCCGTCGAACGGGGACGTCAGGTCGGTGCGGTCGACGTGGACCCCGCAGCGCACGAGGAGAAACACCTCGGTGGCGACCTTCAGCAGCCGGTACGCGTCCACGCCGGGGAACGGCAGTGCGCGCGGCCCGATCTTCTTGCGCGGCTCGCCGGGGTCGGGCAGTCCGGTGCCGGACATGAGCGGGTCGATGAAGGCGGTGTACTCGTTGAACGAGATCCGGTCGGTGGAGTGGCGGATCGCCGTCCACAGGGCCTGGTCGTCGGTCGGGTCCGAACCCGCCCTGCGCAGCTGGACGTTGATGCTGTCGCCGGCGGCGATCGGCCGCACCTGCACGGTGAGGTCGGCCGAGGCCACGTCGTTCGCCGCGTTCGGGAGGTGGAACGTCACCCGGGCGGTGTATCCGCCGGGCCGCTGGTCGTCCGGAACGTCCCAGACGGCGCGGGCGGGATCCTGCGGGTCGGCCGGCAACGGCCCGAAGCCGAGGACTTCCCAGGTGATGGTGGTCCCGGCCGGGGCCGGCTGGTCGGGTTTGGCGAACAGCGAGACGCGTCCGCCCTGCTGAATCTGCTGGGGCCGTACTTCGATCGTGGCCATGACGGCCTCCTCAACGTGTGCGCTCCGCTGGATGGGCGGGTACGGGTTGTCGGTTGTCTGCGGCACCGTTGGGGCTGGTCGCGCCCCGCGGCGGAGCCGCAGATCGATGCAGTCCCGCGCCCCTTTGGGGCGCGACTGTGGCCGCGCTCAAGGCCTCAAGCGTGTTGGAAAGGGCCCAGTGGGTGATCAGCTCCCCCAGCAGGCGGCTCTCCTCCTCCGGTGTGATCAGCGATGCGGCCCTTGCCTGGCCGAGGACCGCGATGACGAGCGTGGGCGGGGCGGTGCGCAGCAGCTGGGGCTGCCGTAGCCAGCGCCGGTAGCGGGTCAGCAGCAGCGCGGGGGTGCGGCTGGAGCGGGGCATCAGGTCGGCCAGTCGGGCCCCGCTCAGTGAGGGCGGGCGGTGGCCCGCCAGCAGCCGTACGAAGCGGGGCATGGACCGTTCGAGGATCCCGGTCAGCTCGCGCAGTTCGCGCGGAGCGCGGTGCGGCGGGTAGAGCGCCGCCCACAGCGCGCTCAGCTGTTGCCACTGCGGATGCGGGTACAGGGCGTCGCCCATGGCGCAGCTGAGCCGGACCCTGATGTACGGGAACGGATGGGGGTCGTCGAGAGCCGGCGCGAGCACCAGCCGGCGCGGCAGGCTCACCACGGCCATCAGACCCAGGGTGCCGCCGATGCCGAGTTTCCCCACGGCGAAGAGATCCGCGAGCACCTCGGAGAGGGTCAGCCCCCAGTAGCGGAAGGCCGACCGCTCGGCCGCCGTACCCGCGTGCCGCTCGATGTCGTAGAGGACGGGCCGCAGTGATCCGAGGAGCCCGAGCTGGGCGACCGCCTGATGCCCGACCTCGTGGACCAGGGACGAGCCGATCCCGTACCCCACCATGCGTTCGCGGGGGATCCGGATCAGCGAGACCGGGCTGCGCCCGCCGCCGGGGATGCGGGTGTGCACCCGGCGGATCGCGCCGCCCGGACCTCGGGCCAGGTAGCAGATGATGGGCGGCGGGTCGGCGAGCGGGGTGCCCGGCGTGACGAGTGCGTCGACCGCCGCGACGTCCAGCCCGGCGAGCTGCACTCCGACGTCGTGCTCGCTGCGCTGGGTGACGGCTTCCGAGAAGACGTCGAAGTGGCTCAGTACGGAGTTGAACTCCCAGCGCAGCAACGAGAACTGGTGCTGCTGCCACTCGGGGTCCCGGTCGCCGCCCGGACCTTCCAGCCACTCCAGATACGCGCCGACCCGATGCCGGAGCCTGCTCCGCCCCTCCATGAGGAAGCGCTCGATCGCGCTCTGGGCGGCGGCGGACGGTGCGGCGGCAGGCACCATGGTCTCGTGCAGCGCGAACGGCCTGACCCGGTTCAGACGGGTCAGCAGAGCGCGGGCCTCGCCTTCGAGCAGCGCGGTGGCTGCCGGCCGCAGGTCCATGGCGGTCAGGCCCCCATGATGACGATCTTGCGGCCCTGCCGGACCCAACGACCCGACCGGGCACGGCCGTTGTGGTGACCCTCGAGGTGGCCTTCGTGGTGGCCGTTGTGGTGCGTCCGCTCCTCGTGCCCCCAGCCCTCTTCCCGGGCGCGCCGCTCCTCCTCGGCGCTACCCCACTCCTCCTCTTCCTCCTCGGCGTGCTCCCAGCCGCGCTCCTCACCGAACTCGCGCCGCTCCTCGCGCCGTTCCTCGCGGTTGCCCCACTCCCCGCGCTGTTCCTCGCGGCGCCCCTCCTCACGCCGTTCTTCGCGGCGCCCCTCCTCACGCCGTTCTTCGCGGCGCCCCTCCTCACGCCGTTCCTCGCCGTGCCGCCATTCCTCCAAGGCCGGGGACGCGCCCCACTCCTCCTTGGCGGCGGGGGCGGCCGGTGCCAAGGCCGGCTCTTCGACGGGCCCGGGGAAGGGTTGTCCCGGCCAGAACCAGTCGGCCGGCACGGCGAAGGTCCTGAAGCGCCGGGCCACGCCCGGTGCGTAGCGACGCGCCGCGGAGTGGACGGCCTGCTGCGCCAGGGCCCGCGGAGCTATCCGGCGCGAGCCGAACGCCGCGTTCCGCGCGGCGGCACCGCTCAGGGCGACGAAGCGCCGGGCGGTCTCGAACTCGTACTCCTCGTGGTCGATGCCCTCGCCCTCGACCTCGAACAGATTGCTCAGCAAGTCACCCGCCTTGGCGCCGGCCGCGGTACCGATGCCGGGGGCGAACGCCGTTCCGATGGTGCCGCCGATGGCGGGCAGCGCCTGCTTGGCGACGTTCTTGAGGATGCCGCCGAGTTGCTTGCCGATCGGGGAACGCAGCACGCCACCGACCTTCCGGGCGGCCGCCCTCAGCCATTTGCCCAGGAACTCCTCCAGCTCCTCCTCGGAGGTGACCCCCAACAGCTCGGTGGCCAGCTGGACTTCCTCCTCCTCGTCGAAGGGGCTCTCCAGCGACTCGGCCAACCGCTCCTCGCGGCGGCCCTCGGCACCGAACTCCTCTTCCTCCTCCCGGTAACGCCTTCCGTATTCCTCTTCGTACGGCTGCATGAGACCAGCCCCTCCCGGCAGTGAGCCGACGCGACCTGTCCAGACCCCCGAACCAGGGCCTGGGACCGCAACGTTGGCAGCGCGCCGGGTACCGCGTCGCCAGGGACAGGGCTGGGGAAGACCCTTGACCCGGCTCTCCCCAGGGTCCCCTTGCCACTCGGGAAGGGGCCATACTGATCAGCGTTCACCAGCGCATGGGGGAGGCGAGTGCGTGCGAAGGGTGCTGGCGGTGCACTTCGTGCCCTGTGCGCTCTTCGTCGGTTGCCTGTACGGGTTGGTCCGGGCGGGGAGCTTCTCGGGGCGTAGTGACTGGAGCGCCGTCCTGCCGTCGAGTCCGGCTGCCGCCGCCGGGACCCTTCTTCTGGTCGGGGCTTGCGCTGCCGTACTCGGAATGCTGTTGCAGCCCTTCCAGGTACGGGCGGTACGGGTGTTGGAGGGGTACTGGGACCGGTGGCCGGTCACGGCCGGATTCGCCGGGGTGTTGACGGAGGTGCAGCGCCGCCGCGGGCAGGCGCTCGCCGACCGGGCCGACATCGCGGCCGATGCCGGTGCTGACGCCCGGCGGGTCGCGGCCGATGCCTCCAGGCGGCTGACCACCCTGCCGGAACGCGCGCTGCTGCCCACCGCACTCGGCAACGCCCTGCGGGCGGGCGAGCTCAGCGCGGGAGAACGCTACGGACTCACCACCCTGTCCTCCTGGCCGCGAATCTTCCCGCAGGTGTCCGCCCCGCTCGCCCAGGCGCTGAGTTCGGCCCGGGACACGCTGGACACAGCGGTCAACCTCTGCCATGCCTTCCTCGCCTGCACCGTTCTCCTGCTGGCCGCCCTCTACGACGAACCGGGCCGATGGTGGCTGGTCGCGCTCGCGCTGGCTTCGGCGGCGGTGGCGTACAAGGGAGCGGTGATCGGGGCCCAGGCGTACGCGGGACTCATGCATGTGGTGTACGACCTGCACCGCTTCGATCTGGTCGACGCCCTGCACCACCAACTGCCGGATCCTGACGGGGAGTGGGCGCTCTTCCAGCGCCTCTCCGACCGGTTCGCGGGGCAGCGGGTGAACCTGCCCTACACGCACGGGAGTTCACGCCCGGACGAGGCTGAAGGCCCCGGCGAGCCCTAGAAGGTGCAGACCGACTTCGCGAGCCGTATCGGCATCGGCGCCCGCCCGCGGACCCGTGTCGCTGACGCGGGTGAGGACGGTGCCGGCGGTACGGACCGTGACGGGCCAGTCCCTGGGCACGGTCAGATGGACATGCCCGGCCACCGCAGTGACCTGGACCGTCAGGCTGCCGTCGAGGAACGAGTCGGTCAGATCGGCACGCAACTCACCGGCTATGGCGCGAAGTACCATCTGCGACGTGTCCGTACGGCTGCCGAGCCCGTCCGCCGTACGAATCCGGCCGGTCGCCAGCACACGCGTCCACCGGTGGGACTCCGCCTCGCGGGAGGACAGCAACAGCGCCAGACCTACGAGGATCAGAGCGACCGGTGCGACGAAGTCGGTCAGCGTACGGGTACTGATGTCGTGCGCCGCCGTCAGGCCACCCAGGGCCAGGGCGGTGAGCAGTCCGGGTGCGATGAGAGAGCCGGGCGCGATGACCGAGCGCAGCAGGTTCACCAGGGCCAGGGCGAGCAGCAGCCAGGGCCACCATGCGGAGAGCCAGTCCGCGGCGGCCCGGACCCGGTGTGTGCTGTCGCCGAGGGTGAAACTGCCGACGATCAGGACGGCCAGACCGAGCCACAGACGGGTGCGTCGACCACTACGGCCCCCGGTCCTACCCCCTGCGCCCGCCACGGGCGCCATCGTAGTGGGGTGATCCGAGGGGCTTTTGGGGCGGGGCGGCTACCCGGCTATGCCGAAGCGCGCTTGGTTCGCCCACTCGAGCTCGTCCAGCAAGGCTCTGTAGTTCCCTGCACACGCGACGTGGATGGACGGGGGCAGGTCGTGGAACTGGCAGTTGGCTCCGTGCCTGGCTCCGAACTCGGCGTTGTACTGCGCGAGATAGATGTCCATCGCCGGGGCGCCGCCTTGAAATGTGGCGTGCCAGGCGTCCCTCGTGTCGCCGTCGGGGGCAGGGCCTATCACGGCATAACAGTCGAGGCCCCGGCAATCGGTGGCGCCCGGTGGGGCGATCCTTCCGATGCCCGGCAAGGTCATTGCATGGGATGTCATGCGTTCTCCCTCGGTTTGGCGACCGCGGTCAGCTTGGCCCCGCGCTCTTCGCGCAGTTGCGTGTTCTTGCGGTAGATGGCGAGCGTCCATGCCACCTCCGCGACGGTGCACAGCAGCACCAGCCCGGCGGCCAGCCATCGACAGAAGGCCTGTTGACCACCGTCCGGCGGGATCAGGACGGTGACGACGCCCAAGCCCAACAGGACGGTTCCCGTGTTGAAGCAGTGGACGGCCCAGTCGTTGCTGCGCTCCCACTTGCCGTAGTCGTCGCCCTGCCACCCGTACAGTTCGACCACTTGTGCCTGGTGCCCGGGGCTGTCGTCGAGGTCGTACCAGTCGTGGATGTCCTGGCGCGAGTAGAGGAACTGCCGTGAGTAGTAGTGCAGTTGGATGCTGGCCAGCAGAGCCATCGAGG
>Ga0307511_10001206_pt1 | contig 27439 bp, 33 predicted proteins | sample 13_EM_MG_FD_200266 | JGI IMG/M metagenome (GOLD analysis project Ga0307511, IMG submission 200266) | Populus trichocarpa ectomycorrhiza microbial communities from riparian zone in the Pacific Northwest, United States - 13_EM | ecosystem: Host-associated > Plants > Roots > Unclassified | place...
AGAATTGTTGTGAGTAGTTAGTATCTGCCCATTTTTCCCAGACATTCAGGAGTGTGAAGTGGTCACCACCTGCACAGACAAAGTTCCATCACACTTGGTCAGCATGTAAATTCTTGTCTTTTGGTCAGTAAAACATGGATGATGATTCAGAAGCAGAACCTGTAGAACTTGTGGACCATATCAAATGGTTGCAGTTCTACTCAGATAAAGGGAAGCTACAAACCTCATCTGTACACACAGATAAGGTGGAGGATCCATAAAGTTGTTAATCCCCAGTGATTTCAGGATGAGGACAGTCATGCCAAGATTTGTGTGCTGAATCTCAGGGACAGTTTTTGCTTTCTCAGGCCCCATGCAACCTGCATGACCAACTCATTGATTCGCTGAGGCCCAAGAGCACTGGGCTAAAACTCAGAGAGTAATCATTTCTCCCATAAATATAGCCACTTACTGGAACAACCACAAGAACTCATACCTGCCCTCATATTGTAAGCATCCTGTTTCACAAAACCAAGGTCAATGATGAACACGACATCATCTATGGTAATACTAGTCTTGGCAATAGTGGCAACCACCTTACGTGCACCAGATGTTGGTTTGAAAATCTTGCCCTGCATGTCCAAAGGCAAGTTGGCATAAATTGGGCAGATGATGAGCTCTGCAATTTTGTTGCCAAGAGTGTGAGCAGTTTCTTGGAGTTTCTCATGTGCAGCTTCAATTTCATCTTGACCCTGAAACTTATCAGCACAATGCATGAGAAGATTGTAAAGAAACCTCACAATTAGGAAGACAAGGATGTCATCTTTAGGCTGGGTCATATAAATTTGGAAAACAGTGGTTATAGCAACATGAAAGTACTAGTTAGCCTCCAGCTGTGGCATATATTGGATATCAGTGCACCATCAAAGTATTCACTAAACTTTTCCACATCCATAGTAGTAGCACTCAAAATAAGGAGCCTTAACTCTGGCCAGAACCTAGCAATATCCTATCACAATTTTATGGGCCTGCAAGGATAGCAGGGGATTATGGTTGGTGACACACCTTCACAAGAGCACAAACAAAATGTTCATACTGAGTGTCCATTCATGTGCCTTGTCAACAATCAATGCCACATACATTGCAAGGTCAGGCTCTGTCAGGAACTCCTGTAATAACATTCCATCAGTCATGTATTTGAGCATGGCCCTATTACTGATGCAACCTTCGAAGTGGATCAAATACCCAACCTCATAACCAGCCTTGGTTCTCAGTAGGATGGCATCCATGAAAAGTGGTACTCACCTCTTTTTTCAGCTTGTTCGATCTGCTGTTGCAACATTCTGTCTTTCTCACTCACCATATTCTCACCTTTCATGGTCTGATCCATGATGAATTTAATGGTCTGGCTCCTGTTGAACATGCATTGATAATGTTCCACAAGATTCATTATGAAAGTGTCTTCGACCTAACCGTTCTGCCTTGCCCTCATGTGACAGGTCATTATCTGACAATGAAGGAATACCACTATCCAAAGTTGACAAAGTTGAGGATGAAGAAACATGGAAGGAGCAAGAGCATCTAGAGGACTTGAAATCTTGCGACAAGTTTGCTGAATGCATCCGCATGCATAACAAAGAAGGTTGTTGCAGATCATTCTTCCTGTACAACTGGTCCTGGTGCTGCAGATGCTGCCATTTGCAGACAGCTTGCTGATCATCTGAGGCCCATCAGCAAGTACTTCCTTCCCTCCACTTGCACTCTCATCAAGGAATGTTTTAAAATGGGAGGGGTACCAACTCCCTGATGATTACTTCACAGAAAATGTATTGTACCAATGCTACTACAAAGAGGCAAACCCAAAGACAATCAAATCATGATGGATGTGGATCAGTGGGAGGCCAGCCAGACACGACATAGCACCTTTGAAATGGGCAACATGGATAAGCAGGAGCTTCTTCGTCACCTTCCCACTCCTGTCCATCATGCTCCCTCTTCCTCAAATTCCTTCCCTGTCCCTCCTCTGTCTTGCTTCCACTGGGCTTAGTCCCGAGTTCCACTACATCCAGTTTGGCCTCGTCTTCCAGTAGAAACACATATTTCTGTGTGCTCAGTTCCCTAGCCTCCTGCTCTGCCTGTTTCCTTGTGCCCTCGTCTATAGCTGGCCTGCATTTGTGTTTTGACTTCTGAGGAGCACGAGCAAAGAGGTCAACTACAAAAGGGTGAGCATCAGGGGTGTGGGGCAAGCCACATGTGGACAGGGATGCAAAGAGAGCCTCCAAAGACTTTGCTGACGAGGCTGTGGACATCACTGGGCATACACTGCACAAAGTACGAGTAAAGCAGCACACCAGTGAAGTCAATGGTAGTCCTGTCTGCTAGACCGAAAAGCTGAAGAAGTAGATGAGATAAAAAATGAACGAGGAATATAAAGTAAGCTTACTCTCGGGCAGTTGTCGCTGATAAATCTGTTGAGCCCGAATCAGTGTTTGCACCAATGAGACTGGCAAGATGGCATCACACTAAGTCAGGTAGTCATTGACTAGCCACGCGCCTGTGTCGTCGTCATCGTGTGTGTGTGTGTTGTGGTCATATTGGCATGAGGTCGTTGTTGTATCATGGACATGGATGGTCACAGTGATTGTAGTCGAGGTTGAAAGGGCGAGGTCACCGTGACCGTGATCAAGTTGGGTTACGATGGTAGCAAACAGTGTAATGACAAAGGTGCAGAATGCTTACCCGAGATTCCAGGGGGGTACTTGTTGTTTTGGCATTTGGTGTTTGGATGGAAGTTTGACGTTACTGCCTTGCAACACATGACTCATGAGAGGCATCTTGCATGTGCGACCGATAGTGCTTGATATCTTCCAGCATCCAGTAACTTCGGAGTATGGGGCAATTGGGCATGGATTGCACGTATCGTACCCACAGGTATACCCACGACCCTGAGAAAAGTAGTCACAACACGTTGTGGCTACATGATTCAATCTAAAGCGGTATACTAATGCCCGCTCCATCCTCCGCACTGGCCTCTATTGAGCCCGAGGGGGCGCGGTACTTGTCTATCGTGTGTGCAGACTATGATCGTCGCCGTCGTCACGAAAGTGGTGGTGGAGATGTGGTCGGGAATGGCGGTGGTGCATCGTGTGTGAGGGTGGTAGTGAAAGCAGCGGTGCATCGTCGCACATGCGTGCGTGCTGCGATGTGTGGTGGTGGCTGTCATCGAGTTGCAGTGGTGGGACTGCGATGGTGGTGGGATTGGTGGTGGGATCGCCGGGTTGTCGTCGATGCTGCTACTGGTGGTGGTAGTGGCTGTATGTGGTCGAAGACGTTGACAAGATGGCCGGGTTGATGAACTGGCGCAGAGGACCTGTGGGTCGACGAGGTTGACGAAACAACGTGCAGACTTAGACTTTGGCTTCAGCAGAAGATATAATTTTAAAAAAGAACGTCCGCGCGACGAAAAAATGCGATGGATGACACACCTAATGCACACGGAGTGTCGCTCAAGGGGGAGCTGGCCGGTTGTGCGAATGGCAGCGCGAAAAGCTCGAGAACGCGTTGAACGCACCGATTGGATATATTGACGGTTCGCACGAGTGCAGGAGGCTCGTTAGTGTTGAGTCGGACAACTGTGATGGAGGTACGGCCATGCGTGTGTGCGTGGGCGGTGTGAGTAGCTAGTGGCCACGAGAAGGGGTCAAGTTCGACACACTGTTAATGCGTTGACCGAGTCGGATGGCCAAGATGGTCTCACGAGCGTGAGTGCGTGCATTGGAGACGCGAATGGCTGCGGGAGCCATGTAGAACCATCGAGATGGCACACTGACGTTCCAAGCGCTGCAAACGACTGGAAAACATGGAGATGAATGTCAGAATGCGCCGAACAAAGCTAAAGGCGCAAAACTCGCCGTTGAGCCGTCCGAACGATGAAGACGAGTTGGCGTCTCCAACGCCAATGTAGTTCATACCACAGAAGTACGCCATCCAGGTCCTGAGCACCGGAAGTCGAATGCTCGTCAGGTCTTTGGACGAATTGGAATGAGATCAATTGAGGAAACGGTGGCGGGAGACTTCCAAAGCGAGACGGTCAGCGGCGATGACGACGAACGAAGAGATAGCGAGGACGGCACAACGAGCGGCGGCGACGTCGTCGAAGCGCGGCTAGCTGCGGAAAATCAGTGCGTGCAACGAGACCGGCAATCACAGGTTAACAACTTACCAGTGTCGTCTAGACCACCCGCCAAGCCCCCGAAACGCCCCAATGAGGTCGTTGGACAATGGACATAAACGTCAACGCGGAAGACCTAAATTCGAATTTGTAAACGCCAGTCGAGTGGCAAAGATCGAAGCAGCCTACCTTGGACGCGAGAATGCGATGTCGGACCGTGCGGATATATTGCCGACAGAGCTGGGGAGCAGGTGGAGTGCCGAAAAGTGTTAGAGATGATGAACGAAGCCTGCGAGTTGCGATCAGCCTCAAAGAAACGGTCGAAATATAGAAGACACAATGACTTACCGCTCATTCCCGCGGGTGTGATACCCGTGTAACCTTCACCTGCTGGTGACAATATTCAAGGGCTTCGAGTATGGGGGTGAGCGGAGGCATGTAACTTCAATTCTTTTGGTCTTCCCAAGGCAGGCATGATACGAAAAACAAGTTACTTCTTCATTTCACATCGCTGTATTCGTCCATGTAATTACATCGAGTTAAACAGTGATATGTCCGGATTGGAAAAGCTGTGATTCTTCTCCCAGGTTGCGTGTGCATACTCCCAGATGGAGATGCAGCTGCAACAATTCCCAAATGAGTGCCACAACAGAATGCGCCGTAAGGCTGGGTGTGGAGCACCCTTGCCTCCACCCCACCGCTCAACCAGAAGTGCCTCACTGTACAGAGCAACGGACAATGAGGTCCGCAATGCAAAGTGCATCAACTGAGAAAGGCCACAAAGAGCTTGTCCCCAAGTGATTCCATCTTTCCATGCCCTTCTCTGCAGGCCACGGCTCTGCTGGCATTCGTCAGAAAAAGAAGAATGCATAGAAAGACACGAATTACAGCATCGACTGACTGAACCTCCAAGAGCTTCAAAGATGTTAAAGCAGGAGCGGCCTCGCTGATCCGCTGAAGAATGTTGTAATCTGAGGTATCCACATCCAACTCAAGGACAGTGAGATTAACTGTGGTCAAGGAAAGAGACTGCACGAGTGCGGTGATGACCAGCGGGCCATCCGACGGAAGCTGATAGGCCGCCACACGAGTGACAGGGTTTTGCTTTACAAGAGAAGCAACACAACGTGCCGGGCCAGAAATATCACAGAGCTTGGGTAACTGCCTGCCATCCAGGGCACAGAGCTTCCTGACCGAAATACATTTCCCCAGACTCATATATGCGATCCTCGGGTGTGACCAGAGAAAGTCCGAAACAATGTCATGGGGGGCATTGGTGTAGAGGAGATCGAGGTAGGGAAAGCGGGCATGGCGCAGAAGGCTCCTCCACCCAGAGGGTTTCAGGCGAGGGATGATCAACTGGAGGTCCTCCAGACATCGTAGACGCCGGAGCCCATCTCGAAGAGTGGCAACCTGCATGAGGTTTTGTTGCAGGACTACGTGGAACGAACGGACAGCATTGATCACATCCGAGCGGATCTGAAGCGTCTTGACAAAGTCCTCGATATCCTTCTCAGATCGAAGGAAAACCACTGACTGTCCTATTGTCAGGAACGTTTGACTGGGTCAGAACAAACCTTACTTGCTTGTACCGCTTTGTCATTGCCTGATAAAATATTGCTCAACCCATAACGTACGACGAGGCCGACTTTTGCTCACCTTGGCAATTTCTGACTGGGCTTGACTGCGAGTGCAGGGCATTGCGACAATGAGAACAGCGATAGTAGCTGGGTGAAGAAGGTGGAAAGTAAACGTCTGAGTTTGAGTTAGTAGGCCCCTGAATCCTTTGTCTTGAAATTTCTTTCACGAGGCATGAGGCATGGATTTTCGGAAACCGTGGCACGCGTATATTTTTCTTTTTATGGACATTACATTTTTAGGCACATACCTTGACGCCAAACGTTGAGGCGGCGCCCGGCTATGATCTGACAGGGTTAGTGATTACTTTTGATCGCAGCAACCGTAAGAAAGCAAGTAATGAGAGGAAGAGATTGGCGACGTTCGTTAACGGCCTGTGCGCGTATTACCCTTGGGAGCGGGCCGTGTCAGTTCCTATGTACATGGTCAGAATTTACTATGACTGCTGAGCGGTAAACATAGAACTTGAGGCCACTCCCATGAGGGTAGTGGACTACCGTCCTGACAATAACCCTCCAGGAGTGATCAACTATGAGGTCCCATTTCTTGCAAGTAAACCGGCACACCTGGGTCCCCGACTACGGTGATGTGAAGGTCGATCTTTCTTCGTCACCAAACTCCTTGATGCGATGGCTGTGACACTTTGTGAAACGGATGGAAATTGAACCCAAGCCAGGGACGCACACGAGCAGTACCACACCAATAAAGCAGGAGAGCCGTCCTCCTATCAGATACTGACGCGTTGGCCAGCACGGAGACGGAGAGTACGGCGAAGGCTGTCGATGCATGGACGATGGTGACCAACGCTAATGGCGTCTTCAGTCAATTCAACTCGGAACAGACAAAACTGAAACTCATCGGGAAGTGCGCCGCCGATGACGTGGAAGATTTCTTTACTTCGAAATCGTCAGAAACGCCGAACTCCTCAGGCTCACGGGTAAGATGATTAATAATGGCCAGAGTCTGATCAGCGTCATGAATATGACAAGCTGGAAGGTAATGTTTCCTGACGTCCTTGACCTTGACGGGACGGGAGGCTGTGCGATATGCACAAACCAGGATCTTGGTCGAAAACCATCAACGTCTTAACAGAGATTTTTCCTGTTTCGGTAGCTGGATTATATAATAATCGCTAGCTATCGTCAAGTGTAAAAGATCTGCTTTCGCTATGCTGGAGGTGTCCTTCAGCGCTTCAGCCTCTTCCCATTTTCTCCCACTGTTCCTCGGTCTCTGCATTCATCGCTCTCATGTGTCGCCTGGAACACTGACCCACGACGCCATGACGGCAACAACAACATCCGCCATGACCAGGACTACTCCACCGGATCAACACACAAGTACTTGCACAGGTACTCGGCTTTAAGTTTGCTCATCATTAGGTTTGTCATTGTGCCGTCTCCCTCGCCACGATCTCTCACACTTTGCAGCACTCCGATGCCAATGAGTAGTCGCAATGGATCTGATCGCGTGTCTTGACCTTCGTTTTAAAGAACGACAATCCCGTACAGATACTCTGTGGGATGACGCAGGTGAGTCATCGTCTTACCCTCTCTGGTGTGGGCATGTTGACTCTTCGCAGCTAGCCATGCTCCGTCAACTTGTTCAGAGCATGACGGCATTGAGGACAGCAACCAGCAAGTACTGCCACCATGGAGCCGGGAAACGACGACAACGTCACCACCATGACCACGGTGCAGCTAGCGCCACAACAACATCGCGACCATTCTACCAATACATACCACTGCGGACTCGACACCCCCTACACGCACGCCAAAGAGACACTCTTCACCCACCATGGCAGTCGACAACGCTGCCGCTGATATTCATTCTGGACCTAGGATTATCGGTAGGGTCTGGGGATACATATTGCAAAATTCAAACAGGTATATCTCGTTTCTTGGGCATTTGTAGTCCTTTCCGGTCGCTATGCAGGGCGTCGCAGACAACGACATGCATGCAGCAACTGCTGCGGCGACAACGAGTGTGGTGACCACCACCACCACCCCACACCGCCTCCCTCTCACGCTGATCGACAATCACAACGACGATGCGCACGTAGCTAGTAGATATATTGTGCATATGGCACTGAAACGAAACACTTCCCACTTCCTAAGGCTTGCCATTCCACTCATGAGCGAACTGCCGATCCACCCAAATAAAGATCATGTGCGAGTGTAAAACGTTGAGTGACGGTCAAGCATGGGTAATGCCGGCGCAGACGGCTAATTTTCGAGTACACAACGTGACAATTATTTTGTATGTAGAGAATTTACTTCGGTACTGATCAGTTCTATTGTAACAGATTGGAACTAATCGCAGAAAAGAGCCAACAGTTGTTCAACGCTAAGCTTCGTAGCTTCAAATGTATTGCCGCCCAGCGTGGCACGGGTGAGCTCGCGCTTTTTCACTTGAAGCTGCCGTGCACAAGAGGATGTTCAAGAGGCGAATACAAGTATGATACAGGACAATACCTTGTGGATACGTTCCTCAATCGTCTTCGGGATAGAAAGCTTGTAAACGGTGACAGGATGCGTCTGCCCAATGCGGTGGACACGGTCGATGGCCTGATCCTACGGATATGGGTTGAATTTAAACACCTGGTCAGACCAGACAATGAATGCTTACTTCGAGCGCAGGGTTCCACCAGGGGTCAACGATGATGACATGATTGCAGGCTGTGAGGTTCAATCCTACCAAACGACATGAGACAGGAACCATTCAGGCGGCCCGCCCATATAACTGCAAAGCACTCACCCAATCCCCCAGCTTTGACAGAAACAAGGATGCACCGTGTGCCCTTGCTACTCTTGATCTTGTCGAGGCTCCGTTCGCGCTGTTCTCTAGACATGGAACCATCATCTGGGAAGGAAGGTTAGTTTAGACATATATCTGCGCTGAAGTTATCCTACATCTCGTAAACTTGATCTCCTCTGCCTGCAAAGCCTTTCCAATGATATCAAGCATCCCAGTAAACTGGGAGAAGATGATTGATTTTTCCGTCTTACCCGAACGACAGTCTATCTCCTGCAAGAGAGTGACGATTTTTCGGATCTTGGCGGAACTGGGTTTCCATCCAACATTGCTGGACGAATGGCCAAATCGTGAGGTCTCTGCATTAAGACTTTTACAATCATCACAGAAACTGTACATGGGTTTGGAAACAAGACCCCTGGGGGCCATCGGGTTCAGAAAGAATCAGCGAAACGTTGCTAACATACTGGCACAGTCTGCACTTCACTTCATCAAGGTGTATCTCGCCAAGCAAGGCAGAAATACCGTCGAACGATGATCCCGAGGGACCTTCAGATCCACTCTGGCTATATGTTTCAGATACCAACAAAGGATGGTCACAGGCTACATAGAGTGATTCTCAGTCAAACTGGAGGGTGATGGAATATGAAAGCACACCTTGCCTAAGCCTCAACAGCATAACCATGAGAGACGGCCAGTGCCTCTCCATATGCGTGGCGTGCATGTGCTGCAGGTCATCGACTCGAGACCCTAGTTTCTGCGCAAGTGCATTGTAGAATGCACGCTCAGCAGCATCAAACTGACATTCAACAATGACCACGAGTTTGGGAGGAAGGGGAAGCACTGGCTGTCCACTTTGCGATAGATCCTTGGATCTACGAAGCATGATTGCCTTCAAAACCACCTTCGTGGTGTCAGGAGGTGCTACTCCCAGAGAATACAACTGACCTGAAGTCTTTTAATAGCCAGGCTCGGACGTCCGCACTTGACAGGATTATTGATCTTCTCTTGGAAAGTTTTCCAGTCGCTGAGAGGTTTGATATTTAGAAAGTGCATAAAGGAATACATCTCATCTATGGTATTCTGACTTGGGGGACATTGAACCAATGCGGTCACAGAGTAATAGCAAGACTCACACCGGGGTGCCCGTAATACACCACCTGTACTTGGCCTTCAGGCCGAAGCACGCCGCGGCTGTCTTGCTCCTCCGATTCTTAATGACATGAGCTTCATCTTATGGGATGTTCCGTCAACGCGTGGAAAGAAGGCCAAAGGATAGTCGACCTCACCTAACGCGAGTCTATGCCATTCGACTTCAAATAATGCAGTTGATGTCTTCCTTGGCGAATGGACCTTGTGGGACGAAAGATCTTCGGAACCAGCGCTTACATCCCCCGCAGAGCATTCTTTCGCTGTGCGTAAAGCTTCCAGAGAACCGTACTCATTGACAGCAATATTGTAAGATGTTATAACGATATCAGCGCGGGTGAGGATTTGCGTATCTGAACAAATCTAGTTATTCTCCTGTGTGTCAATGGGAAACTGGAATGCACGACATGCCTTTAGGTCGATTGCGACCATGATACTCGATGATCACAAAACGTGGAAGAACCTTCCGGGTTTCGGCCATCCACTGGCCAATGATTCCAGCTGGACAAACGATCCTACGAACACACAGTCAACAAGTCCTCAGGAACGTTGTAGATGTGACTAACAACGTTGGCCCACACACTTGCTCATTCTTGCAATCGGCGATGCGGACCAGTATCTGTACCGTCTTTCCCAACCTTGGAATGATTGTCAGGGGATTAGGTCTGTGGACAAAGCCATACACATACCCCATTTCATCAGCGAGGATCCCACCTTTGCTGCCACCCGTCTCGCGGTCACGCATCCAAGCCCTAGATGATACCTGGTGTGGTAACAAGCGGAAGCCATCAGAAAATCCCGGGACATCACTGCCTCGATCGATGGGAACGTCGGATTCATGAATCTGCGAGACAAGGTCGACCAGCGCCTTTTGCGCCTCTTCTTCGGTGACTCGTGGTTCGTTGTCTTGCGCTTTGCCTCCGACGATGCTAGCCGCATGGCCTTTCTCGGACTTCGAGATCGATGTGGCCGAAAGCAGGAGCTGTTGTGACGGACTACCTTTCTTCGAGGCTGGCAGGCCGCAAGACGCGGAAGTCTTTGTGGATGGGGCCACAAGTCGGAATTCTGGTGCCGGAATTCCTGTCCTGGACGAAAACGGATCAGTATCAGCATCGTGGATTGACGACGCAGTAGGGGTGACTGTCGAGGAGCGCAATTTTGCAGGTTTAAACAGATTCATGATGGGGCACAGTGTAGAAAGAGCAAGGATGGAAGAGACAGGGATGAGCGTGGAGGCCCGAGGCTTTATATATTCTATGAGACAAAGCAATCCTCGGGACAAAGACAGTGACTTACATAACAGACACACCTTGGTCTTACTGTGCAGAGTCGCCATAGAGGCCGCGAGGCACCACGTGGTCACGAAAGAGTGTGCAATAATCCTAGTACTGTGAGCTGAACGAGAAAGACAGATTAGGACTCCCAGTGGCGACTACCGAGGTCGCAACTCCCAAAGCGCTGCTCCCAGCCGTTTGCATCGTGATTTTCTTGAGACCTTCGCCACTCGGAACGTCCTAACTTGCACAGAATGTTACAGACATCGGCCCGAAGAGAATGCCCTACCGTGTCCCATCTTTGTCCCTCCACATCGGCACTACAAATGGGGACAGCGATCCTTCGAAATGTATCAGTAATGCATCCACCGGTATAGAAAAAGATGATACCTCGTGATAGTGCGGTCAACTGCCAGCCCATGGGCTCGCCTTAAAATGTGCTAAAGTACAATCGACATGAAGAGGAACGCTGATGACCCTGGAAGCTCCAGGATTGACTCCGCAAACAAGCCGATGACCGTTGGCTTGGCTGACAACTTCGCATCCTGCTGTAAGGGTGAATGATGTTGGCGATGGGATACCCTGTTCTCGGTCTTTCCAGTGGTAGTAACTCTGGCCCGTGCTCCTTCAGTACTTGCCTGGATATATCGGACACGGAACCACTATGTCATGGAGCCGAGGGGGTGACTTGGTCGTTGCTTGAGTTCTCAACATCTCCAGAATAGCAGAGCTAGATAGTGGTGAGGGAAGGACAGTGGAAGATACATAGATCGTCAAGGAAGCACGAGATGATGAAGTCGAGGCAGAGATACGAGAAAATAAGGTCAAGGTGGAGGCATGAGACGATGAGCTCGAGACTGAGCGCACGAACGGGACATTTGAGGTGGTCAAGACGCCGAACGTGGTTGTGGAGGCCGACCGGATGGCCATGCGAGATCTTGCACTCGCAAGGGTGGTCGATGAAGTCAATCAGGGCGACGAGACGGCGTGCGGAAGCCAAACGCAATTACACTGTGGCGAAAGTCATCAGCACGACGAAATCGCAAATGGAGACGTTCCTGACGCACATGGAGTGCTGCTCGAGGGGGAGCAAGTAGATTGTGCGAGCGGCAGTACGAAGGACTCAAATGGCACGCGAAGGGATCGAATTGTCGAATGCGTCGAACACATTTTCCCATGGGCGTGCGGATGATTAGAACCAGTGGATGAGCCAAAGAGCCGTTGGAGTGGTACAGGCCTGCGTGCGTGTGTCGACTGTACGAGTTGGCGTGCTGTCAAGATCAACGGCATCGGTGCAATCAAGTGTGCAGACACCCCGAACAAGCTGGAAGAACCCGTGATTGTGTTGATAGAACCGGATGTTGGTGATGGTGTGAGATGCATCGGAGGCACAAGAGCGCATGTAAGTGATCCCAGTAGCCCTGGAAGCCGTACGGATGCCATCGAAAGGTGACCACACGGGCGAATCGAGAGGGCAGGCGCAGGCGTCGGAGAGCCGTGACGACGGCGTGGGTACGTCTGTGCACAGTGACACTACAAGACCGCCTGTAGACGAGTTGGGTGGCTTCGGAAGTCACACAAGTGTGTTGAGCAGGCATACAAACACGCCAAGCGTTGTCAACAACACAAAACCACCTACGAATATGTCAGGAAATGTCAGAATGCATTGAAAGAAACTGAAGACGTGAAACTTACCTTTTGGGATAAGTATAAACATTGATGTATTGGTGCTGCAGAACACACCAGTTAAAGTCCTAGAGTCGAATTTCTCTAGTGTTTGGACAGGGTGACGAAGACATGGCGGCGAGAGCGAGACCACGATGGGCGACAATAGCGGCGAACGGAATGGCAACTACGGCGTAGTGAGCAGTGGCAGCGTCGATTCGGAGCGAGTCAAGCGCCGCTGGGTGGAGAAGGCTGTGAGCATGTTTGGCCAAACACGCAGAAGAAAAATAACTTACATTTGTCGTCAAGGCCACTCACCAATCCATCAAGGCATTCAAACGATATCCTTGCGACCTCGAACACGACGTCGAAGGATCAAAATCGAAGCTATAATTGTCAGCTGAACGCGAGAAGATCAGAATATGTACCCTGGACTGTTTGGACGTGGTGTCGCGAAACGGTCAATGTGGAGCCTCCTAAAGGGCATCCGAACGTTCACATACCTTGTTATTGAATGCGGGGAGTGTCGACGACGATGGAGGAAGCTTGCAATCGTTGCGGTCAACGAAGAGAACGGACGCGACTAGGTGACCAAATCGGGCACAACCTGAGGCTCGCGTCACAAAAAGCTCAAATACTATTCATTGGTACATACTAGCTAAGTGCATTTATTCGAATAATAAATGGACTTTTTCCAATTTCTTCGGAATACATGATCACAAGATTTACAACACAATTATTAGGCTAGTCCGGGGCAATGTTGGATTAGTGCCGTGACCGGTTTGAACTCGGTTATTGCAAGTATATTCGCATTTAGGGACGTGCCTGTCCACGAACGACTCCACGATCCCATAAATTGTACTTCTCCGCCATTCTAGAAGTGTTGCCTGTCAGATGGTTTTCCTGAACCGTAACAAATGAACTTACTTCAAATACTCAGACGGTATTGCCAATGAGACAGACTGTTTCTTAGCCTTCAGCTCCCCTTTCATGAAGGTGCTCCGAGCACCATACCAATCGCGAGAGTAGAAGTCGACAGGCAGCTCATTTATGGCGGGTCTCGTGCTTTCTTTCAGGTGGGTTGTCCTAAAGTGTGGCCAGGACCCAGCTGTAGCCTGCCACTCTCCACGGTATCGGAGACGGAGATGAAGGGAATCGAGCATGCGTAGCCAGGCAGTTATTTGGCGGGAACGCCAGTCTTTGTGTAGTATATAGTAGGTCGCCTCTCCCTTGTGGTCCTCATGATCAGATTCATCGGAACTCATCCCATCAAGGCCAAGGGATTGCACCACGTGAGTAGCCTGAGTCTTGATTTCCGTGTATTGATGGGCGGTTTGGAGACGACGGCTGTACAACTGCAACAATCCAGCAGTATAAAAAAACTTGTTGCCAATAACATACCTCGTGCTTCCTTTGACGTCGTCGATGTTGAACTTTGCGTGCATTGACGCTAGACTCGTCCTCCTCCCGTTGCCTGTACTGCGTCCTTATTGCAGTGACGCGAGTCAGCCACGCCTCAACTACAGAATCCTTCGTGTGGTTCCCTCCCGGGTACCGCTTTAGATACTCAGTAGCAAAGACTCGCGCAGCCGACTTGTTCCACTCGGAACGTGGATAGCCCTCAAGGTCAATACGAAAGTTTTTGACAGTACAACATGGGCCACGTTTGGGATCCCAGGCATTGATCGCTTTCTGGTTAACAGGTTGCGGAAGGTCTTTCGTGCTGTGAAGGCCCAAAAGCTCTTGTCCGAGTGCTCGAATGGACTTCTAGATCAGAAACAATCAGACCTTGCGCGACAACTGACAGTCCATCTACCTTGAATTCATTGTGGTCTGCAGTTCGTGGTCTAGGGAGTTTCTTGATCTTTGCTGATGTCCCACCACGATCAGCAGCCGCTGGCTGATGGATCCTGTCCGGGAGTGCCTTCTCCAAGGCAACAGTGACGGCGGACTCAACAACCTGTCCCAGGTCTTGTTGAATGTTCGCCCGAATTTTGCTCTCAAGCGTGTTCTGAAGTTCTTGGAGGTCCCGCACGAGCTCGGAATCAGTATTCTGGGTTGATTGATATATGAGTTCGACGGCAATTATAAGTACAGTGAAATGAATGACCTTCTCTCGGAATGGAGATTGTTGAGATGTCAATGGAACCGGGGAGAAGATTCTGCTATCCAATGGCCGAGGGAAGGTGAAGGGATTGACACCGTTGCTCTATAGAACGCGTTAGTCACGGGTGTGGATTCCAAGCCCCGTACGAACCGTCTTCGTCCTATTGGCGTCTCTGACACTTGCGTCTCCATCATGCTCAGCGTCGTTGTCAACCGCCTACACACAAAGCTCGTGACGCGAAAGGGGGATACTAAGCCCGATACTAACCTTCCGTTTCCCTTTCACATCTGCAGGGTCTCTGGGTTGAGAGCATTCTGCCTCTGCTTGGACAGCATCCGACATCTAGAAAAGGCATATATTCAGCGCAAGAATGCAGTCATAGGTGAATTGCCTACCTCGACCTCTGGGACCTGCCTGATCGCCGTTTGGGCCTCAAAGATGTTCCCAAATATGTTTTCATCCCCATCTCCCAGCTCTGTTTCGTCTTCGTGCATCTAAGAAAGGCATATATTTAGCGCAAAAATGCAACCATAGGTGAGTTGCCTACCTCGACCTCTGGGACCTGCCTGATCGCCGTTTGGGCCGCAAGGATGTTCCCAAAAATGTTTTCATCCTCATCTCCCCGCTCTGTTTCGTCTTCGTCTTCTTGTAAGTCCTCGTCGCTGGTAGCCCCGTCGCTGAACGCAGCTCCTTGGTTGGCTTCATCAAGATTTCTAGTACTCGAACCCTGGCCGCTGAATCCATGGAAACTAGTATCAGACACGGATTCTTCCCAATCCTCGCGGTTGGTTTCTTCAACGAGTGCAGATCCATTGGAGAATTCGTTGGCGAGGCCTCCTTGATGACTTGCATCGGTAAGGTGGTCACACCGCACAGCTACTTCAAGGTGTTGCCCGTCAGCAGTTGACTGGGGAGCTTCTGAGCTGATGTCATCGGTATTTCCAGTACCAGGGGTTGCCTGGGTGCCGAAGCCATAGAAGCTAGAAATGGACATGGAGTCTTCGCGATCCTCGTCATTGCCTTCTTCAGAGTAGCGCGGAAAATCACCGCCAATGGTGAGTGCGAATTCGTCGCCCGAATTGGAGAATTCGGCAGTGAGGTAGTCACCCTGCACAGTTACTTCAAGATGTTGCTCGTCAGCAGCTGACAGGATGTCAGTTCCTTGGCTAGTTTCGTCGGTACTTCCAGTGCTTGTATTCTGGGCGCCGAAACCACGTTCCCTAGAAATGGACACAGGCTCTCCCCGATCATCGTCATTGGCTTCTTCAGAGTTCCCTATGCCGCCAAGAACCCCACCGCTGACGGAGGATCCACCATCGCCCTGCACAGTCACCTCAAGGCCTTGCCTGTCAGCGGCTGACCCAAGATCCCCTTCAGGGGATGCGTGCCGTTTTGTTTTCTTTCTGCGTTTGTAGATTGTTGCAGCAACAGGCTCATTCTCACCTGCAGTGTTGTCAACGTCTACCAGGTCATCCTCCCTTCTCCGCTTTCTCTGGAAGAACTATGAACATATAATCAGCACGCCTGCGATATCGTGTTGTAAGAGGATGTACGACCTCAACCGCTTCACTGCGATCACATTGATCTCGCTCCACAGCGCTGCCCGTAAGCTTATGGAAAATCCCGACAAGGAAGCCTGCGGAAGACGACAGTAAACCTTTCGTCGGGGAGACTGGTGTCGCTGCATCATTTCCACGATCCTCTTCGATGGCAGTCTCAGCGAGTGATGGAAGCTCAGGTGCTTCCTCAGGTCGTGCCGAGCCCTGCAACTCCTTTTCGATCACATCGCTCTCAGGTACGAACTGAAAGACTATGAGCAATTACCATCAACAATGCAGCGATGAAGCACGACGCACGTTATCGATGTTAGGTGGTGGAGGATCACTAGGTGGGGGTGTAGGTAAGACTTCCCGAGGCCGTTGGCGTTTTAACCTGCCGCGCGCCACAAGTTTCTTTTTTGGCACATTGACTGTGTTTCGCATTAGAACTAAACATTACATTTAAGACAACCAGAGCAATACCATGGCACAGTGCTTGCTTCGCAATCCTTGCATAGGGATGAAACCGCTTGTAAGCGTAAACCTGAGTAGAAGAACGGACTTGGGACGGGGAGGGATTCATGGTCAAGACATGGTGGCGTTATCGTGCGACGAACCTTATAAACATGGTCGGGGACAAAGGAAAGAGAAGGACAAAGGTAGTGGTGCAGCTGGACCGTCGGAAGGAAGAGAGGCGAAGTCCAAACCTGGACACTTTACCCAGCACGTGTTGAGCGCATGTTCATTTGGAAGATGATCGGCACACCACCGCGTTACCTGATTACTTCGGGGACCAAATGTTTATTTGCTTTGCATGACATGAACAAAATCACATACCTGGTCTGCCCAATTCATGTGAAGCTCTTCTGCGCAGACGATGTCCAAACAAAAGATTTGGGCCTGGTAATATGTCGGCGAATACCCCTACAAGCTATGGACTATAGGTAAGCACGACCTCTGGCACTGATTGATCCGATCATCATTAGCTCACCAAGATATAGAATGGTCTCGAGGCATGGCCTCGCAAAACTTCCCGACAACAAGAGGCTGATAAAGCCGGAGATGAAAGCGTTTAACCTAGAGCGTGAGTATGAACTTAAATGTTCCGCTGCTTGCTGATCACCTTCGTTCGCATCGAGACCACGTCGATTGATGAGCCAGTGAGATCGTTATGCCAAGGATCACGAGCGATTGACTACGAGAACATAGTAACGTCAGCTGGGCAGCAATTTCAATCGAGGAAAGACAGACCAAGGCAGTGAAACGCTGAACGTCGACGTCAAGCGACAAGCGACAAAACACGAAGTCACGTGTTGAACTTACATAAGGCGGTGTGACGTCAAACGTCAAATAAACTCTACCTAGTAGGGGACACTATTGCAGAAAGATGGTCGGCGGGTGCTACTGTCGGGCTGCACTATATTATCACGGACCACAGCCCAGGAGATGCAGACATTTTGAAGTACAGCCAGCTGTAAGTTGCTCAAAACATTGGTGATCACGGTTACCGTAGGGACTTATACCCGTTTTTCTTTGCATGATCATCCTTTGGCTCTTTGGTGTCCGTCATCCACCCAGATCTCCTGTCCATTTCACCCCGGATTCTACACAAACTCTCTGCTTGATCAAGCCTAAGCTATAACCCCTGTTATGCGGTTGGTGATCCGTGCTGGCGTTAGTTGGAGCGCATCCGGGCAATGTTCTTTGTACAGTGAGTGCACCTTTATTCCACCCATTTGAGAAGTGTAAAAGAGCCGTTATTTCTGGGACATGTTCCTCTGTTCCCTTCGTTTTGTGCCACCATCCACGATGGGTCCTCCGAACCGCAACTTCCGCAGTACAAGGGTACTTCACAGCTCACCTTACAATCTGCGCCATAGACGTCCTCGTTCGAAACCCGAAACCCCTCCGCCTCTTGTGCTGCGCCGTCCAGAGGGTGTTGGAACCCTCCCCGCCACCCATGACGAGGTTCATTTTACCATTGTAAGCCAGATAAACCATTGCCGACGATCCTTCTGACAATGAACGGTTCGCCAGAAGCAGGAAAGCCCTTGCCTTCCAGAAAGCCCTTGCCGTCCAGAAGGTGTTGGAATCCTCCCCGCCACTCCTGAGGCTCATTTTACTATTGTAAGCCAGTTATACCATAGCTGATGATCCTTCTGATGATAAGCGGCTCGCTAGAAGCAAGAAGACCCCCCGTCTCCGGTGCTATCACAGCATCCAGCGAGCACCCTTCCTTGGCCTCTCCCCCCTGTAAGTTACAATGACCATTACTATCCCTGATATGGCTGTCAATGATGGTTTCTTCCCCTGAAGCAGGAGGAACTGGTACCATCACTTGAAGAGGCTCTTCGGTCCCCGCTGGTTCCCCAACTTCAGGTGAGTTCACGCTCCATCACACCTATGGACCACACTGACCATTGATGAAAGACACCCTTGGCTGACCCTGTCACCGGTAGAATCATCTTAGATGCAGTCTCTCTGGTGTGTCTGTGCATGTTCTCTGAGGTTGCTAATCCGACCTTTCTGTTCTCCAGGAGATGCGGCCATTCGCTGTTACGTACAATCATATCCTGGACATCTTAGACGAAGTGAGCGCCATAGCGGAGTATGCACTCGCAAATCGATCGGAGATTGCGCAGTGAGGAAAGCACACCTCTGTCGACATAGCACGCTGAACAAGTCCCCAGGGTGGTGGCTGTTCCGTGTCATGATGCCTTGATTTGATACTACCTTTGGTCACCCATTAATAATGAGAGCATTCCCTTCGTGATAAACTAGTTTCTGTAGATATTTCGCAACACGTGCAGTGCTTGTCTCCAATATTTGCTGATTCCTTGATGTCATTACCCCGAACTTGACACTACTAAGCAAATGCCATGTTGAAGAAGATAGAGCAATCGTGACCCCAAGATCTACCAGGGAAATTAAATAAAAATAAAAAATAAAAAAAAGACGACGCGAAGATATTCTGTTCATCGTCTGCGATCTCGAGGTGTGGCACCTGTATGTTCCGAACTATATACGTCCAGCATGCATCAATTCGGCCAAGATACGTGGTTTGAGGCTCGGAGCTCACACACAGGCTCTGTATGAACCCTCTGTACATACGCTCGCCAGGCCTTTTCATTTTAAGTCAACCTCCCCCCTCGTTAAATGCTGTGGCAGGCAGAAACGACTCCTGGAACCTGAATGTGAACCCCGGGCCCCGTTGAAGTGCTGAAGTGCCCGTGGCGGTGTCCTCAGTGTGCGTAGTATCGGCAACTTCTTGATCAGTGTTTGATCATCAAGTCGCACCTGCTTTCAATTGTTCCCGCAGATGCTCCAGGTCACGATTTTCTTGTTGCGCTTAGCCGTCTTTGCCTCAATGACATTCCATCTTCTGAGGCATTTCCCCTTTCTTTCTGCCATTTACTCTCAGGCTGCATGTTACCTGCACGCCCTGACCCGATTTGTGATGTACTGATCCCTTTTTGCGGGCATGCTGCAATGATTCTCGTCACCCTACGCAGGCCAGCAACAAGCTCATCGAGGCACGCGGCTGTCTCCGCCAGGTGTATATGTGAACATTTGATGGTATGTACTACTAGTCCTGAGCCTGGCCAGCACCTCACATAAAAGATCCAAGTGAGCATTCGTTATTCTAGCCCATGAGATGGGTGAACGGCAGTGGCGACAGCCTACGAAAATGAACATTGATCACGAAGATCGTTACACGCAAGATTTTTTTTACGAAGTCTTCGCGTCGCATCTCAACGCTTCTTTATTCTCCTTTGTTCCGTCGTTGCCTTTTCGTGGGAGTAACATACGACGTTCTTTCGCATCGTGCATCCAAGCGATCTAAACCGGTGCCTGAAGAGAGACGTCATCTATTTCATCCCTTTGTCGAAGAAAGCACCTGGCGCACCGGTTCCGAAGGAGTGGTGGGTGGCGCCTAGTGCTTTTTCCCACTTGACAATCGAACTAAGGACTGGCCGCCTGAAAGGAGCATGTTGCCACAGTGCAGGTTTAAAAGATGGTCGATGGCGTAGTGCCTTGCAGCTCCTCGCACCTATGTTTCGTGCCTCTCCTCCCGCATACGAAACAAATCTCTGTGACCCAGTCATGATCGAAATGGATACCTACGAGCCAATCACGATGGAAATAGATACCGACGATCTCGACACTGTCATTGTTCACCATACCACCCACTCCGAATCCCAGTCCACCTACAGTGATGCTGCAGATGCAAACAAAATGTTGGCTATCCAGAAGGTGAGTTGCTTGCGTAGGCCAACTGCACCTTTATATATTAAATTGCTAAACGCAGATCACCATGCTGATCGAGGGCAAACTGATTTGCAAAAGATGTGATCTTGTCTTCTACAGGCCGTTCACGTGAGCAGCCATTTCCCATTTCTTAACTTATGAAGTGAAAACTCCTATGTCAGACTGCGGGATTGTGGACATACGTTCTGTTTTGCATGCGTCCGGGACCTTCTTAACCACGCCGTCTACAACCATCTCAGGCGTGTTGGCTACTCTCCACTCAGTCTCGACAAGATCACACCGCACAGCGTCCCTGGTTACTTCAAACGTATGGTCGAACATGGCGTTGGACCTCCTGTATACATGTGCTCGACATGTAGAACCCATATTACGGGTCCGCCGGTTACTGCCTTCACTGTGAGGGACGTCGTGGAAACAATGAAGCCCGTTGCTCAAGCACTGCTACCTAGTAGCACGTGGACCATCGACCGATTTGACCCTGACTATGGCAAGAGCTATGAGGTGCTGGAAGAAATTTCTCTGGAAGCATATTTCTTCGTTGACCGTACTTCGGGTCTTCATATCCAGGGTAAGTTTGGATTCTTGTCTGACTGAGGCGTAGTCTTGACCTAATTTTAGGTGGCTCTAAATGAAATTCACTGTGTTAGGGTTTTCCGCTTGCGAGAGCCTCCGCGCCCACATGGGGGTGGTAGCATGTTATGTTGAAGACGCATATGTTTTGCGAGCGCGTCAGAGCGGGTAAAGGACTTGTCGCACTCTGTGTTACGCGTGTCAATTCCAAATGTAAGAAAGTAATAGGAAGAACTGACCTGGGCGAGAACATGTGAAAGGCTTTTCGCCGGTATGTGAGCGGATGTGCGATATGAGTGCAAAGCGAGAAGTCTGTGCAAGTCCACGACGTGTGCACGTTGCCCATTCACATGTGTAATTCGACTTGTGTACGCCGATATGTGCTGGTGCACGGCGCCAGTTAGATCATGCGTGCAGCTGAGTCTTTATGACTCTCGAACGTCGTTAGCATAGGACTGTCATCGTTGATCATAAGAAACAGACGCTGTTGAATGTTCCAATGTTTCCTCTATTTTCTTTGTCAGAGTTGCAGTGCATGTGTATTTAGACTGTTCTCTCGAGTCGTTATAAAATCACGACTGAAGTACGTCGCAACCGGCGTCGGAGTGGCATGGTGCATACGTATCGTTGTTTGGACCACGCTATGCTCAATAGTGTGGCCTTGGTCGTGTGTCTAACTCGGGAAGTGCCAACTGCGTCGGCCGGCCTGCTTGACAATTACAACTAAACGAAATAGGCAAAATATCAATTTCAAACGAGCACACAGTGTAACTTGTCCATTATTATAAAGGAAAGAGTAGTTACATTGATTAATATATCAATACTTTTGTAAACTACAAGGTGACTCGAGTATACCCGTCGATGGTACGATGGTACCCGCGACAAAAAGTACCCACGGGTCTGCAGCGCCCGTCTGGGCGTGTGGTTGTTGCGCCTAGTGTAATGAAGATATGTGGCATTCAACTCGGCGATGGTGATCAGAGCATGGTGCCACGGGGATCGTTGACACCATGTCTTCCTCCACAACCGCACCAGGCTCAGGTTGCCCTCCACCCCGAGTCACAATTCATCTCGTTCAGAAACAGTCACGAATTGCGAAATTCGGATCGAGTAGCTTGAAGCCTCTGAGAACCGTGCTTGTCAGATTTGGCATACAGGCCAGCAGGCAAGGGCTTACAAAAGTGGAGGTCAGCTGCAACTGGTCACAAAACGCAGAAACGCCCGCCTCTGTTCCCGGTTGAAGCTTTCCAAAACCTGTCAAGGGAATTCTTGTGAAGAAACGGTGTAAAAATATGATGAGTCATACCTTCCAGAATTCCTGTATCGTCGGGTCTTCGTTATTGTAAAGGCCACCGTACTGAGTGTGTTTCCTAAGATCTCTAGATTGATGGGTGAGCTGACGCCACCTAACAGGATTTGGTTGAACTTGCTAAATCAAAGTTGAGCGCTGTCTTTAGGGACGAGATACAGAAGACATACCATACCGAAGCCACTTCTTGTCTATCATTTCAGATAACTCCTCAGAATATTAATGACACCTCTCTTTCATAAAAGAAGTCGAAGTACCTTCGGTTGCAACCGTGAAATTTAGTGACAGTTTGTCCACCTTCGCATCGTCTTCGCAATTCTTCAGACAAATCAAGCCGTTATACAATTCCGGATCAAGAGATGCCAAATTGTCGAGGAAGCTTTGCCTTTCAAGCCACTGTCGGAAGCAGTTGGTGAATCCGCATCAAAACGAAGCCCGATAATTACCTTGGCAAGAAAGAACCCGGAAAAAGTGACTTCGACTAGAATCCTGTCGTACAGAGCTTTGCCAAGGATGCGTCCGATGAATTTATGCCAGTTGAGTTGATGTGCTACATTGTCAATCTCATCTACTTCAGCAAGGGTGACGATTGCTTGGGACTCACGCTCTGAGGCATACGAGTGAGAATTTTGGTTTCCAACCACAGCCCATGGTTAGTGTCAAACATCTCCGCCGGCGATCCCAGATCTGAAGAGATAATCCATGCTATCGACAAAAGAAGAGAGAATAGCAGGACCTACTCTGGTTCGCCAAACTAATCAATCAATGTGGGCGATCGGCGTTCGAAGATTTACCCCTGAGAGCTTGTCGTATCCATCTTCGGCAATGTGTCCTCTACGAATGGACACCTCTACATGCTCGATGTGCGAAAATAGACGGATACCGTGCCTTTCCATGTCATTGTGGATGAATTCCCGAAATATGTGTACACGGGTTTCAAATGATATGGCAAATGGAATGCTGTGGAGCAGCCCTAAAACGCGGAGACAATCGAGATAGGTGGCCAAGTGAACGTCTTGAGCTGAGGGGCGCCTCTACCTCGTTGCTTATTTGCTGTTTCTCGTGTCTGTAGTCTAATTCAGTATGGTGGAGATGTCTATCGCTGAAAGAGGTGTTTGCATGGCACCTTCGATGAATGAACTCATATCGATCTGCGTGCCAACCTGCCAGTGATTTCTGGTAGGAAGGGTCTCCGAGGGCTATGAATGATCCGAATTAGCAGGAGAAAATACAAATGATATAAAAACCTTACTCTCGAGCACGGATAGCTATTAGACACTTCGTTATCATTGATCCGACGAAGATTCAGTCCGGGAACATGCGCCTCTTGGAGCTTCCGTTGGTCATCTCGCCGGTACAACGTGAACGCAACAAAGAACGAGAAAAGGGAACTAAATCGTTGAGTGAGAGTAGCATGGAAGAATTGGAGAAGAACTCGACATCTCCCATCATGCGAAGTGTATGGGTGTACAGGAAGATCGACGACAGCCACCAAGGCTGAAATGAAGGATCTGAGACTAGCTGTTAGAAGGACTCCTAGGTGTAAGGTTACTCGTACCCATCAAAGCAGCCATATTCTCATCGCGACCAAGTGGAGTCGCCCGGACTTGGTCACGGCAAATCTCGCGTACTAGGCCCCCACCACCATACAAGATTAGTATGCTAAGTACCTTGTCTTTAGTCGCAGGCCACGCTATGTTGAGAGACACCAAGAAACGACCACGTCCGGGAGTAGTTGGCAGTGCCACTGGGTAAGCTTCAACGGTGTATGTAGGTGAGAAGGTGAAGGCAACATCTGCAGTTTTTTCCGAGTCTTTGCGTCCAGTACAGGTGAACCTGGTTGTGGAACGGCTGCGCCTGGAGTCGGGTGATCTTCATCAACATCGCTGTTCGCATCCCAAGAGATCAATTCAACATTTGAGGCGGAGTGCAGGGGATCAAAGGCGTGTATAGGGAGTGCCAAGAATAGTGCAGTAAGGAGTTGGATGCAAACTGGGAGAGATGACAGTGGGAGAGCGGTATATCGGCTTGAAGGTATGAAAGTGGGAGAGTTCGTAAGAATGCGGATACGTGCCAATGTCGGAGTTTGCGTGATAATATCAGTGATGTAAGGTGACAAGGGGTCGAGGTATACACGTGGAAATTAGGCTGAGATTTCTGACAGAGATGCAAGAGGAATACGATTGGAAAGAGGAATTGTCATGATGTGAATCAGTCCTCCGTTTCTCCACCGTGCGGAACGACCCACCTGTGCACCATCGTATAGAGAGAATGTGTTGTTGCAGGTTCCACGAACACGGCAGACCATATAAGAAGGAGCGAAGAATATAGCGCCGAGTAAGGGGTCCTAAAGAAGTAGAACGAGGCCCAGGACAGCTGTGAAAATAAGGGCAGATGTATATGCTGTGAGAAGAAAAGGTACAGAGCGACTGAATCGCCGAACTGACGGAGTGAACATCAGAGCAACTTGAATGTAATCACGATTTGACGGCAGAAGGTGCACCTGATCTCTGATTTTCTCGAGTTGTACGGACGCAATGGGGTATCTTGTCCAAAGCCGTATCCAATGCTCGTTATGATCGTAAAGTGCCATAACGGACTGAACAAGGTCTCATTCGTTGCACCTCGTACAATTCCGAAACCTCCATCTTGGGGAGTATAAGCATGCACGAGACATATCCGGTCGGCTGGCGAGAGGAGTAGCATCGAGGTCTGTGTCCGCAGATGGAAGTTTCGACATCGGGAGTCCGTAGAGGAAATCTGAGTATCTGCAGAACGCACGTGACCACATACCCCCCTTGGAGCACATAGACACTCACTGTTTGCAATGGTACGAGCTTGGTCAACACACCTCGAGGACAAGTGACCATAATGAGCAGCTGGTCTTGGTTCTCCCCTCGCCTCCCGACTGCTCTAAGTCCCGCTCTGGCGAGCGTATCTATGAGTGCAGTATATTGCCGCACGGATTTCGCGAGGCTTAAAACCACATGCAAAAAAACAAAACACGAACCCCATTTCATCAGCGAGAATCCCACCAAATTTACCTCCCGTCTCACGATCATGCATCCAAGCCCTAGACGATACCTGATGTAGCAACAGGTGGATGCCATCAGGAAATCCTGGGACGACACCACTTTGCTCGATGGGAACATCAGGTTCGTGAGTCTGCAAGACAAGGTCGACCAGCGCCTTTTGTACCCCTTCTTCTGTGATCCTTGGTTCGTCGTCTTGCACTTTGTTTCCAAAGATGCCAGCCGCACAGCCAACTTTCGCCTTGGCAGACTTCGAAATTGCTGTGGCTGAACCCTGGGGCTGTCGTGACGAAATATTTTTCCTCGAGGTCAAAATGACACAGGTCACAGAAGTCTTCGTTGGCACGGCCGCGAGCCGAAATTCTGGAGCTGGAATTCCTTTACTGGACAAAAAACAGATCAGTATCATCGAAAGTCGATGACACAGTAGGAGCGCCTGCTGAGAAGCGTAGTTTCGGAGGCCTGGACATGGCAACAGAGTCGAAGAATAGAGGAGATGATGGCAAACGAGGATGAGCCACCTTGCCTCAGGATAATCTATATTCTTTGGGACAAAGACAGGGATCTAGACAACTTGCATGGCCTTGCGACGCTAGGTCATGCAGGGTAATAGGGTACCATGTTTCTGGGGCAGGGTGTAAAATAATCGCGGGAACAAACCTAAGGCCCAACAAGCGAAGTCAAATTACAAGACTTATAGACCGAAGTGTTCCTCCCAACCACTTGAATGATACAGTGGTGCAGTTCGCGAGCGCATCCAGGAGGTGCTGACTTAACTGTTGTTCAGCCTGCGGTATTCCTGCAGCAACCGTAAGTGCTGAGCAAGCAATCCAGAGAAATGTCAATCAGTAATGTATCCAATGAAAAAAGAACGGTACCTCGTGACCGCAGTCAACTGCAAGTAGGACAGCCCGCCTAAAAAGTATAGTCGACTTGAGGAAGAACGGCTTGCATACTGGTAGTGTACACCAAATCCACTGATCATCTGGGTGTCGACTGAATTGACATGTATTTACATTTCGATGAACCTGCAAGGACGCACAAGAGCAGATCTGGTGAGTCGAGTTCCAGATCAACACCACCAGAGGAACAGGCGAGCAAGTACTGGTGTGTAGCACATGGAGTCACGTGGAGCTTTGATGTTGACGTTAAACGCTAAACGACGGTGTCATCAGTGTTGCAAGGCGTGGGACGACAAACGACAAAGCATGGTCCCCGGCCAAGGATGTGGCAGACAAAGGTCGACGGCGGCAGACTGGTAGACTCGATGCTCCATGCGTTTCAACTTGTTGAAGTACGTCGCTGTCTCGCCATCACTGATCCCAACTGATGCGCTGACTCTTCAGCTAGCTGCACACCGTCGACTCGTCTAAATTTTGACTTGCGCTCCCTAGGACCTCGACTAGCACGCTCTATAGTGTGTGTTGTACATCTAGTCGTAATCGCTCGGCTTGCTCACACGACTTTCAACGCCTTTCGCAGCGTCTGCCCAGTCTTGCACCTCCAGCACACTCAAGTAAGTCTGGTGTCTTCGATCTCTTTTCTCGATGGGTTCTAACGTTTTTGAATGCATTTGCAAGGGCTTCCACGTTCTCAGCAACGTTTGGTGCGTCCGTGCACCTGCTCGATCCATTTGCATGGCTTCCGATGCGGTTCGATTCATCTATGTACCATGTTGTACTTGCAGCACTGTGTATTAACTGCGTATGCAGTAATATATTTGGTTTATTGCAGCACAGATCCATCATTAGGCATGGCCTGCAATGGCGGACGAACTGGACGCGAGAAGATCAGAATATGTACCTTGGACATGGTGTCGCGAAACGGTTAATGTGGGGCCCCCTAAAGGGCATCGGAACGTTCACTTATCTTGTCATTCAGGTGCTCATTTTTTGGCCGCCTTCCATTTCACGTCAGATTTTCCCTGTTCGCCACGAGCATTCCGAGCCTCACCATTCCCCCCCAAGCATCGCCAAGTATCTTCTCA
>Ga0307511_10001207_pt1 | contig 27433 bp, 18 predicted proteins | sample 13_EM_MG_FD_200266 | JGI IMG/M metagenome (GOLD analysis project Ga0307511, IMG submission 200266) | Populus trichocarpa ectomycorrhiza microbial communities from riparian zone in the Pacific Northwest, United States - 13_EM | ecosystem: Host-associated > Plants > Roots > Unclassified | place...
AATAAAATTTATTCTGATAGATGTATTCTCTTGTTCTCATAGAATTGTTGTCTCCCCATAACAGGCAGCTTCGAATTTCATTCCAATAGAACAAGTTCTCTGATGAGGAGTTAACAGGATGAAGATCTTATAACTTTCAAGAGCTTGAAAGATCTCAAGGCAACATGCAACCCCAAGCCTGTCCTCTTTTTAACAGTACTAGTAGATATTCCAGGAATTCAAAATGTTGTTATTTTTTCTGCAGCCTGCAAATGATGCAGTCAAATCAATGCCTACAGCACGAAGTTCAGGCTCAGTTCGCCTTTTTTACGCTGGTATCTGCATATATGTTAAGCTTGGTCTGAGGTTCCTTCGACAGAAACTGGGAGCATAATAGCAGGTCAGATGCTTTTTTTAATCCTCAAAGAATAAAATCAATGAGCGATTGAAGGATTCCAAAGAATAGGTATATAAAGACTTCTTTCTCCACTCCATCCGCCTGAACTGAATGAATGGGAACTCGATGAGTTCTTCCTGGCCTTTTCCAGCGGACAGCCTGCTAAAATAATGTCGACTGATGTTGAGAAAATGTACCACATGACGGATGATGAAAGACTTCTCTGTAAATATTCATACATGTGGATATAAAACAAAATAAATATTCCTTGGTTTTCTGGGTACAGTAATCCTTCGGTGTAGCAGAACAAGGGTTTTTCATTTTTTACACGGTACAAACCAACATCATTGTGGCGTGGTCGCATTTTGATCACCAAGGAGACAATGGCAACCACAGAAGTGTTTCAAATGTCAAAAGCAAGTGATGGAAGCTTTAGCTTAAGTGATCATAGGATCTAACTTATAAGATTCGGAAACACCCAGTGGCATAATGCTCGGACATAATTATGTAACAGGCTTGAGCTTTACCTAGAGCCAGTTCGATAGTGTATATGGAATTCCTAGATAAATAAGCATCGACACCATGCGGCTGTGCCACCCAGGTGACATCCCCATGTTATTCATCCAAATAAATAGGTATGAGAAAGTATGGTATCATTTCCATGTCAGAATTTCTATAATTTTTATACGAGGAAAAACATTCTCGGTCTTTCTGCGTACATACCTAAGGTATCAACAGGCAAACCCGATGCAATTCAGATCTTCTCAAGTCAATCGGTTCAAACCAGACAGTACAAAACAATGATTATGCATTCTTTTTTTTTTTTTTTGCGCGCAAGAATCCCCATTTGTAACTTTTAAAATCTAACTCGAGCGAGAATCATTGAAGATGACCCCAAAATATAAAAAACTCTGTGCTAGTCTACACAAAGACAACAATCGCAAATTTATCAGTCGCATCTCAAAACGAGTATTCTTTTAAATCTGCTTTAGAGTCATTCAGGTCCATGTCAGCCAAACACTCTTCTGCAGTGAGCGGTGGGAGCTGCTTGGTCTTGCGCTTCAAATTATGTTTGTGCCAGTCACTCTTGAAGTGATCCCTGAACTGCTTTGCATCCCCAACAAATGCATTGCATGTGCTGCACTTGTTTTGCTTTGCCAGCGTGTCAGCCTTCTTCTCCTCAGAGATAGTCTGTTTTTGGATTTTCTCACTCAGTTGTACTTCAGAATCAGCAGACTCCTTGGGTAGGGCTGGTGGCACATCTTCATAATCATCAAAGTCATCTACATGGGTGTCCCCCTCAAAATGAACAGACACTGCAAGAATTTCCAGCCTGCCCTGCAGATTCCTCACTAAGGCATCACAGTCCCTGAAGAAACCTGGGTCCATTTCACAAATCTGCAGAAAATCCAATAAAAACTCAGATCCAAAACATGTGCAGATTTCATGACCAAATAGACACTTGAGCCGACACGAATTGCCAAGTCAAATGGTCCACCTAATAAAATTGTATTTAGTCCTGTTTTTTTTTTTCTTTTCTTTTTTCTTTTGTTTTGTGTGTGGGTTGGGGGGAAGTTCAACATAGAATTACAGCCCAAGTACAACTTAACTACTATGGTTGCTGCATTTTATTAGTAAGAATTAAAAAGCAAAGTGCCTAATTATATTACACAACTCATCACAATACTTGTATACACATGGAGAAACAACAGACATAGAAGCCAGGTAAATCAACAGCAGCAGTTGACACTACAAATAAGTATCATTTCTGTACTACAGCATAAAATCCTACTTGATCAGATCAAGAAAAACACTGGTAAGAGTTAAATGTCACAATTATGACTTTTATGAGAGAATTTTAACTCTCTAGTTTTACATAACATCAGGTGTGCTCAAAAGCAGCCATGACATTAGAAAAATCCAGTTAATCCAGCGAACTTGAAAAGATGTGTTCAGAAGTTGTTTACAATATCAGTCTACTTGTATTATTTTTTATTGATAGGAAACGTTTCCATTGTAGGGGTTCAACCAGGACACGTAATGGGTGTCTACCATCATGTAATGCAATGGGTAATGAAACTTCCTGTAGCTTCACTCTGCTTCAGTGAGCCGCAATCAACAGCAACTAACCTAGTAGAATTTTATAAATAGACTAGTGCCTTGAAAGCTTGATGCCTAACTTATTTCACATGTTCTAGTGCATACTAGTTCAGTGGCGATACATAAGAAAAGCACATTCAGAGGATGAATGCAAGAAACAAAGCCACTAAACCTTTGTAGCCAACATTTAAAAGTTGCCAAAAAAAGAGAGAGGAAAACTTAACCCTGGGAGAGGCACTGTGGAGTTGAGAATTTCACACTAAAAAGGAATGAGTGAAACTTACAACAGATTGATGGCTTCCAGATTCATCTTTAGAAACAACGTTAGCATCCCAGGCATTGAGCTTTTCCAATAGATTAGGAAAATTCTGTCCAATAACAGCAAGCCGAAGTCTCATTGGAGACCGTTTGATTGGAAAATGCTTTTGAAGCTCACGAATAACATCTAGCGCCTGAACAAAATACACAATTAGCAAGAATGATATGCCAAAATTCCAAAAAACATGACATTTTGAAGAAGTTAAAAAGGCCACCAAAAAACCTGCTTCTTAGAGCTGCTATGCGGGTCAACAGCAAAGTGAATTTCATGCATCAATCTCTCAACCATACTGATAGTGTAAGGACGTTGCGTCTCGGGATTAATAGTTTTCTGCATAACAATAGTTGCTATATCCCGAAACTGACTAGACAACTGAGAATCCCTCTCTTTCCCAGCCACTTGAAGCTCCCCTTTCTCCAATATCTATTAATAATAATAGTAATAGTAAACCAATCATGATAATAAAAAAAGGTTGCACAAATACAGTAGGTATTTTCCTTTTACCTCTAGGCAGATCTTGGTATGATCATCGTGTCCAAAAGCTTTACCCAAATCTGAATTCTTTGCAAGAACTCCTTTTGAAACATTTGAATAAACTGTGTGGGACTGCAACACTTCATCCAAATCTTTCTCTATTTTTTTTTTTTTTTTTTCAAAACAAGAAAATGAGGATATGACCCTTTTTCTTCGTTCTAAAAATAAACATAATACTACAAATAATAATCGATTTAAAATAATAATGATAATAATAAAAAAAAAAAACAGAGCACTTACACGCCAGAGCGCCAAGAGAGGACCTTGTTCTTGTAACAAGCAATCTCGAAACGCATACCATGCTTCTTTAATCGAACCACTGCTACGTTCGTCAGCCGTTTTTGCCCTACCGGCTGCAGCAACTTCACCGACATCTCTCTCTCTCTCTCTCTCTCTCTCTCTAGTAGGACCTTCTCGATTTAACTTGTTTCTCTGCTGTTTTATTTCATTATTAGCCAGGAGCAGGAGGAGGAGGTCTCCCAGTTCCTTTTCCATATATACATGGGCTTGAGACATTGGGTCCAGTATATCTTTTTAATTGGGGTTTATTTAGGCCCGGCATAAGAGCATATAAATGCACCAAGCCCAGCCTTGTTTATATATATATATATATCTTCCTGAACAAGTTTCACGATAACTATGGACCACAGGTTGCTATCACTTTCTCTATTTTTTCACGTTTAATTATTTTATTTTAATTGTAGATTTAATTAATTTAACACTCGAAAACCATGAACATTTAATTAATTTTACATCATGTTGTGCTTGCTTTCTTCATTCATTCATTCATTTTTTTCATGAATTGGATTTGGTATTTTTGTTAAGTCTAAAATCAGGATGCATGTAAACTATTGCTCCTGCTAATCACGACGATTAATCATAATCTAGGTTGGAAGTGGGAGAAGTCGAAGCTTTAATTTTTGAATTATTAGCTAAATAAATCTCCAAATGGGTATCTAATATCCTTTCGCCATCATGATAAGTTTGTCAGCATGATTATAAATTATGTTGATCAACTCCATTTTCAAGATTCTGCGTGCTACAACAGATTCTATATAGTAAATACTCTGATTCTCGATCCTCTTCGCAAAAAGAAATCCTTATCCCCTCAGCCTATGAGCTCTGACAAATCCATCATAGGAAGACTCCTCCCAGCTTGGATTAGGGAAAATGTCTCTGGAACCCCCTCTCCTGCAAAAACGACTAATATTTTTAATTTAACAACACTACGTTCATTTTCCAGGTTTAGTGGGATTACGTGTGCAATGCTGAATGGGGAAACCACGAGTCTTAAGGATGTTCAGGTATGCTGCTCCAATCAAGACGCCCCCGATTTTATGCTTCATGCAGTTTCTACTGGTGGTGTAATGTTAATTTACTGATTGATGATTTTTTTCTTAAGATATTATCTTCTCATTTTTTTACAGTTGCTTACTGTATTCAGGAAGGCTCACTAAAGCTAGTTTATAAAGAGACCATCCTTGTCGGGCAACTGGATTCTTTACTAGCATTTACTCATGTAGTTTTTTGTTTTCTGTTGTATGAATGCATTTCCAGATGCTTATCTATATTCTATGCTTCTGACTCTTCTGCTAGGGCCTGATTTTGGGTCTCCCCCATCATTTGTCCGTAGAAAGCTCCTCACAGTTTTGAGTGAGTGTGGTAAAACCTCCTCATTAATTGATGATATTTCCATAGTAAATCGGTATGCTTGTGGTTCATCCCATTCATTTCCTGTGTCTTCTGGTGAGGAAGCACTTTTGAAGGTTAGAAAGGAGGTATGTTTTGGAATTGGCTGTGGATATATATATTTTTTCTTTGATCAGTGATATGCTTATTTGAATGGTGGTGGTTGTAGGTTATGAATGATCGAGTACATTTTGTCTGGACCCAATTTTCAGAATTGAATTCCTATTTCAAGAAACAAGCAGATGATGAAGGGAAGTTAAATGGAAAACTTGCAGAGATGATATCGTTACTTACATGTGAAAAGAAGTCGGCGCACAGAAAAGGCATGAAATGCAGTTTGACATCCGAACTAAAGGAAATTCCTACTCAGATGGATGCTTGGGTGCGTTGCCTCTACTCCACGCTACCAACTAATACCATACTCATAATTTGCACTGGACATGGAGATACAGCAATAGTGCATAGGTATGTAATTTTTAAGTGTTATAGAACATTTTGTTTCATCTACTATGCCTATTTCTTTCTTTGCTTTCAGAAATCACTTAAGTTCATGCTTTAGATAATTGAATAAATAAAACTGAAAAGTAACCAAGCAAATGCATCTGATAGTAATTAAATCCTCATATTTTGAAAGACAGACAATTAAAGTATGTAGTTCCAATAAGTAAAAAAATATATACAGGAGCATGAAGGGGCTGCACCCATATTGAAAACTGATACATTCATCAAAAACATATTACAAAATCCATAACATAAGGAGCATCAAGCAAATATTGTTTCCTATAAAAGAGTAGCATGGATAGGTTATTCCTCTCCACTAAATGCCCTCCTTTTATGCTGCCTCCACACCACATAAAAAAATCGTTAGGGTGATTAGGATGAGCACCGTTCTGCTCTCCTTTTGTTTTAGGAAAAATCTGTTGACCATGATCTGCCCTGTTGGGATATGACAATTATTGGACTTTGAAGACTGATCACAAACTCTCAGAAATGTTCCATGCATATATGTCAGCGAGTAGGCATGCTGATAGGTTTGGAAATGCATATAGCTCTACATATTTCATTGCTGGGACGAGGAAAAATTATGGTGATGCTCTCATCTCTTGCATTAAGCTCTGGCTTGCATAAGTTTGAAAAGATAGGTATCTTTAGTTGTACACATGATGGGATTTTTTTCTCCCTTGAATGTTTCACTTGTATGTTTTGAATAGCCATTTTAAGTCATTGGCTAGTCTAATATCCTTCACTTAGCTCTCTATATGTAGTGCTTGTATTGAATAGAGTTTCTCACTTTCAATGCCTGTTTTAGTACTTCCAATGCCTGTTTAGAAGCCATTTTAAGTTATTGGTTTGCAACAAAGCTAACGTGATTACTCAGTGGTTTGTTTGAAGTGAATCTGTGACACAGCCTGTTTCTAATAGTTGTTCAACCTTTCATCTTGAATTTTCAAATTGTTTCATTATCTTCGCTTTTCTTTCTCCTTGTCGTTTTGTGTGGATGAAGGTTAAGGAAAATTCTTGTCGAACAGAAAGAAACTGCAATATCTCTTGAGAAGATTGTACAGGTCTTGGAAGAGCTCCAAGCTCAAGCTGAAGTAGCTTTGTGTTTTGTGGGTGTGAAGAACCGAGGACATGCGAGATAGGTATTTGGTCTTTGTTTTTTCACCCTTCATTCTGGTGCTGCTTGCATTTGTAGCAAGCTTTTCGCAAATTTGGTGTAGAAACAGTCGCTGAGCAGATTTTCCTTAGACATCATTCATTGAATAGTAAGCAAATTGTGTAAATGAATATAGAAAGCCAATGCACTGATTTCTTTTTGTGTAACCGGGCTTCTTTGGCATCTCCTCTGTTGTTGCTTCACCTCCCTTTTCTCATCATCTCCAGCCAGTAATTCTGGCTTAACAAGCTGCGTTATTTCTTAAAATTTTAAATAATTAGCTCGGAAAATTTAGAGATAGATGTCTAGTTAACAAAGGGCAAGGAAGAATTCAATGAGCTTTGGTTCAATGGTCGAGCCTTTCGCCCTGTCCTTGATAAAAAGGAACAAAAAGAATGGAAAACCAATTACTTCGGTAGATTGAGACGAGAGGTGGACCAGGTCGCTGATGGTTGTTTGTCTATCATTCTTTTAGGGTTCTTCTAGAAAGACAGGACCATTGCTCTGTTGGCCGTTTGCATTTAGGGGAATAAAGAATAATTTCGGATTAATATTCTACCAAGGTAATAGTCAGTCCAAAGCCAGGTTATCCAATGACGTAATTCAAATTCACAGTAAAAAAAACTGTTCTCGCAAACTGCAATTTCTGTATTTTGAAGGTCAGTTTTCCATGCTTAATTGTGTTAGAGGGTGGACGTTGACTGCCAGATTTTGCTAGGAAAAAAAAAAAAAGATTTGAGGATACGGAAATTTTTTAAGAAAAGAACCCTGATAATGTCCAAAGAGAAACCTGAAAGTAAGCAGGATACCTGGGAGATTTGCAAATTGATATAGCAAAAATTAAAATGAAGACAAGCACGCAAAGCAGGGAGTAAAGGAGAAGTGGATAATGTTAGATAATTAGCAACCCTGATACATCACCTCTGGCAAAGAACTTCGCACAACATCAGAGAGTCATTGTGGCTAATAAGATCACATATCAGTACGCAGTTTCATCAAACAACAATATTAGCACAGGCAGACCTAACCAACTTTCTACTTACCCTCAAGTAATCAAATAGTAGCTGTTACTTCCATGCTGAAGCAACAATCAAACTTTTGTCCTCCCACCCAAAATGAAGCGCACCTACTTCCTGCTTCAACATGTATCTATCGCAGTACTCCTTGATGAGTTTCCGGATCATATCAACCACATTAGGAGTGATTGAACATGAAGTGAAGCCAGCCATCATCATCCTTGCTCTCCATTTCCCTGCAACTTCATACCGCTCAATCCTTTCCTCTCCCTCACATGCGACTATGTTCACTATGTCCCTTGCCAGGCACTGTTTCTCAACATTCAGTCTATCCTGGCTCTCGCGTGGGAGAGTTGCATCAAGAGAGTCAAACACAGCAGAGTAATAGTTGTAAGCTTCGGTGAATCTCGGGAAAAAAGGGGCAGTGTTAGTATTCACATCTTGCTCAACAACAGTTACTAGTTTTGGATTCAAGCTCTTAGCCATCCGAAGAAGCTGGTCTCTCTCGTTTACCGTTGAAACACTCTCATCAGGCATGTGGTGGAGTTGGAAAGCAAAATTAACTATAAGTGCTTCCCCAGTCTTGCAGTTCAGCATTGATGGATTGACAAGTGAAGTCTTGGAGGCCACTGCATGAAACTCGAACGAGACCTTATATGCTTCTGCTAGCTTTTCAAGCCTTTGCCCAATGATCCTCAGGCCACCAACAGGTCGTTGAACTGACTCAGGGTCATCGACCCCTGTTAACCTCAAGTGTGGTAGCTTACCTTGATGGTTGGCGAGTGTTTGTATCAGTGTTATGTATTGACTCCCTTGGTTTATGTCAAAATCTATTATATGAACTCTCCTTTCACCTTTAAATGCCTCGATCATTGCACCATTTGCTGCCATAAATCCAAATTTAAAACAAGGGCAAATCTCAAAAAGGATCTGCATAGCTGCAAGCCTATCAGAAGAAGGAGGTTCCTTGCATTTCAGAGCTTTATAGAGATATTTTCCAGATTCAGCCATACGAGCTGCAAGACCTTCCACCATGTAGGCTGCAATCCTCTGCGGAGGATCTCCTTGAATTGACACCAATTGACGGAGCTCGTTTATTAAAGTTGATGCTTTCTCAATGTTTCCCTCTGAGATTGCATTAGCACATTCAAAAAGCAATCGCCTGGGAGTTCGAGGAGATAACTGTGATACTTCTTTATTACTGCTGATGCTACTTAGGCTAGAACCAGAAGATGATGACTCCTTGGGAGAATCATGGAGCATCCCATTCTGGATTGGATCAGACCACTCTCCATCCATTTCCATGCTCTGACTATTTCCAAACATGCCATCCTCATCATTATCATTTAGAAGCGCTCTCTCAAGTTCCTGAAACTTTAATTTCATCTTATATTCATCATAGTTTAGTGGATCTGGGCTCTCGATGTCCAAGTAATCTGACTCGGAATTGAATTGATAGCCATCACAGGGTGTCGTCAATGTGAAACAAGCGTCGTATGGATCATCTTGAGGGGACATGGATGAACCTAAATTCTTTCTTAGCTGGTAGGAAGATGTGCCTTGAGGTGGAGCTGAATTCCCTGAAATGCCAGAACTTGATGGTTGTATTAGCTCTTCTGTTGGGGAATCAAGGAAGTACTTCTCATAACTCTCACTGGAGTAAGAATCGGTCATATACATGTTCTGACGTTTATCAGGGCAGAATATTTGGGCAGACAAGCCAGAGTTGTCATTGCTCCCCTTCAGTGAGTACAGCTTATGATTTCCGTATGGTGTTGCAGAAAGTTCTGCAGGTCCAACTAAAGACATGATTTTCTCCAAATTAACTCAGTTTTGAAGAGAGATGGTTGTATCATATATCCTATGGTCGGAGTCACAGTAATCAAATTGGCAGGAAAAAAAACTTGTTAATGTTTGTCAAACATGGGAACTAGCAAACATTAACAATCTCTTCGAAAGAAATGAGAAATAATCACCTGGAGTAGCCCCTTACAGTTGAAATCCAGATGAAATTTATAGGGTGTCTGCATTCAGCGACAAGCGATGTCAAGGAAAACACTTGGTGGAAAACCAAAATATTATAAGCTTATCTACATAACTTGAGCCACACATGAGACAGAAAGTGAACCGAATATCTAAATTATAGACAGAGAGGATAATTAATCCGTACAAAGAGCCATCCCAGCATCGGAGGTTGGGGGGGCAAAAAAATAATATTAGAAAAGAGTGAAGTCACATGCCTGCATGTTCTTTTAATCTGGAGAGAGCCCTTAACTCTATGACAATGGATCTAATTCTTAGATTGCTTTTACTGATCGGCTTCAGTTTCCTTAAAAGAAAGATATAATTGATGTTAAAGAGACAAATTTAGTAAAAAAGTTGGCTTCAGTTTCCTTAAAAGAAAGATATAATTGATATCAAAGGACAAGTCCGGTTTGTTCAATTAGAAATGGAATCAAGCATAGAATAAACTTGGAGGTTCTTGTTATGACAGACGAGGATTCAGTGATAAGCAACACTGCAGAGAAGGCAAGGATCCAGATTTCGAGGGAGCGACAGAGAGTCTTCTTAAGGAAAAAATGAGATCCATTGAGAATCCAATAAAACATAGACAAACAACTACGTACAAATGATAAAAACATAAATCAAAGGAAGGAAAGCAATCAGCAGTAGAGGGTCATACAAGTAGTTAGTCCTGAATTCTTATGTTCTTACAAACAAGGCATGTACCTGAAGTAGGAGAAAGAACTCAAGAGGAAGTAGCGAAGCTCAAAGCAGTCAGCCCCGCAATTTAGTAGATAACCAGATAGACGTAAACCTAAAGAGTGGCTTTGAAGGGAAGAAAGAAAACCAGGCTTTGACTATGAACACCAGTATTTTGAAGGCAAAAGGGTAAATATGCCTCTGTATGGTATCTTTTTACAAATAGAAAAACCCAACATTTGATTGTGATGTTAGGTAGGTTGGAATGCAACAAGCCATTTAACAACAAACCAATAATATTGAAAGTAGACAAAAAATAGAAACAAACTTGAAGAAAATCAAAGCAAGTGATTAAAATAAACAATCAAGACCCAGTGGAAACCTACTGCTTGTTTGACAAGATTTAAGCTACCCAAAATTCAAGAATCTGAACAAGTGAAAATCCCAAAGACCCAACAATATCCTGTTTAAAGAGTTAAATGAAGGTTATGAGAAACTAACCGAAGGCAAAAATATTTTTCTTGGAGTCAGAAGCTTCTTTAGAGCTTTCTTCACCATAAAATTGACTTTTCTTTCATGGGGAACCTCAGGGCCTCAGGCGGAGTTTCCTTAACTATGTCTTTTGGGTTTGGAGCATTTTTCTTTTTCTGCGTGTCTTTACCAACTCTGTCATTCAGTCATTCTTAAATCTGGTCCAAATACACCAGCAACATGTGACTCCAATTTCATCATTCAATCCTCACCGTTTAATTTGTATACCATTAATTTGGTGTGCTTTATAAGAATTGTTAACTTCTCTTTAGTCCTGCATTAATTCCGGAATGAATGTAGGCATAAAACATGAAATTGTTTGAAGCCATCCATGGAGTATTTGACTGGATTTTCTTATGAAAAGCGGTGATCAGGGGGTGAGTAAAAGTGGGGAGAATCAATTGCAGGCTCCGAAATATATAAAGATGGGAAGGTCAAAGTATTTTGTTTTTGTTTTATTCATTTTCATGGCGGTGGCTATGATTTTTTCCATGTTTTTCCATCTCATAGCACTTCCGTTTTTGGGAGCCAAAACAGTTCTGCACCGTCAAGCTTTATCTTTATTGAATTTCAGAGAGGCAATCCACTCTTGCCGTGTAACCTAATCTTGAATACGCGTAAGCAGGGAAGAAGACAAACGAGTCTCTGTAGTTCATGTCAACCTTGTGTCATTTCATATTGGCATGCATGCGCAAAACCCATATATATATATATGTATATATGTGTGTCAGTGTGTGCGTGTGTGTGTAATGACGCATCAGTGAATTATATGTGTTTACAAGGATGCGAATTATATTTTCAGTTTTCTATCCTTAATTAAGATGTAAAACATACTTATAACTATTACTGATATATATATATATATATATATATATATATATATATATATATATATATATATATATATTAGTTTAACATGGATGTCCGGACCAGCTTGCACGTACCTCGACTAATTTCACGGGCCTTGAAGTTAACGACCATGTAAGCCTCCGGTGGTCATCATATGAGCAACCACAAGGCTCGAACCTGAAACCACAAAGGGAGCAAACTTCTTGATTTCAAACTTTTATTATTGGACCATCATCTAGATGATTTTAATGATATTTTTATAATATTGCTAAGTGCTAAATATTACTGTAGGTCTCGTCACGCTATCATATCTCACCCTTCACAAAATACTTCAATTTATTTTGAAAAAAAAAAGAGTCTGCTGAATACGCGTTTTTGACTGCGTAAACCATCATACTCGCATGGAGCATGTCATAGGTTCGAATTTAGGAGGGGTAGGATGGGGTTAAAGTGCTTAGCCGCTGGGCTAAGTTTATTAAAGCAGGGGTACAACTTTTAATATTATTTAATCTGTAATGACGCATCAAATCTGTAAGAAAATGCAAATACAAGCAATAGATAAAACCACTTTGACAAGAAATAAAATTCAATGATCAAACTGCAAGAATTGAAAACTTCAAGGGCCTAGAAAGGAAAACTTGGCTACGAGTAGCTGGTGAATAGGCATAAATGAGAGGGTGAACAATGTTTACACAGTATAATTTGCAACGTGAGGGAAAAAAACTGATGTTTTTCGTTGCTTTTGAGAAAAGATTTATGTTTTTTTTGGTTAATTTTGGTCCTTTTGTTATTTTTTTTCCAGCAATAACCTAAAATTCTATTATATAAAATCAAACTTGAATTTAGCATGAATTCAATGTCGAAATATTCCATGACACATGGAACATGCAAGGGTATACAAATAGAAACAAATCATATCATATAAACAATGCTAACATAACTTGCAAGGATAAAATTGAAAGAAAACAAAGTTTAATGATCAAAATGCAAAAAATAAAAAACTGAAGGGTATAGAAGGGGAAATTAGCTGGGATAAATAGGAAGATACAAGAGAGTGAACAATGCTTACACAATAAAACCAGGTTTTATTTATTTTATTTGTTCATAATATTAATATTTAATGTTCCTTTATATTTACTTGCACGAAATGTCAATCTAACCCACTGACCATTTAAAAAGTGAAATGAATCCAGCATGACATCAATCATATAAGATAAGAATCTGTGGAATTAGGCATTGAAGATTTTGGGATGATCCAAGGATCCATTTTGAACAGCCATGTTCGATTTTTTTATTGGTAATAAGTCTTTGTCATCCTTCCTTATCTTATCCAACCACTGGCGTTGGAAATTAATCCTTGTAAATGCATAAACAATTAACGAGATAAGAGGAAAGTCTATGGTTTGTAATTAGCTGTCAATCATGCCTTCGATCAAAATAGAAGGAGTAGTGTGGGCTACAATGAATGAGTTGAACTCGTGACTCTGGCTGGTGGACTGAGTAGTCGTTTTCTTTTTACCGGTAAGATGACAAGTGTGACATTGAAAGGGAGAAACTAATTTGGTGAAATTACTAGACAATTCTTTTTTGAAATTTTTTTTTTTTGGATTAGAGGAAACCCCACCCTCCGGAAAGCGTACTTTGTGGGCCCAGGTGAGCGAGTAAAACCCCGGTTGTTCCAGGCTCTTACAAGAGGTGCACGCCCTGACTCGAACTCGAGACCTGCTGTGCAGATCTCAAGCCCTTTGTCATCACGCTACGCCTCTTGGGAACTCTTTTTTGAATTTCATTAAAACCCTAAATCCTTCCGGCATATATAAATTTTGGAGAATTATTTCGATACATACACCTCTTTTGTTATTCCATTATGAAATTTGGGAGCCGGACTTTTTCAGGGATGAAAAAGAGTGCAAGTTAACTTGATTAATAAGTATGCAGGATAATTTAAAAGAAAAAATAAATAAAAAAATCGTATAACTCAAGGAACAATAATTTAACGTCAAAGTATGAAATTGTAAAAAAAAAAATATCATAAAAAACCCGAGGAAAACAAAATCTAAGACAACCATGATTAACTTAACTAACCTGATACTCGAGATATGAGACCGTGATAAATCAACAAAAAAGAAAGCACAACAAACAATGAAGCTAAAGGCTTAATAACCAAATGACAAATGATGATTTTTTTTTTAAAACCAAATTTTAAATAAAGGACTGTTCTGTTGTAAGGCAACCACAAAAAAAATAATAAAGTAAAATATTTAACCGTAAAAAAACTCAAACAATGCAGACCGAATATGGTATAAAAAACAAAAGAAGATAATTAGGGGCTAAATTGTAAACACAAAAAACAAAGAAAATGAAAAAAAAAGTTATTGAAAGAACGAGGATCAAAACTGGATAGAAAACCAAATAAAATTAAATGTTTAGAGACAAAATTAAAAAAAAAAAGATAAATAAAAAAAGGATAAGAATATAGCTATCAAAATAATGAGGGCTAAAAATGAATTAAAAAAACAAATGCAATAAAATGAAAAGAGATGAAATTACAAGAAAAAAATAATAAAGAAAACTATAAAGCACATAAATTGAGCAATTAAAAGTAGAGGGACCAAACTGAATAAAAAAATAAAATTAAATAAAATTCTTAGGATGAAATTGAAAAAATCCAAACTTTAAAAAGGTTCAAAAACCAAATAAACAGTAATTAAAAGAAGAAGAAGAACTAAAATCGATAAAATTACAAATCGGATGACACAATTGTTTTTCTGGAAGTTCAGGTGCGATTCTCTAGGGAATGAGAGAGAAAAAAGAGAAGAAAGAAAAAATCTCTACCGCAGTCTAATTGGACCTCCTCCGTGAGCACGCGTTACACCATCAGAAAGAGGACGGCACGCCGCTCCTAACGCCACAGTGAAAGCAAGATTTTGATTGTTGCATGGGCTTTCACGCGCCACTTGAATGGCATGGAGGCCATTGTACGCTAACGCGTGAGTAATTTTTTTTCTTAATAATATTCTTAAACCTAAAATTACCAAGACACGCCTGTCAAAATCCAAGAATAACAAAAAAATAAAAAACAGTCTAGAAAGACCAAAACACCCCCCGCAATTAGCCTTGATTTTTTTTAATTCCAAGAGTAATTTTGTCATTTAACTGTTTTAATAAATAAAACAGATGAATAATCCCCATGCATGTATGTTTTTTCCCCTCCCCGGGTATGGCCATACTCTTATTGTTTTTTTTTTTGATTTTTTTATTATTATCTAAAAAGATGAAAGAGCCCCTCATTTAAGAATTATTTCTTCGTGTTTCCAACGGCAAAATAGTATTTATACTATAACAAAAGGAAATTTACATCCCATTTTGCCTCTAATCAAATATGCAATGTTAAATATATCCTATAAAAAATATATATCTCTACCCTCAATTGCATATTTAGTTAGCAATGAAAAAACATATTTAGTCGGTGTTTTTAGCAATGGAAAAATTACTTGTAGACTGTTTCAATCCATAATAATTCCAGTCTTTACTAACACCGTAAGACTAATGTCTTTTTTTTTTTTCCTGGTAATACACACATATACATAAAGAGAGGGGCATGTATGGAGTATATATATGCAGCCAGCTACCATGATGAGTATTAGACTGGAAATGGTTAACGTCGTCCATTAATGATTAAATTTTGAACAAGTCAAGTTATGGTCGATAAGATCAATGATCAGGTCCATAACTGAACTCCTCTTTGTGTTGCTGTTGTCTTCTAGATTCCTTCTCTTCGATTATTGTGAGTTTTGTTTGGAGGTGCCTGAAGGGCCACAGCCGGGCAGGTCAACCTTTGTCTGTCTTTCTTCGCAAAAAAACCGAGGCGACCACAGAGTTCGAAAAGTCGCAGTATTTACCATGGGAAGTTTGGTCCCCAACAACTGGGTTTCGCCTAACAAAAGAGGAAAAGGAAGAGCAAATGCAAGATAATATTTTATAACTTTTTTGTTTTCTTCAGCTCACAATATATTAAACACTTTCAGGGTATGGCATGGTTTCCACCATGATTCAAAGCTCAATCGAATTTTTCTTGAAGAATCTTTTTAGCCAATGCACTGCTTCCGCTCCTACTACCGAAGGCCCACATGTAAAAAATAGAAAAGAATATTTATGGGCTCGTACGTAGCCCGACTGAGGAGTAAGAGTAGGAGCTGGTAACGAGGCCCAAATCCGTTTAATAATCCCAATATCTGGGCAAAACTACACCTCCTGCCTCAGAAATTTTCCTTGCATTAACTTTTCCAATCTAATTAGTCCCATGATTATCGTAAAAGTTACATGTGCTCATTGTAAAGTCACATCCGTTAAAACCTTAGAGGTAGGTAATGCGGTGGAGATGGTTTCTTCTTCTTCTTCTTTAATATTTTTTCTTGTTTATCCGTATAATATTTTTTAATTTGGATGCCGACGTATTTGGCTCAATTGCATGTTTTATTCATCCCATTTCCTCCTTATCATGATAATTGAATCTGACTTGTCTGTGTGTTTACCGTAACTTTATTTGATAAATATTACTGGCATGGATGTCTACATTCATTCATTCATATATATATATAAAGCCACTTGAAGGGATGGAAGAAGATGTCTGTTGTTGAATTATAGTATATTTAATTTGATGCAGAGTCTAAGCTGGAGCTTCTAATTATTAATTAAATCGATCTTAATACATACATTAATATTAGTATGTTCGGGAAAAAAAAGTATATATGTTGGTTGGGGGTTAGGTAGAATGTCGTTCTTGAAGTATATATATGGTAACTGTCTCAACATCCAATATATAAAATTCAAAGTAATGCTGCAGATGCACAAGGCACACATTGCTAGTTCTAGCAAGCAATTAAGACCTGGGATATTTTATTAACATCACCATTAATTTCTCACTGAAATTTAAGCGTCTAATAGAACAATGTCCAAACTACCTTGAGTTTTTAATGCTTGAGGTGATATCTGCTCACTGTATAAACATAAAGTGGAGATTAGCGGCGTGAAGCAGCCACTATATATATAACCTGCAAGTAAATGGGGCTGAGTTTTTAATTTAATTAACCAAGTTGCAGCTTCAGCAGGTAGCCACTTATATATGGAGTCTTTAACTTTTCTAGAAACAATCACTGTATGATTACCAAGGGTTAGATGTCATAACGCACACAGTTATATATATATATATATATATATATATATATATAGAGAGAGAGAGAGAGAGAGAGGAGTCTTGGGCAAATCAAGTGCTAAAACTGATAATGACCGTATAGTTTAAAAGGGAACAATGAAGCTAGGGTGGCTGAAATGTCATAATCATGCACCATTATTAAATACTTAAGATGTCGTAATGGGATTGAGAATGATTAGTACTGGATAATGGAGATGTCGTTGTTTGCTAAACGAGAGAGATGGTATGTGTGTGTCTATATCTATATATACAGAGAGAGAGAGAACAAGGGGAATCAACCAACTAATTACTGCTGTTTACAATATTAATGAAAACAATCTTTCTGCGTGGGCCTAAATGTATATTTTGGTCAAGATAAAATGGAGCTTGTTTTAAAAATTTAATCATGGAATGCAAGAAAAGTTTGACAAACAAATACTTGCAGGTTACTTCACTTCGCCTTCACCGAGTTGGATATCACGTCATATAATAATGTTCTAAGAACCTGAAGAGACAGAATTAAAAAGGTCTGCTTGGGTAACTGTTAAGGCTGCTGCTGATATTAAAATTATTGAGATAAACAATGAAAACAGTCTTTGTGATAAAGTTTGATAATATGATTTGCGTTTTCATATATTTATGAGTACAGTTTCTTTCTTTTTTCTTGAGAATCACTTCATTATTAGAGTTAAATTTACAATACCTTCGTATAATTAAGTTGAGTAACCTATTTCTAATAAGTACAATTGTGATATATGTGATATGAATTAAATACTTTGAATTTTTTTTAATTAGTGTCTAAACACAGTATGGAGAATTAATTATAAATTCAGAGCTGTTTGAGATTGTGGCAGTGGTTTCGGTTCAAAGTGCTTTTTACTTAAAAATACATTAAAATATTTTTTTTTTTTAAAATATTTTTAAGATCAGCACATCAAAACGATCTGAAAACATAAAAAAAAAATTATTTTAAACAAAATTTTCTTTTTAAAATTTTAAAAAACACGGTTTATACCTTGTTCTCCTCAAACATACTCTCAATTCAAAAGGCACAGGGACAAAAATATTTATGAGAGACGGAAGCTTGAATGGGATAAATATTATCAATTGATGAGGCTAATTTGAGATGCGAGGAAGGGCTTAGTTAAGTTAACGAATCTAACTTGGAATCACACTGTGCTACTATCATTTGAATCTTACTTACATTGAAAGATGTAAATTCAGTAGGTGTTAGAAATGGGACTCAAACTCATTTCTAAAGGTGAAAAGAATTTGTCCTAAAAATCAATTATTTTAGTCTTTATGCTATTTGTGAGAATCAAAATGCTATAATGTCACATATAAAAACTTGGAATGACATCAACTAGCTAGAAATGGATATTAACATGTCGGAGGAGACTTTGGGACTAGAAAAAGGTTAAGAAAAGAGGATTATTAAAAGTTGTGGATAAGCCAGATTCAAAATATATCTTTGTTTTTGTTAAAAGTTGTTCAACGACAATTCTTTTGCGAGGTGATAAAACATTTCAATAAGATATCTAGTCCTCTTTCTCTCATTCAAAGGTAGAGTTTAATATTTGATTGATTATTTTAAATAAATTACCCACAAAAGATCTTCTCTGAGGAAGAGATCTGCTGCAAGAAAATGATTTAAGATGTCATTTTTTTTAATCAATGGGATGAAACCACAAAATAATTTCTATTTTATTGTGAATTGGTATGAAAATTATGGTCATGTGTGGTGGCATGGATAAGACAACAGTGGATTATGGAGTCTGGTTCTTATAATATTATTACTTAGATTTTTGAAAGAAGCTGATATGATTAACTAGAACATAAGTGTGTTCTGCCATCACATTACACAGAGAAAAGTCGAAGTACTAACTATCTAAATATAGAAACCTAAGCTTCAGAGCAGCTATGGACAATGGAGCACCTCTGAAGATCCTTCCCTTGAGTAACATATCACACCAATCAATTCCGTTTCTTTCCACCATCTGGTCGTCAACAAGCAGCTGAATCTTAATCCCTGCATAGGAACCAAATCATTGCCCCAAGGAGCACAAGCTGCAGAGGAGAACAGAGTACCCACAGATTACCTAAATCAGTCATAGCCAAACAACAAAATCAGATATTCTAAAAAGTTTTGTTAGGTTCATTTTTTGTTTGTAAAAGTATGTGATACTATGCTTATTCTTCTTTCTCCTGTTTAGCCATTTACTTTATAATGGCTATAAATGAAGTTTCTCGTCTTTGATAAAAAAAAAAAAAAAAGTGGACGAATCTGATTTTAAAAATTAAAGAGTGTAAATATTCCAACTGGGTATGTATTTAATTATTAAAGGGTTCTTCTAAATTGCGTTTTGTTAAACTAGTTTTTCTGCATGTTCGATCTGATTTACTGATCCACGCATGTAAATAATATTCAAAATAGAATTTATTTTTACATGACATCCTGTATACGATGGAATAACTAAATCATCTTTCCTGTATGATCAAAATCATCTAATAAACTTGTGTTTAAAGTCTATAAATATTAATTTAAATATCGTTCTATGCCATAACTTTTTTCTGTTTCTAAAAGCAATATTAGAGATCATTCGTTTCTTCTTTTTGGATGGAATTTCCGATATGCATAACAAAAGACTAGGCTATAAGTAATTTAGATTAAGGGTTTAACATATATACATAGCAAAAAATAATTATTTTTTGATTTTTTTTTAAATTAGCATCTTTGAATTATTTTATTTTTTGTTGAGAAACTAGCACAAATAATTTGTTTTTGAAAAATAAGACAACCAGAAACAAAACATTGTTGAACCGTGTTTTTTCAAAAAAAAAAAATGTTGTAACCAGTTTTTTTATATAAAAAAAGGCTATCCCAACAACATTTTTGCTTAATATATAAACTCTTTTCCTTTTTTTATCTCTTCTTCTAAAAAAAGCCAATTAAACGTTGAACTATATGCGGTGTATAATTGAAAGCACAAATTGGTAATAATCAAGTTGGAGAGCAAAAGAAGTGCAAGTAGCGACTCAAGCAATAAGAAAGAGAAAACAAGAAAAATAGAACATCACACGACAAGACAAAAGAGCACCCTACTTCCTTCAAAAGAAAGCCACAAGCTCTGAAGGCTGACCTCATGCTTAAGACTAGAACAATAATTAATTTTAAAAATATACCCAATTAAACACCGGTCCCAACGTGTTTTAGGGCTTGAGTATGGGGTTTAGTTATGATTAGGGTTTACAATTTGGAGTTTAGTTAAGTTTAGAGATTGAATTTAGAATTTAAAGTTAGTGTTTGGGGTTTATATTTGGGATATAATATATTTCATGATAAAATGTTGTTGGGTTCAGTGTTTTTTCAATAATGCTCTGTTCTCAACAACATTTTCTTTTGAGCTGTGCTATTTTTTTAAAATTTCGCGTGTGATATTTTCAATAAAAAAACCTTTTAAAAAAAAATTGTGTAAATGGAAATTTAATATTCTTTTAACAATTAATAAAAATTCACCATTAAAATTTTCCTTATCAGTTCGTTTCTCTGTGTAGCTTCTTTTCTTATTATTTTTTAATTAAGATGCAAATGACAATCTTATTAAACATTTGGAATACAATCTTATTAAAAAATGTATTTATTCTTTTGTAAAACCAAATTCTTCTTCTTCTTCCTCTTGTTTTTTTTTTTTTTTCATACTCTCTTATCTAAAGGATTCTCTTACGTACATCGTCTTTTCCTGTTATATATATATACTCTATAATTAAGTGGAGAGGTGTAGCGAGATTAGGATTCTAAAATTTGTAAGTGTTTCTTGTTTAGAAGGATTTAATAATTTTTTAAATAATTAGAAATTTAAAATAATATAATTTAAAGCCTTAAAAGTAATAAGGGTATTATAGTCTTCACAATTGTTAACATCCCTAAGAGGGGCGTAAAAAGTATAGATTAGTAATCATACCATTCTTGATATTGAATCTTTCTAGGAAAGAGCAGGAAATTAAGTAGCGGATAACTAATAATGTAAGATCAAGGTTTTAAATTTCCAAATTTAAATGGATTTTTTTATCATAAAAAATAACTCTATTGACCCAAAAATCCTAGATACATCAGAAAGAGAGATGGGATTTAGCTGAAAAGGCACATAGTCATGCGCACTTGCATATAAAATAACAATTTTCTTTTCTCTGAAACATTTAATAAGCCATTTGCGCTGAAATTTAAATGCCTGTTAGGGTGTGCTCTAGAAGCACATTTTAGATTTTACCTCACAATACTTCTATATATAATTTATATTTCAGATGTCAATCATGCCATCCAACAAAATTCAGGAGGATAACTCGATCCATCCTCAATCTTTTACCATAACCACACGCTTTCCATCTCATGTATCATCATTACAAATTCCGTAGACGGTCCTCATTAGAAATTAGACATCAAATATAGCATGCGTGAATCATTTGCAGGGTTAAACTAGAAAATGACCCGAGGTTTATGTTAATATAATCCAAATTATATATTCTTACAGACAATTCAAAAAAGAATTATCTCCGATAGCAGCACCTAATGATTTCGATCTTCATACTCCTTAATATTATAATAAATGAAGTTAGCATCATTATCAACTACCACGTAACAAAAAGCTTTTGTTGAGAGTAAGAAGATGGGTAACCATTGGAAAGCTAGATCAGTTCATACCTGCAAAAGGTAGGGTTAGAAAGGGAATTGGATAGGATGGAGTCAAAGTAGTTTGTTGATGATTTTCAAGGGTCCTTGTGATGTTAAAATGGAGTGTGGTTGGGGAAGGTGGGGTTGCTTGTATAGTTTTCTTGGGAAGGTGAGAGGAAATGGTATATATTTCATACAAGGACATTTGAAGAAATCTGACATTTGAGGAAATGGTATATATTTCATACAAGGACATTTGAAGAAAATCTGACATTTGAGGAAATGGTAACTTGAAGTGCTTTGCATTTACTGTTTGACAGCTATCTCAAACCCTTCTATATATTTATGCTTCTTATAACAGACACTCCATATATATACACACACAGAAACAACCTGTAGGGAGAGAGTGAGAGAGAGACGTGAAGAGGGACGTCAATCGGTCGGTGTGTGTTGATAACAGTTGTGCTGGGCTCTCTCTCTCTCTCTCTCTATATATATATATATATATATATATATATATATATATATGCATGCCAATGAATATATTGTCAGATGCTTGGGTGACTTGCCCTAAGATAGCATATGATATTAATTTAAGGAATTAGGCCAACGAATTTATCCATTTTGCATGGCATTGGCCCGTGGAGCTACTTGAGTATATGTTGCTGTGGCTTCTATAAATGGCCATTTCCCCAGTTGACTCCACAAAACTACATTTTATCAGTCGCTTTATCGAGAAGAGATCCGATGTAGTGTAAACCTCGTATGTGCTGTCTAATCTGGACTGGGTACTAAGAAAACCATCCCATGTGTCTTTCCGATCGAGGGCATCTTGGTTTTAAACATGTAACATCTAAGTTAACGTTTTCCCTATATTTGTGGTGGTCTATCTAAGATTATATTTCAAACATATCAACTCCACCAGGGCACTTTCACATTGCACGTTTACTTGATGAAGTTATTATCTTCCATCCCTCCCAGTAATACAAATGGTTTGTTAATTAAATGATGCCACTGTAAGCCTTGTAAACAGAACTGTAAAGTAGTTCCTGAGAAATCAAACCTAGCTGCTTTATACCTGGTCGTGTTTGAACAAGTCAAAGTAATCAGTGTACTTTTTGATCATCAACTAATCTCTGTTACAAGTTCGAGAAGAATAAAAACAATTTAATCAGAAAATTTATAGGATATATGAACCTGATTAACTGGCACATCAACCAATTCCAGCTAGATATTGATTTTATACCCGCCAAATCTTGATGTTTAGTTTACTTGATTAGTGCATATATATGATGGTGTGATGGATTGCTATATTAATTTTGAAGAACAATATTCAGATGGGCTAGCTCTCATCAAGAGTTTGATTTCGTGGGGTATTATATCTCAATCAGTTAAGAAACAATTGTATAATGATTGGTGCACAAAATCTTTCAACGTTTGTATTTGACTTGCCATCTGCATGGAAAGTACGGGATATGGCAGACGACGGGTTGCCCATACTTTTCTTTATGCTGTCCTTACACGGCATTGATTATTAACCCTTGAGACTACCCTCTTGAAAATTCAGTTAAAATATCCTATTTTCTTTCCATGATATTGGCCACAGCCAGCAAAACTATTCTCAACATCGATTAAGCTAAACTGTCATTGTGTCCCTATTTCCATGGTACCATGTTTTATTCTAGCATTTCCTTCCCAAGTTTTATTTTAATTTTCCATGATATGTTACGTGGAATTGGAGATATATGTATCGTGTTTATATGTATCGTGTTTTGGTCACGAGCATGAACACAATATACATATATACATATGCGCGCGGATGCACTCCCACATATATAATAATAATAACTTTATTTTTAATTATTTTATTTCATTTATTAACTACTTCATTTATACATTTCTTGATAATAAAAATAATATACATGTATATTCTACCAGAACAAGCCTTGAAACAAAAGACAATTTCACATCAGCTTTGCTTACGAACAAGAAAACTATAGGTAATGCAATTATGAATCTCATTGAGAGTTTGATCCTGACTAGGATAAATGTAGGTGGCATGTTTAACACATGCAAGTCAGACGAGAAATGGTATTTTCAATGGTGAACAAGTGAGTAACGTGTACGAACTTGCCCTTGAGAGGGGAACAATAACCGAAAATGACTACTAATACCCCATAGGTTGAGGAGAAAAAAGAGGAATTTGCATGTGGAGAGGCTTGTGTCTGATTAGTTAGTTAGTGAGGCAATAATTTACTAAGGCGATGATCATTAGTTGATCTGGGAGGATGATCAGTCATATTAATTAGGACTGCGACATGACCTAAACTCCTGCAAGAGGCAATAATAGGGAGTTTTTGCAACGAGTGAAAGCTTGACAGAGCAATTTCACGTGGAGGTAGAAGGCCTACGAGTTGTGAACTTCTTTTCCTGGAGAAAAAGGCAATGACGATATCTAAGGAATAAGCATCTGCTAACTTTGTGCCAACAGTCATGATAATACAAAGGATGCAAGTGTTATCCAGAATGATTGGGTATAAAGCGTATATAGGTGGCTTTTTAAGATTGTTATCAAATCCTAGGGCTCAAACCTGGACAAGAGGTGGAAATTGCCAAACTAGAGTACGGTAAGGGCAAAGGAAATTTCTGGTAAAGCGGTGAAATGCGTAGAGATCGAAAAGAACACCAACGATGAAAGCACTCTGCTAGACCAACATTGACATTGAGAGATAAAAGCTAAGGGAGAGAATATGATTAGATACCCAGTAGTCCTAGGTAATGTGTGTATTGACATGTGCAGTGTTGTAGCTAATTCATTAAGTATCCCGTCTAAGGAGTGTGTTCGCAAGAATGAAACTCAAAGAAATTGATGGAGCATGTGATTTAATTCATTGCAAAGATAAGAACCTTATCAGAGCTTGACATACCGTGAATCCTCTTGAAAGAGAGACACAGGTGGTGCAAGGCTCCTATCAACTCATGCTATAAGGTGTTGGGTTAAGTCTCGCAATGAATGGGATCCTCGTGTTTACTTGTCATAAAAAAAAATTGGTAAGTAAAATCACTCATGGATGTTTTAATATAAAACCTAATCCTAAAAAGACTAAAAGAAAATCATGTATTGGTCCAAGTAAATTCATTGTACGTAAATGAAAGATAAAAAATAAAATTCTTATTGGAACACTTTAATTTTTTAAGTATATTGTTCCGATGATTTGGTTTCATCAAAACATAAAACATGCATATAAATTATCATATAAAAAAATCAACTTAGAATACTTGTTGATATAAAATTAATAAACTTGAAGATGTTGTTAATTATAAAAAAATATAGACTTGAAGATGTATATTGAAGCAATGATCAACTCCTTAGCCTTAAAGCAATTTATTGTATGTTATTTGGTGCTAGCAGAGTGATTATTATATTATTTTTTAAAACTTCCTTAATCTCTAATTCTTGATAATATAAACAAGAATAAATAATAAACTAAAATTTATATTTTATTCTCTGGAAGAAGTAGCAAAATTTTGACAGGAGAGTATTGAAGAAACCTTAGTTCTCTTCTACTAAAATTAAAACCTTGTTAGAATTGTCTTTTTACATAAACAATTATGACAATTAATTTAACATTAATTATTAAAACCAAAAAACATATACTTTTAAAAGGGAATTATTTAAAAGAAAACAACTGTTTATTCACGCCACAATATATATAATCAACCCTTTGATTATATATTTTTCGTTTCGTGGTAACATTTATATTTCTGCCATCTCAGGGCATGACAACTTTGACATTGTCAGCTTGCTTCGACACTAATTTATACAGGCTTACCTATATTCAACCACTATGCCAATTGCTTCCAAAAAGAATTATGACGTGCCAAAAACAGAAAACTTCAATCAATGGCTATTAATTTGTATTCATATATATGGACCTCTATTTTACTAATTATGTGCTTGCAAATTAAATTAAAGAGTGCCCAGATATCGCCTCCTGTACTTGACCAGCCAATTAGACCAATGTTCATCGCTTGCTAAACCCTAAGATGGACTCATATGTCGCCGTAGTCACACATTATCATGCCAAGCCAGTTTTCGGTTGCATCTAGAAATGATCAATCTGATTAAGATCACATCAATTCTTGTGTTTCCGCTAATTAACTTCTTAATGAAAGATATTGGGAAAGAAGTCTAATTGCGAATAGGCTGGAGAGCTGTCTCTTTAACTAGTATTCAAACTATTATCAAGTTACCCAATAATTAATCAATGGGGTTTTGTTTGATTTAACGTAGTACCATGGCTTAAAATGGTGTGTGTGTGTGTCTAAAGAAAAAAAGAGAGAGAGAAATAAAGGAGACGACAAAAAAGACAAAGAATATAGGTGAGAAGAAGTTTTTGGGCTAAGAGCATGTAATAACAAGAAACGGTCATTGGTTCTACAGTATACTAGGGCTAAAAATGTCGTGTAAAACCAACAAAAGTGACTTGCCATCCTAACCCTAAACCAACACCCCGCTTTCTTATTCTGTTGGTGCTCGTTTCTTATGCAACTATATATCTTCTTGTGGACTTCTTTCTGTTGTATTTGATGATAAAGAATTCATAGCTAGATAGGTGTTCAACATTAAAAGTACTGTTGGCCATCGATCCATGGAGGAATATTCTTTGGCCGGTAATTCAAGTGATGATGCAAAGAGTACTGCTTGCCCTAGAGGTCACTGGAGACCTGCTGAGGATGACAAACTCAGGCAACTGGTTGAACAATATGGTGCACAAAACTGGAATGATATTGCAGAGAAGCTCCAAGGAAGATCAGGTTAGTTATATATAACTTTTAAATTATTTTTTCTGTGAATCAGGTGAATATCATTAAGATCAAACACGTTAGATAATCGGAAATTGATGCTTAATTTAGAGATAGCGCATATATCCACAGATTATCGTAGGAAAAATATTGCAAGGAGGGATTAGCTCATACAGTATACGCATATCTTAAATTTTAATTTGTTACATGAAACGGGTTTTCAAGAATTAAGATTAATTGCAGATGGATTCTTAGCTTAATTAAGCATTAATTAACAGATATGTCAATGTTATTATGTCTCTCTAAATGTGTTTAGGACTTCTGGATCATGCTAGATGTAATCTTTCCAGATATTTTTATTTTTATTTTCTTATGGAAGTAATTAATTTTACCAGCTTATGATTGGATCTATAATGTCTCATATATGTGTATGCCAGCTTGAGTAACTTCCAAAATTCCTATCGTGAGATAAGGGAGATAAAATTATACCAAGTATATTAATGGCGTCACTCTCTCTCTAAATATTACAAGGACACACACATGCACACACTTTGATCACTTGGTTCCTGATTTTCTCTCTTTATGCAGGGAAGAGTTGCAGATTGAGGTGGTTTAATCAACTTGATCCTAGAATCAACAGGAGACCCTTCAGTGAAGAGGAAGAAGAGAGACTACTAGCAGCTCATCAAGTTCATGGAAACAAGTGGGCATTAATAGCCAGAGTATTTCCAGGTCGAACGGATAATGCTGTGAAAAATCATTGGCATGTAATAATGGCGAGAAAGCAAAGGGAACAATCCAAGCTATGTGGAAAGCGGAGTTATCAAGATAGTCTAAGTGACTCCAATCCCCCCTCCAGTAGTTCGTGGACTCAAGAGCTGTTCAGTTCGAGAATTGGATTTGAGGACTCTAGAGAGTGCGAATTTCGAAACCCCAGTAAAGATAGGACATTCTCAATATCTCCTTCTAGTTCTTCACCTTCTTGGAATT
>Ga0307511_10001208_pt1 | contig 27429 bp, 19 predicted proteins | sample 13_EM_MG_FD_200266 | JGI IMG/M metagenome (GOLD analysis project Ga0307511, IMG submission 200266) | Populus trichocarpa ectomycorrhiza microbial communities from riparian zone in the Pacific Northwest, United States - 13_EM | ecosystem: Host-associated > Plants > Roots > Unclassified | place...
GTCACTTGGCTCTTTCAAGCCGCGTTCGGGGGCTTTGGTGTTTCCGTTTCGCTTGTGTTTGAAGCTTATCCGGTCTGGATTTTCCCTGTCAAATCGACTCAGAGAGTCGAACTTCTGGGTTCCAGGCCCGGCGATCGCACACTCTACCACGTTCTCACGGGAGCTTGTTTCGCGACCTAGGATCTTGGTGTCTTCGCTCGTTCTCGCCGGCCCTTGCGGTCCGGGGCGAGTCCGTGTTGCGCTGACAGAGAGAAAGTTACTCAGGTCGATCACCGAAGTCAAATCGCCTGGTCAGGGCGGTTAACAGCCGGTGTCAGACCGCCTTTCCCCGCGGTCGCAGCCACAGCGTGGAGCTGCGCGAGCCCCCGGACGACGCCTCCAGCACCTCTTCCGGGCTCAGCACCCGCTGCTGGTCCACCGGCACCAGGTCGTAGCCCCAGGTGCGGAACTCGCGGAGCACGGTGAGCGGGTCGTCGCCGAGGTCGGCGGTCGCGGACGGCGAGAAGGCGCACAACACGTGCGGCCGGTCCCGGCGCAGCAACCGCACCAGGCCACCGAGCGCGCGGTGCTCACGCCCCGGCGCGTCCACCTTCACCACCGACAGACGCATCCCGGCCAGGCTCGGAATGCTCTCCAGCTCCTTGTCCAGACGCACGCCGCGAACGGATCCGCCCAGCTCAGCCGGCGTACCGTCGTCCATCGGCTCAAGAATCGGGGCGCCGGCGAACTGCGTCGAGCCGGCGGGCAGCTGGCTGTGCGCCGGCGAAGCCGCGGCCGGCACCGGCGGTCCCGGATTGGGCCGCACCGCCACCCCGCCGGTCAGGGCCGGCTCGGCCAACAGGTCCGCCGCCTGGTCCCACGCCGCGCCCTCGACCACCACCAGCCGCTCGGCGATCTGCGGCGACAGGTTCACCCCGACGTTGTGCCGGAGCAGGCGCCGGACCGGGTCGCTCGGCTCGACGGCGACGACCGCGCCGCTGGCGCCGAGCAGGCTCAGCACCCTGATCGTGTGATATCCGACATGGGCGCCGATGTCGACGAAGATGCCGTCCGGCTCGACCAGCGAGTCGATCAGCCTCGACAGCTCCGGCTCCCACACCCCGTTGCTCGACAGCAGCGGCAGCATGAGCGCGTCCTCGGACGGCAGCCGGAGCAGCCCCACGTCGCAGAGCACGAGCGAACTCGACACGCCCTCGACCGCGCCGCCGTGCCGTTCGTGCTCACGCACCACGACCCGTCGCAGCGCATCGGACGTGTGCAGCGCCTGGTCGGCGGCGCGGAGCCCGGACTCGAGCCGGCCGTCACGCTCACGCAGGCTCTCCGCGACCTTCGACTCCAGCGCGTCGATGCGGTCGAGCGTCTTGTCGAGCATCAGAGTCAGCCGGTCGAGGCGATCGGCCAGCGTGTCCAGCTGCTTGGTCCGCTTGCCGGCCTCGGCCACGAGGGCGTCCTCCAACTCCCGCAGGCGACGCCCCTGGCCGGCGAGGTCGGCGCTGACCCGGACCACGCCGTCGTCCGTGCTGACGAGCTGGTCGCCCAGCTGGGAGTGCCGGTCGATGAGCCGTTCGAAATCGGCGCGGAGGCTCTCCAGCTCGACGAGCCCCCCGACTTCGCGGATCTCGTCCTGCCGGCGCAGCAGTTCGCCGGCGGTGCGCTCCATGCCGTCGAGCACCGTGCCGAGGACGTCGCGGAGGTGGTTGTCGTAGTGGTTGAGGACCCGGAGCACGCCCTTGCGCAGTGCCGGCGCCATCGGCATCCGGCTCGCGACGTCGACGTCGGGCTGCCGGAGCAGCGCGTGCTTCGCGGAGTGCAGCGGGCCGAGCGGATCGCTGTCGTTGCCGCCGCGGGAGGCCGAACGCCGGGCCCGCCACGTGCGATAGGCGTGCTCGACCCGTTCCTTCAACTGGTCGGCGACCTTCGGCAGCGAGTACGCGCGCAGCAGGTGCCAGCGGCCGGCGCGAGACAGGCGGTCCGCGATCTCGGGGTTGTCGGCGACCTCCAGCAGCAGCTTCGCCGCCACCTCGATGTCGGGCTCGGTGCCGCCGTGGTGGCACGGCACGAGCACGGCGGTGTCCCCGTCGAACAGCTCGGTGACGACGCCGTGCCCGCTGGCGATCACCGGCACGCCGCGGGCGGCGGCCTCGGTGAGACCCCACCCGATCAGGTCCGATCCGCCGCCGCGGTGCAGCGACAGCGCCCAGTCGGCGGCGTCCAGCAGGAACGGCAGGCTGATCGGGTCCTCGACGAGCCGAATCCGAGGATCCGTCGCGGTGGCGAGGCGGAGGCGCTCGGCCGACTCGGGGTGCTCGGCCGAGCCGGAGACGGCCAGCACCAGCCGGACGTCGTGGCGGTCCGGGAACGCGGCGAGGAAGGCCGACACCGCGCCGAGCGCGTTGCCGACCCGTTCGGCGGCGTGATCGACAACCGTGGCGAAGACCACTTCGTCGCCGATGTCGTGGGCGGTCCGCGACGCGGTGCGGGCCGCTTGCTCGCGGACGGGGCGGTCGAGCACCGGGAGGCTGATCGTCCGCACCGGCACGGAGACCGTCTGCTCCAGGGCGAGCCGGGTGGTCTCGGACGTGACCCACACCTCGTTCACGTCCACCTGGCCGCCGACCGGGCCGGCGTCGGTCCGGACGGCGACGACGTACCGCTCGGCCGGGGCCGTGCCCTCCTTGTCGCAGAGCAGGACCACCGGATAGCCGGGCTCGGTGGCCGCGGGCAGGCCCGAGGCGCGGGCCGAGGCCGCGACGAGGTCGGCGATCCAGCCGCTGCCGAGCACCGAGACGCCGAGCTGTTCGAGCAGCGTCGCCTCGGTGCCGGGTCGCTTGGGCACGGCGTCGAGGTGGATCCGGCCGCTCGCGACGCCGGGACTGGCGCACCATTCGCGGAACGACGAGCTGTCGGCGCCGAACGGCTCGGCGAACTGGCCGCGCAGCGCGGGGTCGTCCTGCCACACCGCCTGGGCCCATCGGGTGGAGCCGGGCAGGCCGTCGACCTCTTCCGCGGCCCAGGCCACGAACTCGGCCTGGGCGGCGCCGAACGCCGGCGCGGGCGGCAGCTGGCCGGCCCGCTCGGCCGTGAGCAACGCGCGCCGGTACTCAGCGCGCAGGCCGCTCGGCAGGATCGTGCCGTCGGCGAGCTGGCCGAAGCCGTACTCGCCGCGGTCCTGGCCCAGCCCGTGGCGGACCAGCTCGTTGCGGTAGCTGGTGCAGAGCTCGGCCAGCAGCGGGTGCTCGGAGAGCAGGACCCGGGGGCGGGCGGTGACCTCGGCGGACAGCAGCCAGGGGCGCTGCGGGTCGAAGCCGTTGAAGTGCACGGTGCGCAGCGGACGTCCGTCGAGCAGCAGGGCCCCGTCGTCCTTGGTGAGCTGGCGCTGCCCGGCGCTCCACACCGAGAGCCCGATGCCCGGGTCGCGGAGCACCTCGTGGTCGACGAGGGCGGGGGCGCTGTCGAGGAAGGTCGCGGCGGCCTCCGGCGCCTGGCGGACCGTGTCGAACCAGGCGTGCAGGAAGGCCTCGGCGCCGGGCGCCACCGCGACGAAGCCCGAGTCGTAGACGCCGGCGGCGGCCAGTTCCTCGGGAGTCGGGCGCATGCCGTCGTCGGACAGCGGCCGGAGCACCCTCGGCACGAGAACGAGCGGCTTGCGGGCCAGCGCCGGCACAACCTGCTCGGGGATGGGCCCGACGACGTGCACCGACGGGTCGAGGTAGAGCACGGGGCCGCGGTCGGCCAGCAGTCGTTCCAGCAGGCGCGGACGCAGCACCGCGCAGAGCTGCTCGGCGGTGCAGGCGGTGGCGAGCTCGGCCAGTTCACGGTCGCCGATGCCGATGTCAGCCGGCGCCAGCACGCCCTGGCCGGTGGTGCCCGGGTCGGCGTCGACGATGAGCGCGACGAACCGGCCGTTCTCGTGCAGGGTCAGGAAGGCGGCGCCGAGGGTGCGGACCGCGGGCAGCTGCGCCTTCGTCGCCACGGTGCAGGCACTCAGCGCCGTCTGCTCGGGAAGTGCGATCGACGGTGGCACATCCGGCCCGCTCGAACCGGCGGGACCGAAGCCGACCCGGATCACCGGGGTGGTCGGCTCGGCGGGCTCGTCGGCGGCTTGGCCTGTGGCAGGGACGTCAGTCACGGGCACAACCTAGCCCGATCCGGCGTCGGGTCGAAGTAATGCCCGGCCTGGAGTCCGACGGCCGGCGCGCGCTCGCGACGGCGGCGACCTGCGTCACCGCCGACGACCCGCCGGGCTGGCCTGCCCGAACGCCGTGACGTAGATCAACATCATGGCACGGCGCCGGGCCGCGGTGTGAACGACACGCCGAGCGCCGAGCGACGCTCGGCTTCTCACAGGATCGGCAGGAAGGTGCTCAGCTCGAACGGGGTCACCTTGCTGCGGTAGGAGTCCCACTCGGCCCGCTTGTTGCGCAGGAAGAACTCGTAGACGTGCTCGCCGAGGGTCTCGGCCAGCAGCTCCGAGTGCTCCATCTCGCGCAGCGCCTCGCCCAGGTTCTGCGGCAGGCTCGCGTAGCCGGCGGCCCGCCGCTCGGCCTCGGTCAGCGACCAGACGTCGTCCTCGGCGGCCGGCGGCAGCTCGTAGCCCTCCTGCACGCCCTTCAGGCCGGCGGCGATGATCACCGCGTAGGCCAGGTACGGGTTGCAGGCCGAGTCGAGGCTGCGCACCTCCACCCGCCGGGACGAGGCCTTGCCCGGGGAGTACATCGGGACCCGCACCAGGGCGGACCGGTTGGCGTGGCCCCAGCAGACCGCGGTCGGGGCCTCGCCGCCGACGATGAGCCGCTTGTAGGAGTTGACGAACTGGTTGGTCACGCCGGTGATCTCGCGGGCGTGCCGGAGCAGGCCGGCGACGAAGGCCTTGCCGGTGGCGGACAGCTCGTACGGGTCCTCGGCGTCGTAGAACGCGTTGCCGTCGCCCTCGAACAGGCTGACGTGGGTGTGCATGCCCGAGCCCGGCTGGTCGGTGAACGGCTTGGGCATGAAGGAGGCCCGCACCCCCTGGGTGATCGCGACCTCCTTGACCACGTACCGGAAGGTCATCACGTTGTCGGCCATGGTCAGCGCGTCGGCGTAGCGCAGGTCGATCTCCTGCTGGCCGGGCGCGCCCTCGTGGTGGCTGAACTCCACCGAGATGCCCATCGACTCCAGCGCCTCGATGGCGTGCCGGCGGAAGTGCGGCGCGGTGTCGTGGCTGGCCTGGTCGAAGAAGCCGCCGTTGTCGGCCGGGACCGGCTCGCGGCCGTCGTTGTTGAGCTCGCGGAGCAGGAAGAACTCGATCTCGGGGTGGACGTAGCAGGTGAAGCCGGCCTCGCTGGCCTTGGACAGGGTCCGGCGCAGCACGTGCCGCGGGTCGGCCCAGGACGGCGAGCCGTCGGGCATGGTGATGTCGCAGAACATGCGGGCCGAGTAGTGCCCGCCGTCGGCGGCCTCCCACGGCAACACCTGGAACGTGGAGGGGTCGGGCTTGGCGACCATGTCGGACTCGTAGACCCGGGCGAAGCCCTCGATCGCCGAGCCGTCGAAGCCGATGCCCTCGGAGAAGGCGCCCTCCAGTTCGGCGGGCGCGACCGCCACGGACTTGAGGTAGCCGAGCACATCGGTGAACCACAACCGGACAAACCGGATGTCGCGTTCCTCCAACGTGCGCAGCACGAACTCCTGCTGGCGGTCCATACGCGCAGCGTAGGCAGCCCTCGTTAACAGCATGTTTCGGGGGGTCGGGGCAAACCGGTCACGCGCGGTGAGGTTGCCCGCGCGCAGCGCAGCGAGTACGACGTACCAACGCCGTCAGTCACGGATCGGATCCCCAGATCCAGGGAGGGGCAGGCATGACACGCAGTGCCACGGCACCCCGGGAACGTCTCACATCGGACCAACGGAACTCGTTCACGGCGGCTCTGCTGGGCTGGACCATGGACGCCTTCGACTACTTCCTGGTGGTGTTGGTCTATGCCGACATCGGCAAGGAATTCGGCGTGTCGCTGACCGACATGGCCTTCCTGACCACCGTGACGCTGCTGATGCGGCCGGTCGGCGCGTTCCTGTTCGGACTGTGGGCCGACCGGGTCGGCCGGCGGATCCCGCTGATGGCCGACGTGGTCTTCTACTCGATCGTCGGCTTCCTCTGCGCCTTCGCGCCCAACTACACCGTGCTGCTCATCCTGCGCCTGCTGTACGGCATCGGCATGGGCGGCGAGTGGGGCCTGGGCGCGGCGCTGGCCATGGAGAAGGTGCCGGTCAACCGGCGCGGCTTCTTCTCCGGCGTGCTCCAGCAGGGCTACGCGATGGGCTACCTGCTGGCCTCGCTGGCCTACCTGGTGCTGCACGGCTGGGCCGGCCTGTCGTGGCGGTGGCTGTTCGCGCTGAGCATCATCCCGGCCCTGATCAGCCTGCTGATCCGGTCCCGGGTCAAGGAGTCCGAGGTCTGGCAGACCGCCAAGGAGAAGCTGAAGGAGCACAACACCTCCCTGCGCACGGTGATCTTCACCGGCCCGGTGCTGCGCCGGTTCGTCTACCTGGTGCTGCTGATGACCGCGTTCAACTGGATGAGCCACGGCACCCAGGACGTGTACCCGACCTTCCTCAAGGCCACCGAGAACGGCGGGGCCGGGCTGTCGGCGACAACCGCGAGCTGGATCGCCATCATCTACAACATCGGCGCGATGATCGGCGGCGTCGTCTTCGGCTCGCTGTCCGAACGCTTCGGCCGGCGGTACACGATCGTGTTCTGCGCGGTGATCGGGTTGCCGATCGTGCCGCTGTTCGCGCTGTCCCAGACCGCGGCCCTGCTGTGCCTGGGCTCGTTCCTCATGCAGATCATGGTCCAGGGCGCCTGGGGCGTCATTCCCGCGCACCTCACGGAGATGTCGCCGGACGCCATCCGCGGCTTCTACCCCGGCGTGACCTACCAGCTCGGCAACTGCCTGGCCGCGTTCAACCTGCCCATCCAGGAGTCGCTGGCGTCCAGCCACGGCTATCCGTTCGCGCTGATGGTCACGGTGATACCGGTGCTCGCGATCCTCGCCGTGCTCACGTTCTTCGGCAAGGAGGCCAAGGGAATCCAGTTCGGCCGGGCCGTCGAGACGGCACCGACCACATAGGACGGTTTGATGTCATGAAGGGCTTCATACTGACGTTCAACGTCAGTATGAAGCCCTTCATGACATCGGGGGTTCCGTCAGGACGAGCACCTCGGGTCGGACGCCGGCAGCTTCAGGGAGACCAGGTAGTCCACGCCGACCTGGTCCACGCAGTCACTGCCCTGGAGGAAGGCGGTGTGCTGAGTGCTTTGGTATGTAAGGAGAAAACCGCCGAGGGCGTGGGCCAGGTCGACGCCCGCCTGGTACGGCGTGGCCGGGTCGTTGGTCGTGGAGACCACCAGCGTCGCCGGCAGGCCGCTGACCTGGGGCAGGTGCGGCTGGCTGGTGTTGGGCACCGGCCAGTAGGCGCAGGCGTCGCCCGGCGCCGAGGCGGGCATCGGCTGGCCGTTGTCCAGGAACGGGGCGGCCTCGGTGGAGCGGCGCTCGGCGTCGAGCTCGGCGGCCTGGTCGTTGGACTGGGGGTTGTCCACGCACTGGATGGCCGTGAAGGCGTCCTGCTCGTTGGAGTACTTGCCGTCGTCGCCGCGGCCGTCGTACAGGTCGGCCATGGCCATCAGCGTCAGGCCGAGGCCCCGCTTCAGCTGCACCAGGCCGCTGTTCAGCGTCTCCCACAGCTGCTGGGTGTAGAGCGCCTGGATGGTCGCGGTGGTGGCGTCGGCGAAGGTGAGCTTGCGGCCGTCGCCGGTGTCCACCGGGTTGTTGATCAGCGGGATCACCAGGTCGTGGTAGGCCTGCACGGCCTTGCTGGCGTCCCGGCCCAGGGCGCAGTCCTGCCGCGCGGCGCACCAGGCGGCGAACTGGTCGAAGGCCTTCTGGAAACCGGCCGACTGGGCCACCTCGGCGTCGGTCGGGCTCTGCGTCGGGTCGACGGCGCCGTCGAGCACCAGGGCCCGCACGTTGGCCGGGAACTGCTCGGCGTAGGTGGTGCCGAGGAAGGTCCCGTAGGAGAAGCCGACGTAGCTGAGTTTCTTGTCTCCCAACGCCGACCGCATCACGTCGAGGTCCTTGGCGACGTCGCGGGTGCCGACGTTGGCCAGCAGGTCGTCGCCGCTGCGCTGGGCGCACTTGGCGGTGTAGTCCTTGAGCTGCGCCACTTCCTTGGCCACGCCCGCGGCCGAGGTGTCCTCGATGTCGTCGGCGCGCTGCTTGTCCCGCTCCGCGTCGGTGAGGCAGTGCACCGACGGCTCGCTCGAGCCGATGCCACGGGGGTCGAAGCCGACCAGGTCGAAGCGCTTGCCCAGCTCGTTGCCGGCCACCGCGGAGGCCAGCGACGCGGCGGCGCTGACGCCGGAGGCGCCGGGGCCGCCGGGGTTGATGAGCAGCGAGCCGATGCGCTGGCCCGGGTCGGTGGCCTTGCGGCGGAGCAGGCCCAGGGTGATCGTCTTGCCACCCGGCTTGGCGTAGTCCAGCGGGACCGTCAGCCGGGCGCACTTGAGGTCGGGGCTGGCCGCGAAGGTCTTGCGGTCCTGGTCGGAGGTGGCATAGCCGTCGCACGCGCCCCAGCTGAGCTGCTGGCCGTAGAACTTCTCCAGCCCGGCCGGCACCACGCCGGCCGGCCCCGGCTTCTCGAACGTGACGCCCGCCTCGGGCTGACCGTCGAAGACGGAGGTGCAGCCGCCGGCCGCCAGGGCGGTCACGGCGAGTAGCACTACGTATCGCAGGGAGTGAGAACGACGAGGGCGCACACGTCGATCGTGCCATCTGCGGCCTCCGAACGAGGGAAAGATCCGCGGCGGCGGCGACCCGTGGGTGATCCTTGCGCCACAGAATTCGTCCGGTTGTCACGGCTGTGGGGGAGGATGGGCCCATGCCGCAGCTGCGCATCGCACTCGCTCAGGTCAATCCCCGGGTAGGCGACCTGGCCGGCAACGCCGACCTGGTGGCCGAGTGGACCCGCAAGGCCGCCGAGTCCGGCGCGCACGTGGTGGCCTTCCCGGAGATGGTGCTCACCGGCTACCCGGTCGAGGACCTGGCGCTGCGGGCGTCCTTCGCCCGCGCCTCCCGCGCCGCCGTCGACGAGCTGGCCGAGCGGCTGGCCGACCTCGGCTGCGGCGACGTGCTGGCCGTCGTCGGGTACCTGGACCGCGACGAGGCCGGCGTGCGCAACGCCGCCGCGGTGATCCACCGGGGCCAGGTGGTCGCCCGCTACGCCAAGCACCACCTGCCCAACTACGGCGTGTTCGACGAGTACCGGTACTTCGTGCCGGGCAGCCGGCTGCCGATCGTGCGACTGCACGGCGCCGACATCGGGTTCGTCATCTGCGAGGACATCTGGCAGGACGGCGGCCCGATCGCCGCCCTCGGCCAGGCGCGAGTGGACCTGGTGGTCTGCGTCAACGGCTCGCCGTACGAGCGGAACAAGGACGACGAGCGGGCCGAGCTGGTGGCCAGGCGCGCCGCCGAGGCCGGCGCCCCGATCGCCTACGTCAACATGGTCGGCGGCCAGGACGAGCTGGTGTTCGACGGCGACTCGCTGGTCATCGACGCCAAGGGCGAGCTGCTGGCCCGGGCGCCCCAGTTCGTGGAGCACCTGCTCGTGCTGGACCTCGACCTGCCGGCCGGCGAGGGCACGTCGGTGGAGCCGATCGACGGCTTCGAGGTGACCCGGGTGACGCTGGAGTCGGCCGAGCTGCCCGGCTACGAGCCGCTGCCCGCCCCGGCCCCGGCCGCGCCGCTGTCGGACTGCGCCGAGGTGTGGGGCGCGCTGGTCACCGGCCTGCGCGACTACGTGCACAAGAACGGCTTCCGGTCGGTGATCCTGGGCCTGTCCGGCGGTATCGACTCGGCGGTCGTGGCGTCCATCGCCGTGGACGCGCTGGGCGCGGACGGCGTGTACGGCGTCTCGATGCCGTCGTCGTACTCCTCGGACCACTCCCGGTCGGACGCGGCGCTGACCGCCGAGCTGACCGGGCTGCACTACGACACGCAGCCGATCGAGCACATGGTCAAGGTGTACGTGGACCAGCTCGGGCTCACTGGGCTGGCCGAGGAGAACATCCAGGCCCGCTGCCGGGGCATGCTGCTGATGGCGCTGTCCAACGCCAACGGGCACCTGGTGCTGGCCACCGGCAACAAGACCGAGCTGGCCGTCGGCTACTCCACCATCTACGGCGACGCGGTCGGCGGCTTCGCGCCGATCAAGGACGTGCCCAAGACGCTGGTGTGGGAGCTGGCCCGGTGGCGCAACGCCGAGGCCCGGCGGCGGGGCGAGGCGCCGCCGATCCCGGAGAACTCGATCACCAAGCCGCCGTCGGCCGAGCTGCGGCCGGGCCAGGTCGACGCCGACTCGCTGCCGGACTACGAGCTGCTGGACCGGGTGCTCGACCAGTACGTCGAGGGCGACCACGGCTACGACGACCTGCTGGCCGGCGGCTTCGACCCGGACCTGATCGAGCGGGTGCTGCTGATGGTGGACCGGGCCGAGTACAAGCGGCGGCAGTACCCGCCGGGCACCAAGATCAGCCTCAAGGCGTTCGGCAAGGACCGGCGGCTGCCGATCACGAACGGCTGGCGGGAGCACACCGACGCCTTGGTGTGAAGCTGCTCGCACCCTGCGGCGGACCGGCGCGCACGGTGTCACCCTTGGCCCGTACCCATCCATGACACCCAGGGACCCGCTGATCGCGGGCCTTGAGGGAAGGACGGTCGGGACAATGACGTCTGCCGAGATCGCGGCGCCGTACGGCAACGGGGCCAGCCAGAAGCCGGCACGCAAGGTCCGCATCCACCACCTGCAGGAGCTGAAGGACCGCGGCGAGCCGTGGCCCATGCTCACTGCCTACGACATGTACACCGCCGAGCTGTTCGACGAGGCCGGCATTCCGGTGCTGCTGGTCGGCGACTCCGCGGCCAACAACGTCTACGGCTACGACACCTCGCTGCCGGTGACCGTGGACGAGCTGCTGTTCCTCACCCGGGGCGTGACGCGGGCGGTCAAGCACGCCCTCGTGGTCGCCGACCTGCCGTTCGGCTCCTACCAGGTGTCGGTGGAACAGGCCGTCACCACCGCGGTCCGGTTCATGAAGGAGGGCCGGGCGCACGCCGTCAAGCTGGAGGGCGGGCGGCGGTTCGCGCCGCACGTGGAGGCGATCGTGGCGGCCGGGATTCCGGTGATGGGCCATGTCGGCTTCACCCCGCAGAGTGAGCACCAGCTCGGCGGCTACCGGGTGCAGGGCCGCGACGAGAAGGGCGACGCCGTGCTGGCCGACGCCGTGGCGCTGGAGCAGGCCGGGGCGTTCGCCGTGGTGCTGGAGATGGTGACCGCCGAGGTGGCCAAGCGGGTCACCCACGAGCTGCGGATCCCGACCGTGGGCATCGGGGCTGGCCCCGACTGCGACGCCCAGGTGCTGGTCTGGCAGGACATGGCCGGCCTGCGCCGCGGCAAGGCCCCTCGCTTCGTGAAGAAGTACGCCGACGTCGCCTCCGTGCTGGGCGACGCCGCCAGCGCGTTCGCCTCAGAAGTCCGGAACCGGGCGTTCCCCGGTCCGGAACACTCGTTCCACTGAGGTCGCCGAGGGCAGGCCCTTTTCCAGGGCCTGCCCTTCCGGTTCGTACAGGCCGCAGTCGTTGGGACCAATTCAGTGCCTCAGGTTGGCGAGGCATACGCCGCCACCGGGATCGGCGTTGTGCGGCTTGGCGATGCTCGTGGCGACGGCTTGACCATCCACCAGAATGGTGCACGACAAGGACGCGTCGGAGTCGTTGTTGATCGTGACGGAAACCTGCGCGTCGGCGTTCACCGTTGTGAAGGACTTCGACCACGGTAATGGCGCCGCGCGGGGAGTCAGGCTCTCGTGCTGATTCGTGGTCGGGTCGGTGTAGCCCCAACCGATCAGGTCCTGGTCGGGTTGTCCCTGCACCACATCGACCTGATAGACGACCTGGTGCGAGGCCAGCGCGGTGGCGGGGCCTTCCGAAGCGTATGCGGACGACACTCTGGTGACCTGCGACGCTCTGGGGGCCGGCGGACCGGCAGTTGAGCCGTCGCCGCAGGCCGACAGCACTCCGACCGCGAACACCGTGACAAATCCAAGACCTGCCAGCCTGCCCATCGCTTCCCCCGCTCCGCATCCCAGGCGAGTGTCGCCGGACTGGGGTCGATCGTCCCCTGACCAGGACAGCCCTGGCCAGGGGACCGGTCGGTCAGACGTCGGTGACGCGCAGGCCGGCGTGGGCCTTGTAGCGGCGGTTGATGGCGATGAGGTTGGCGGTCAGCCGAGCCACGCCACCTCAACAATGACAACCTGCCGCCGATCCGCCCGATCAATGATCACGTACCCAGCCAAACCTTCCCGGTGCGGGCCGAAAGTCTTGTGCGAGTGGGGCTGTCCGGATAGTTCGCGTGCGCCGGTTCACCGCTCCACGGACCCAGCTCCAGCGCGACTCGAAGCTCCGCAAACGCCAGCCGAGCAGCGTGGGGAAAGCCATCGACCTGATGCTGGACCAGGTCGTCGACGACGATTTCGAACACCTACATGCCAGCTTTGACGCGGGTCACCGAGAGGGGCTCGTCCTCGGGAACGGGTTCGCCGGTCAGCAGCTCGGCGGCCCTGCGAACGGCGTGTCGGAAGGCTGACCGGTCGCTTTGCAGCACGGCAGTGCGTCGCCACTGCTCAAGGACCTTGAACAGTCCGGTCAGATCGAGGCTCTGCCGCGCCTCGGTGAGCGCCTGGGCGTACGCGTTGTCGAACAGCTCTCGGTCCTCGGGTAGCAGCGCCGCCCGGATGTCGTGCGGGGCCGCGCCCGGCCGCAGCGGATGCCCCTGCTGCGGCTGCTCGTCGAAGGCGTAGGTGGCGGTCACAACGCCACAATAGTGGGTGATGCCAAGCTTCGATGCCCGCCGCGGTGGGGCGGGCCGGATCGGTCCGCCCCACTCCCGGTCAGACGTCGGTGACGCGCAGGCCGGCGTGGGCCTTGTAGCGGCGGTTGATGGCGATGAGGTTGGCGGTCAGCGCCTCGACCTGGCCGGCGTTGCGCAGCCGGCCGCCGAACACGCCGCGCATGCCGGGGACGGTGTCGGCCAGGGCACGCACCAGGTCGGTGGCCTCGCGGTCGTCGCCGAGCACGAGGACGTCGGTGTCGACGGCCTCGATGGCCGGGTCGGCCAGGTGCACGGCCGAGACGTGGTGGAAGGCGGCGGTGACGCGGGAGTCCGGCAGCAGGGCCTCGGCCTGCTGGGCGGCGCTGCCCTCGTCGACCTTGAGCGCGAACGGGCCCTGCTTGTCGAAGCCGAGCGGGTTGACGCAGTCGATCACGATCTTGCCGGCCAGCGCCTCCCGCAGCGACGCGAGCAGGTCGCCGTGGCCGTCCCACGGCACGGCGACAAGCACCACGTCGGCCTTGGTGGCGGTCTCGAGGTTGTCGGTGCCAGCGACGTTGTCGACCCCCGCGAGCTCCCGCAGCTCCGCGGCCGCGGTCTCGGCCCGGTCGGCGCTGCGCGAGCCGATGACGACCTTCAGACCGGCCTTGGCCCACCGGAACGCCAGCCCCTTGCCCTGGGGGCCGGTGCCGCCGAGCACTCCGACCGTAAGGTCACCGATTTCAGTCACGATCTTCCTCTCCGAAAAACCTCTCGAAGGACACCTTGCGACGCGCGGTGTCCGCCTCGACGAGCCGCACCCTGATCTGCTCGCCCTCGGGAAGCCCGGCCCCGCCGCACTTGGCCATCACGGGCGGCTCGGCGACGAAGATCTCGCCGCTGTTGGCCTCGGACCGCAGCACCACGGCGTCGAAGACGTCACCGACGCTGTCGGCGAGCACCCAGGCCTCCACCTGGTCGAGGCAAGCACGTTCGACCTTCGCGGCCAATGAGTCTGAGACGGACATCAAGTGCGGCATCTCCGGCAGCGCGGCGCGGACCCAGGGCGGGACGTCCGCGCCGGCGACGGTGGCCAGGCAGCATTCGGTGGCGAACCGGTCGACCAGCCGCCGCAGCGGAGCCGTGACGTGGGCATACGGCGCGCCGACGCCGGCGTGCGAGGTGACGGCCGGCTCGGCGCCGTCGAAGGCGGTGTAGCCGGCGCCCCGCAGCAGGCGGGTGGCGGCGACGTACATGGCGAGCGACTCGGGCCGGTTCGGGTCGAGGCCGGCCAGCACCCGGGCCGGGCTCTCGCCCACCGGCCATTCGACGCGGGACGCGGTCGCGGCGCGGTGCAGCCCGGCGACGGCGTCGACATCGGCCGACGGCAGGGTGCGCAGCACGCCGACCCGGGCATCGATCATGATCTGGGCCGCGCACATGCCCGTGAGCAGGGAGATCTCCGCGTTCCAGGCCTCGATCTCCGACCGCAGCCGCACCCGGAGCGTCCACTCGCCGTCGCCGGCCTGGCTGACCTGCTGCTCGGGCAGTTGCAGCTCGACGGCCCCCCGGTCGGCGGCCATGGCCCGGCGCAGCCGACCGATCTCGGGCAGCAGCGTGACCGACGGGTGGGCAGTGCCGGCGGCCAGGGCGGCCTGCACGGACTCGTAGTCGAGCCGGGCCACCGACCGCACATGGGCTCGCCGGACGACGACCCGCACCGGATTGCCGTCCGGGGCGAGGTCGATCGTCCACAGCACCGACGGCCGGACCTGGTCGGGCAGCAGGCTGGCCGCGCCCTCGGACAACACGGGCGGATGCAGCGGGACGGTGCCGTCCGGCAGGTAGAGCGTCTGGCCCCGCCGCTTCACCTCCCGGTCGAGGGCGCCGCCGGGCGGCACGAATCCGCCCAGGTCGGCGATGGCGTAGTGGACGCGGTAGCCGCGGGGCCGGCGCTCCAGCAGGACGGCCTGGTCAAGGTCCTTGGAGCCGGGGGGATCGATCGTGACCAGCGGCAACGCCGTGGCGTCCAGGCGCGGACCGCCGCGGACCTCGTCCAGGGCCTGCTCGGCCTCCACCAGCGCGGCCGCCGGGAATTCCCCGTGCAGCCCGAACTCGCTCCGGATCGGAGCGAAGTCCCGCCCGGCGCCACTGGTTGTGACTGTCCTGGACACCACGCATCAGACTTTAGACAACGAATTACCGGTTCGTCGTTCTCATAACAACGATCACCACGACGGCTGGTCCGGCGCCGACGGATAGCGGTGGTGGCCCTGCGGCCCGAAGCCGCCGGGCGGGGTGGCCGGGCCGGGCTGGGCGGGACCGGGCTGGGCGGGGAAGCCGGCCGGCGGCGTGGGCGGCGGCCCCGGCTGGACCGGGAAGGCGCCGGGCGGCGTGGGCGGCTGCTGTGCCGCGGCCGGTTCGACCCGGGCGTGTCGGTTGCTGGGGATCGGGTCGAGCACGGAGACCAGGGCCGTGGTCTGCTCCGGGTTGTCGACCGGGGCGCCGTTGCGGCCGCGGTAGACGATCTCGCCGTCGGAGTCGATCTCCATCAGGTAGCCGGCCTCGGCCAGCTGCTCCTCGTCCAGGTCGACCAGGCGCTCGAAGCGGGAGGGCACGACCCGGTAGACCGGCCACTGCAGGTGGGCGAAGGCCTGGTGGTACTCGGCGAGCAGGGTCGCGAACTGCTGCTGCCAGGGCAGCGGCATGGACTCGGCCAGGGATCGGGGCACCACCGCGTAGCCGGCGTCCACGCCCTGGTTGGTCGAGTTGAGGTAGTCGCGCAGCGGCGTGCTCGACGCGGGCCGGCCGACCGGTCGCGGGATGGGCTCGGGTGTGTATTTCATGGCGCCTCCTGCTACACGCCCGGCCGTACGGCCTGGGGGACGACCTCAGCCTCGGTGAAGCTGAACGGCCGGATGTGGATCGGGATGCCGAAGTCCTGGGCCTCGACGATCTGGTGGTTGCCGAGGTACATGGCCACGTGGTGGATGGTGGCCGGGTTGCTCGTGTCGGTGGCCAGGAAGACCAGGTCGCCGGGCTGGGCCTGGGCGACCGGCAGCATCGCGCCGGCGTGGTACTGGTCGGCGGCGACCCGGGGCAGCTGGATCCCGGCGGCCAGGTAGGCCTGCTGCACCAGGCCGGAGCAGTCGTAGCCGACCGGCCCGTTGCCGCCCCAGATGTACGGCTTGCCGAGCTGCTGCTGGGCGTAGGCGATGGCCTTGGCCGCGGCCTGGTTGGCCGGCAGGATCATCGCCGCGGCCTCGACGGCCTGCCCGCAGCCGGACGGGTCGGCGACGTCGCCGACCGTCTTGATCAGGGACGCGGCCATCGCCTCCCACTTGTCGTAGGCGTCGGGGAAGGCGGAGCGCTCGACCGCCTGGGCGGCGTCGCCGGGCCGCAGCTGCTGCCAGTTGGGGATCTTGGTCAGCACGTCGTAGAACTTGTTGATCGAGTAGTTCGGGTCCTCCAGCTGGGCCTCGGACCCCCAGCCCATGGTGAACCGCATCTGGAAGATGCCGCGGGAGTCCGGGCCGGCGGCGTCGCCGTGGGTGACGTTGGTGAGGCTGGACTCCTGCATGCCGGCCTGGATGGCGACCTGCCAGGCCAGCGGCGGCAGCTGCCGGTCCTTGCCGATCTTGATGATCTGGGCCGCGATGCCGCGCTGGTCGCCGCTGAGCTGCGACACCTTGCCCTCGCCGGCGGCGGCGTCGCCGGTGGCGTCGGCCCACGGCCCGATCGCGGCGTTGCAGCTGCTCATCCGGAACAGGCTCAGCGCCTGCTGCTGGGTGCTGACCACGGTCGTCACCGTCACGACGACCAGGACCAGGGTGCACACCAGGCCGACCGCGACCCCGACGATGATCCAGATCTTCATGTCAGCCGGCCTTGTCGTACTTGGAGACCCGCCATCCCTGGTTCGGGGTGGTGATCACCGTGACCTGGATGGTGCCCCCGTCGGTGGGCACGTCGGCGAGCACCGAGCTGGTGGTCGAGTCCACGGACACGGCGGCCCCGGTGACCTTGGTGGCCGGCACGTTGGCCGGGTCCACCGAGGCCATCTGCGGCAGGAACTCGTCGGTCGTGTACGGCTTGAGCTGGTCCAGCCACTGCTGGCTGGTGATGCCGGCCGGGTGCTTGGCCCACGCCGTCACCCACTTCAGCGCCACGTCGAGGGCCTGCGGGGCCGGCGGCGCGGCCGTCGGGCTGAGCAGCGGCGAGGTCAGCCGGGTGGCCGGCGTCGTGGTCGTGTCGCTCGGCGAGGACTGGCCCGACGAGCCGGTCGAGCCGCCGGCGTCGGCGCTGGTGCTGTCGCCCGGGGTCTGCGACGAGCTGCTGCTGGGCGGAGCCGGCGGGATGGCCAGGGCCACCACGATGCCGATCGCGACGATGATGATCACGAACGTGACCAGGTGCCGCGGCGAGCGCAGCGGCCAGCTCCACAGCTTGCGGTACACCGCGGAACGGCCGCGGTTGGTGCGGATCGGCATCGGTTACCCCCTCTCGCCCCGGCCGTACGGCGGTCCGTCGGGCTCGGCGACCTCGAGTCCCCGCGACGGGCGGTAGATCATGTGCACCGGCCGGCCGGCGATGACCTCGACCTCGGCCCGGCGCGGCTCGGCCTGCGGGCGCTGCCCGCTGACCACCTGCGAGGGCACGATCACGGCGTCCTCGCCGCGCCGCTCCCAGCTCCGGTCCACGACCGGTGGGGTGTCGACGGTCCGTGAGGATCCGGCCGAGAGCGCCATCGGACCGACGGAGCCGCCGCCACCGGACGTCAGGGCGGCCGCGCCGCCGCCGCCCGACTGGAGGGCCCGCGTGTTGCCGGCGGTGAGCGTGTTGCCGTTGACGTCGAGCCGCTCCGCGGTGGCGAGCACCGCCTCGGGCCGGTACCGGCCGTTGCGCTGGGCGGCGGCGAGCTCGGGCGGCAGGTGCTCGCCGTCGCGGACGTGCTCCCAGAAGGCGTCCTGCGGGGTGCCGCCGCCCCGGCGTCCCAGCAGCCGCGACCACACGCCGCCGCCCGCGCCGGCCAGGTTGGAGCCCACCGCGCCGACCGACAGCTGCACCATCTGCATCATCCGGCGGCCCGGCTTGCCGATCATGAAGAACGCCACGGTGACCAGGCCGGCCAGCAGGATCTGGGCCAGCAGCGGCAGGCCGTGGGCCGGGTCGAAGATCCAGGTCAGCACCAGGGTGTCCAGGCCGGCCAGGGCCGAGATGACCACCACGTTGAGCAGCGCCGCGCCCGCGGCCCGGCCGATCTTGTGCAGCAGCTCGGGGAAGATGATCGACGCCAGGCCGATCAGCGGGCCGGCCAGCACGACCATTCTCAGCAGCACCTGCGCCAGCAGGATGGCCGCCTTGGCCAGCAGCTGGAACAGCGAGAAGGCCAGCGCCTGGAACAGCGCCAGGAAGCCGTCGCCGATCCGGCTGCCGTCGGTGCCGTCGAAGTACCCGGTGGCGTTGCCGAGCTTGCCCCGGATGTCGACGTACTGCTGCTTCTTGGCGGTGGTGTTGTTCGGGTCGGAATCCTTGTTCTGGTTCTTCTCGTTGATGCTGAAGGCCTGGGCGGCGACCAGGTCCTTGCCGAACTGCTGGGCCTGCGGCGCGTCCGGGGAGCCGAACTCCCCCCGCAGCCAGTTCCGGTACACCACGTTGTCGTGCAGCATCGTCGGCAGCGCGTTGGTGCTGTCGCCCAGGCCGACCTCGCTCAGGAAGCCGGCCTGGATCTCCGAGGTGCCGAAGATGAGGACCTTGTTCAGCACCTCGGTGTAGACCAGTGGGGTCAGATACGCGGCCGACGCCAGCCAGAGTCCGGCCAGCGCCCACATTGTTCGTTTGCTGATCGCGGCGAGATCGCCCCGCCAGATCTGTCTGAACAGCAGAATGCCCAGACCCAGCGCCGCGAGACCGAGCAGTGGCGCGAAAACGCCGTTGTACAACGCCTTTGTGCCGCTGGCCACCAGATTGTCCAGCGGCCCCACCAGCAGATTGCCGGTGATGACGTAGTGCAGCCCGTTCGTCGCCGCGACAATCACCTTGGAGACGTTGAACAGCTGGTTGCCGAACCAGGTGTCGATCTCCGAGTTGGAGCTGGTGATGGCGCTGATCGAGCCGCAGTTCGGGTCGTAGGTGTGCCAGGTGAGCCCGGCGTACCGGTAGTCGTAGTAGATGGAGCCGTTCTGGCCGTGCACGCCGAGCTCGTTGGACGGGTCCAACGCCCCGACCAGGCCCAGGTCGGGCCGCTCGGGATTGGGCGCGCAGTCGGTCGGCGCGGCGAAGGCCGGCGCGCCGATGAACGCCTGCATCGCCAGGATCGCCCCGACCACCAGCACTGCCCGGCCCCGCGGTGTGGCACGGCGAAGCAGCCGCCACGCCAGGGCGACCAGCGTGGCGGCGGACAGCACGAGCAGCAGGGCGGTCATTCCCGCTGACCCCTCTGGTGCGGCGGCACCTTGACCAGGGTCTCCTGGTCCGGCCGGGTCTGCGGCACGTCGGCCTCGTCGATCAGGCCGACCTCCAGCTCGGCGGCCAGGTCGTCGTCGTAGTCGTCGTAGCCGTTCTCGATCGACTCCGGCGGCATCCCGCTGTTGAGGCCCTCGGGCGAGGGCACGGCCGGCAGCTCGGCGAGGGCCCGGTTGGCCTCGCCGCGCTGGGCGTCCGGCGTGGTGTCCATGGCCTTGCGCAACGGGTCCAGGTGCGGCCCGGAGAAGTCGATCCGGATCCGCTCCACGCCGCCGGCGCCGTCGCCGAAGACGAACTGCCGCGGCGCGGTGTCCCGCTCGGTGCCGTTGCGGTGCGCGCCCGGCCGGCGGCCGAGGCTGGCGATGACCTGCTCGTAGCCGGCGCCGACCGGCACCTTGAGCAGGCGCAGCGCGTCGGCCTGGGCCTCGTCGTCGTCGAGCCGGCCGACGAAGACCGAGTCGAGCAGCGCGACGAAGCCCTGGATCCGCAGGAAGTCGGCCGGGATCTGGCTGGACAGCATGACCCGGACGTTCCACTTCCGGGAGTCACGGGCGAACCGGTTCATCAGCACGCGGCCGGTCGGCACCTCGGAGAGGAAGAACGCCTCGTCGATCCAGACGCCCTTGCGGGTGTCCTTGGGCCGCTCGTACACCGACCGCTGGGTCAGCCACGCCGCCAGGTTGAGCATCTCCACGCCCAGCGCCTCGGCGTCGGTCCAGTGCTCGCGGCCGATGCCGTCCTTGGGCAGGGTCAGCCCGGCCATGGTGAGCACGGTGAACCGGTCGTCGCGGACCTCGGAGTACGGGTCGGCGCCGAACTCGGGGATCAGCAACGACATGCGCTCGCGCATCTCGTCCAGGAAGTCGGCGACGACCACGGCGTGCTCGTGGTGCTCGCTGGCGTCCCGGCGCAGGGCGTCGAACACCAGGCCCGGGTGCGCGTCGGGCCGGCCGCCGACCATGCGGACCGCCCGCAGCAGCACGATCCGGGTCTGCGGCAGCCGGGCGACCTCGTAGGGCAGCAGGCCGCTGAGCACGTCCAGCACCAGCCGCCGCCGGGTGGCCGCGGCCAGCGCCTTCTCCCGGCGCCAGGCCCGCTCCGGGTCCTCCTCGTCGAGGAAGTGCTCGATCAGCGGCTCGGCCACCACCCGATACGGGTTGAGGATGCCGGGCTGGGCGTTGAGCAGGTTGATCGGACGGGCGTACGGCTTGAGCTCGGGCAGCTCGCACAGCGCGGCCAGCGGCCCCGACGGGTCGAGCACCGTCCAGTACGCGCCGGACCGCAGCGTCTTGTAGACGATGCCGCCACCGAGGAACGACTTGCCGCCACCGAGGCCGGCGACCATCGCGGTCAGGCCGGACCCGTCGCGGACCTCCTGCGCCATCCACGGGTCCCACGCCACCGGGCGTCGGGTCGCGGTGCAGGTCTCGCCGAGCAGGATGCCGCGCCGGTCGCCGACCTCGGCGGTCGCGGTCGGCACGGACGAGGCCGCCCACACCACGGAGCCGCGGCGCATGTAGGCGGCCGAGGCCAGCGGCTCGCCGGGGATGAACTCCCGAGCCATCGCGTACTGGGCCTCGGGATGCTCGATGGCGACCTTCGGCTTGTACAGCTCGAGCAGGCTCTGGGCCAGCCGCAGCGCCTCGCGCTGGCTGGTGCCGGACACGGCCAGCCGCCACCACGAGCGCACCCGGGTGCCCAGCGCGGTGAAGCCGGAGGTCATCTCGTCGTCGATCTCCAGCACCCGGCCGGCCTGCCGGACCAGCGACTGCGGCGGCTCGAGGTCGTGCTCGTCGGTGTAGTGCCGGACCTGGGAGCGCACCTTGTTCATCTGCCGCTGCAACTCGCCGCCGACCTCCTCGGGCCGGCGGACGTAGATGCGGGCCGACCACTCCACTGACGCCGGCAGGCGGTCGGCGCGTTGCACCCACGGGTCGTCGATCTCGGGGATCTGCAGGCCGTGCATGGGTCCGACGGTGAGCACGCAGACGTGCCGCCCGACGCCGGCGTTGGAGCCGGTGCGGCCGCGCACGGTGACGGTCGGCGAGTACGGCTCCTGGTAGAAGTCGGCCGCGTCGGTGAAGCTGGCCAGGTCCTCCGGCTCCCACGAGTCGGTGGGCACCGCCGGCATGTTGCGCGGCGCGGGCAGGCCCAGCGAGCACGACCGGTGCATCAGCCAGGACATCTCGTCCGCGCTGACCGGGCGGCCCTCCAGACCGGCCGAGCCGATCACCTGGTCGAGGTACTCGACCTCGCTGTCCAGGGCCACCAGCTCGGCGTCGACGGCGGCCGGGAAGACCCGGCGCAGCACCGGCGCGGCCCGCTCGACCGCCCGGTCGACCACGTTGCGGACCTGCACCTGGACGCCGAGGTAGACCTCCTTCTCGGCCATCGACCGGCCCATCAGCTGCTGCTGCTCGCCGATCATGTAGTCGTCGAAGGACAGCCCGCCGGGGGTGTCGGGCAGCCGGTGGACCGCGTTGTGCACGTGGGCCTCGGCCCACATCCGGATCGGGTACGGCCGGGTGGTCACGCGCAGGTGCATCCAGCGGCCCTGCAGCTCGGCGTACTGGCCGGCGATGGCCGCGATCAGGTCCTGGCGCTGCGAGTCGGACCGGAACGACCAGCGCTGCGGGGCGAGCCGGTACCAGGCGTAGACGTCCTGGCCGGTGCGCACGAGGTGGCCGTCGATGCTGCGGACCGCGATGCTCGGGGTGTAGCTCGGGATGGACTGCTCGCCGGGGAGCCGCCGTCCGCGTGTGCTGTACGCCGTTCTGTCGACCGGTAGCTCGGCTGCCGCATGTTGCGCCACGTGCCGCACCGAGCGGCTGTCACGGTCTCGCCGGCGTCCGAACACCGCGAACCTCCCTGGTACGACTGGCCGCCTGCCGGCGTGGTTGCTGTGAGTGCCGGCCGGGTGAGTTCTCCGCCGGCGGCAGCTGCCGCCGGCCTGGCTTGGGTTGTGGCCGCTGGTTGTTGACCTTGATCCGGGTGGCGGTGACCGCGCCGCCGTTGCCGGTGCTGGTCTGTCTCGGCGAGTTCAGCTCCCGCAGCCACATCGTCACCACGGCGCCCAGCGGGCGCTCGTGGCTGATCCGCGAGCCGACCAGCCGGGTGATCGCGATCGTGATCACCAGCGCCCACGCGACGCTGAAGAACCCGAAGCTGATCCCGATCCGCCGCTCGACGGTGAGGGTGAGGAAGAACACCGCGAGGCCGATGCCCCAGGACACGTACCGGGCACGCCAGGGGAACGTCGCCTTGGGCGGGCCGAGCCACACGGCGTCGACCCGGTAGACCTCGTCGTCAGTGCGGATCCGCACGCCCGCTCACCCGGTGAACAGGCCGGCGAGCCACTTGCCGATGTCGACGCCCGCTCCTGTGATCGCGATGCCGATGATCGCCAGCGCCACGATGATGCCGCCGATGCGCCGCATGACGCCCGCGTTGTCGCCCTTGCCGCCGCCCAGCCAGAGCAGCAGCAGCGCGACCGCTAGCAGGAGCAGCGGGACCAGGTTGCCGGTGATCCAGGTCTGGATGTTGTTGGTCTTGAGGGGGGTGTCGGCCACGACGGTGATGAGGCTGCTGGCGGTCATGTCCTACTCCGGAGTGCGTGGAGTGTTACTTGCCGGGGGGCGCCCCCGGTCGGCGCTGGCGAGTACAGCATGGGTCGCATCGTCGGGTGTAGGGGTCGTCAGCGCCCTGGGTTGATCCAAAACGTTCCCCTCGACCGCGTATTACGTCTAATCTGGCTCCACCCATCATCGGTGGCCAGGGCCGGATGGAGAACACGTGACACGGAATTCTCCCGCTTGCCGGAACAGTTCACCCGCTTGCGACAAAGGTCATCACACAGTGTGTCTCGACTACGGTAACACCGTCACGGACCTGACCTGTTCGGCTGACGAACCTCCCAAGGCGGCCCGCACGCCGCCGGACTTCGGTGACGGACGGCTCACCCCTCCTCAAGCAGGGATGTTCGCATGGCCCACCAACCCGAGCTAGACCTTGGCGAGGACGCCCCGACGCACGGCGGACAGGCTACCGGCCGGGGGCGCGTGAGCGGCCGCCGGGTCCAGCGCACCGTCAACTTCGACCAGGAGGTCCTGGACCGCGCCCGGGCCGCCGCCGCCCACCTGGCCACGCACACCCCGGAGGCCGGCGTCCGCAGCCTCGCCGACATCGTCAACCCGGCCGTCGCCGAGCGCGTCGCCGAGCTGGAGGAGCGCTTCAACTCGGGCCAACCGTTCGATCCGGTCATCCGCCTCCCCGTCGGCCGCCCCCGCGACTGGCCGGAAGGCTGACCCGATCGCGCACTCACAACCGGTAAGTAGCCCTACTGACTAGTAGGTTGCCTGGACCGACCCGCGGACGCCGGTCTGCTTGCGCGGGCCCCCAACACAAGAGTGGGCTCGGCCCCGCCGATGTTTCGCCCGGTTGGCGGATTTCGGCCGCCACCACCCGACGCGCCCCACCACCCGAGCCGGATGCGGCGGCCGAAATCCGGCAAGGGCGAGGCATCGGCCCCACAGGGGCCGAGCCCCGCCCTGCCGGAGGCGGGGCAGACGAGTCAGTTTGTAAGCCGGATCCTGTACCCAGCTTGCGCTGGGCAGCGGCCATCCATCTCGGCCTGCCGTTGCCGGCAGGCTCCAGCGGCCTACCCGCAGGCATCGGGCGGGCCGCCCTCGATCGCCTGCGCAGGCGCCGCACGCGGCGCCCTCTTGGCCTTGCTCCGGGTGGGGTTTACCTAGCCACCCCGGTCACCCGGGGTGCTGGTGGTCTCTTACACCACCGTTTCACCCTTACCCGGCCACCCTTGGGCGGCCGGGCGGTCTGTTCTCTGTGGCACTGTCCCGCGGGTCGCCCCGGGTTGCCGTTAGCAACCACCCTGCCCTGTGGAGTCCGGACTTTCCTCGGCGGCGGGCCTGGGCCCGCCGACGCGGCCGCCCCGCCGACTCGTCCGCGCGGACCAGCCTAGTACGTGCTCGTCCCAGTGCATGGAATGGGCTCGCGGACGCGTTGACCCCCTTTGGGCCCCGTGCTCTACTCGCTGCATGGTCGCGGTTTGCCGACTCACTCGTCGCCGTCACGTGGATTTTGTCCGCGTCGCGGCCAGCGGCTGTCGCTCCTGACGATCGTCCTCATTTCCCCGTGACCCCGCGCGGGTTTCTTCTGTGTACGACACAAATTTCTGGAGAAGCCTTGTCCGAACACGCCGGATACGAGCCCGTGAAATTCGCCTACTGGGTGCCGAACGTCAGCGGCGGACTGGTGGTCAGCAAGATCGAGCAGCGGACCGACTGGGGCTACGACTACAACCGAAAACTGGCCGTGCTGGCCGAGAACAACGGTTTCGAGTACGCGCTGAGCCAGGTCCGCTACATCGCCAGCTACGGCGCGGCCTACCAGCACGAGTCGACCAGCTTCAGCCTGGCCCTGCTGCTGGCGACCGAGCGGCTCAAGGTCATCGCGGCGGTGCACCCGGGGCTGTGGCAGCCCGGCGTGCTGGCGAAACTGCTGGCCACGGCCGATCACCTGTCCGACGGGCGGGCCGCGGTGAACGTGGTCAGCGGCTGGTTCAAGGACGAGTTCACCAAGCTCGGCGAGCCGTGGCTGGAGCACGACGAGCGTTATCGGCGGTCCGAGGAGTTCATCCGGGTGCTGCGGGAGATCTGGACCTCCGAGCACGCCGAGTTCAACGGCGACTTCTACCGTCTGCACGACGTCGACCTGAAGCCGAAACCACTGGCCAGCGAGGGCCGGCCGCATCCGGAGATCTTCCAGGGCGGCAACTCCACGGCCGCGCGGGCGATGGCCGGCCGGGTGTCCGACTGGTATTTCAGCAACGGCAAGGACTTCGACGGGATCACCGAGCAGATCGGCGAGGTCAACGCGACCGCGGCGCAGCACGGCCGCCGGGTCCGATTCGGCCTGAACGGCTTTCTCATCGCACGCGACACCGAGGCCGAGGCCAAGGAAGTGCTGCGGGAAATCGTGGCCAAGGCCGATGTCGAGGCGGTCGAGGGATTCGGCTCCGCGGTGAAGCAGGCCGGCCAGTCCACCGGGAACAGGACCGGCATGTGGCAGGACTCCTCGTTCGAGGACCTGGTCCAGTACAACGACGGCTTCCGCACCCGGCTGATCGGGACGCCCGAGCAGGTGGCGACCCGGATCGTGGAGTACCGGCGCCGCGGCGTCGACCTGCTGCTGCTCGGCTTCCTGCACTACCTGGAGGACGTCGAGCACTTCGGCAGCAAGGTGCTGCCGATCGTCCGCGAGCTGGAGGCGGACCTGGACAAGACGGCCGCGACGCCCGAGCCCGTGCACGCGGGCTGACCGCCGTCCCCTGATCCACTCCCCTGCCTCGGTGCAGTGGCGGCAGCTGCTGCGCCGAGGCGCCCCTGGAGGTCGCCATGTCGACAGTGCTCTTGCTCTCCGGCAGCCCGTCGCCGGACTCCCGAACCGGCGTGCTGCTCGCGCACACCGACTCCTGGCTGGCCTCACGCGGGCACGAGGTGCAGACGCTGCACGTGCGCGACCTGCCGACGTCCGCGCTGCTGGTGTCCAACACCGAGCATCCGGCGATCCGGGCCGCGGTCAGCATGGTGCACCGCGCCGACGGCGTCATCGTCGCGAGCCCGGTCTACCGCGCCGCCTACAGCGGCCTGGTCAAGGCTTTCCTGGACCTGCTCACCGACAACGCGCTGGCCCGCAAGGTCGTGCTGCCGCTGGCCACCGGCGGCACCCAGGGTCACCTGGTGGCCATCGACTACGCGCTGCGGCCGCTGCTCACCTCGATGGGCGCCGACCGGCTCGTGCCCGGCTGCTTCGTGCTGGACCGGCTGATCCAGTACGGCGAGGAGGACGGCGCGATCGCCCCCGACGCCCGGGCGGCCGTGGACAGCGCGCTCGAGGGCTTCGACGAGGCGCTGGGCAACCGGCTGGCGGTCGCCTCCTGATCAACCTCGGCTAGCCCAGGTGAGAGGTGTCGTTGACCAGCCGGACCGAGGCGTTGCCGTCGGGGTAGAACTCGGCGATCGACAGCGACGCGGTGTCCAGGTGCAGCCGGTAGAGCAGTGACGGGCCGGCGTCGAGGGCCATCCGCAGCAGGCTCTTGATCGGCGTCACGTGGCTGACGACGACGATCGTGGCGCCGCCGTAGCGGCTGATCAGGTCGTCACGGCCGCGGCGCACCCGGCGGTGCACGACGTCGAAGCTCTCGCCGCCGGGCGGCGCGACCGAGGTGTCGGACAGCCAGCTCCGGTGCAGCTCCGGGTCGCGCTCGGCGGCCTCGCGGAACGTCAGCCCCTCCCAGTCGCCGAAGTCGGTCTCGATCAGGCCGTCGTGGGTGGTGAGCTCGACGCCGACCGCGTCGGCGACCGCGCGGCCGGTCTGCATGGTCCGGGTCAGCGGCGACGCGACGACGGCCGCGATGTCCGGCACCTTGGCCAGCCGGGCGGCCGCGGCGGCGGCCTGCTGCTCGCCGAGTTCGCTGAGGGAGATCTCACCGCGGCCGGAGTAGCGGCGCTCCACGGTCAGCGGGGTCTGGCCGTGCCGGAGCAGCAGGAACCGGGTCGGCGTGCCCTGCGCCCCGGTCCACCCGGGCGAGGGGGCTGTGGCCGCCGAGGCCGCCTTGGCGGCGGGCCGCTCGATGCCGGCCTGCTCGTCCATCGCCTCGTTGGCCAGCCGGTCCGCGTGCTTGTTGCGCTCGCGCGGGATCCACTCGTAGGTGATCCGGGCGAAGCCGGCGGCCAGCTGCTTGGCCTCGGCGTTGAGCGGCTGCATGGACGGGTGCTTGACCTGCCAGCGGCCGGACATCTGCTCGATGACCAGCTTGGAGTCCATCCGGACGGCCACGGTGTCGGCCCCGAGCTCGCGGGCGGCGGCGAGACCGGCGATCAGGCCCCGGTACTCGGCCACGTTGTTGGTGGTGTGGCCGACGCCTTCCTTGCGCTCGGCCAGCACGTCGCCGGTGTCGGCGTCGAACACCACGGCGCCGTAGCCGGCGGGACCGGGATTGCCCCGGGACCCCCCGTCGGCCTCGACAGTGACCTT
>Ga0307511_10001209_pt1 | contig 27425 bp, 20 predicted proteins | sample 13_EM_MG_FD_200266 | JGI IMG/M metagenome (GOLD analysis project Ga0307511, IMG submission 200266) | Populus trichocarpa ectomycorrhiza microbial communities from riparian zone in the Pacific Northwest, United States - 13_EM | ecosystem: Host-associated > Plants > Roots > Unclassified | place...
TGCGCAAAGTCGTGAAGGTTGAAGCACTGCCGGGACTCGCAACCGAGACACTGTTGCTTGTGCCGTTTGCGATCGGCTATCTGCTGTGGTCCGAATCGGCGGGCGTCGGCGCCCTTGGGCATACGGGGGTGGTCACCGACATCCTGCTGATTGCAAGCGGACCGCTGACCGCAATCACGCTTTTCCTGTTCGCATACGGAACACGGCTGCTGCCGTATTCGACAATCGGGGTACTTCAATACATCGCACCGTCATTGCAGTTCGTGTGCGGCGTATTTGTGCTTCACGAGCCTTTCGACCGCACGCGCGCCATCGGGTTTGCGGTCATCTGGGCGGCATTGGTGATCTATGCAGGAGAGGGAGTGCGCCTCTCCCGCAAGCAGCAAGCGCGGACTCTTACTGCTTAGCGCGCGACACGTACTCGCCGGTGCGCGTGTCGATGCGGAGCAGGTCGCCTTCATTGATGAAGAGCGGCACTCTCACGACAGCACCCGTTTCGAGCTTTGCCGGCTTCTGCCCGCCGGTAGCCGTATCACCCCGAACACCGGGATCCGTCTCGACGACCTTGAGATCGATGTGAGGCGGCGGCATCACGACCAGCGGAACGTTGTTCCACAGCGTGATGATGCAGATGATCCCGTCCTTCAGCCATTGGGCGTTGTCACCGACGGCGGACTTCTCGGCCGTGTACTGCTCGAAGTTCTCCGGGACCATGAAATGCCAGAAATCGCCGTCCTGGTAGAGATACTGCATCTCGGTATCCTGGACGTCGGCCGCCTCGATCGACTCGCCGGAGCGCCATGTGCGCTCGATGGTGCGGCCGGTCTTCAGATTCCGGATCTTGATGCGATTGAACGCCTGGCCCTTGCCGGGCTTGACGAACTCGTTCTCGATGACGGCAAAGGGCTCGCCGTCGATCAGCAGCTTCATGCCGCCGCGTATTTCGCTGGTCGTATAGCTAGACATTTCTTTCTCACAGGGCGGCCGGCAGAATGCGCCAGCCGCGCGCACGGACGTTTTGTCAGAGGTGCCGCCCATCACCGCGCGGCTCCAGAGTGCTGCGCCTAGCGGTGCGCAGGCCCCTCACCCCTTACCCCTAAAAGGGCCGCGTATGATAACGGCATCGACCCCCACCCGCCAGCGTAGACAGGGCTGGCAAACCGAGATGGCTTCCGCCATCACCAGCCCCCGGGAGCTGGTCACCGAGCTTGGCCTCGACCCGGAGCTGGTTTCCGCGGCCGAAGCGGCTGGCAGCGCTTTCGGCCTGCGCGTACCGCGCAGTTACCTGGCCCGGATCGAGCGGGGCAATCCCCAAGACCCGCTGCTGCGCCAAGTGCTTCCTATCGGCGCCGAGCTGGCGGATACCGCAGACTACATAGCCGATCCCCTTGGCGAGCGCGAAGCTCTCCGCGCACCGGGCCTCCTGCAGAAGTACCACGGGCGAGCCCTGCTCATAACGACTGAAGCCTGCGCCGTTCATTGCCGTTACTGCTTTCGTCGCGAGTTCCCATACGCCGAGCAGGCAAATGATTCCTCGCGGTTGCGCGCAGCCCTCGATGAGATAGCTCGCGACACATCGATCGAAGAGGTGATCCTCAGCGGCGGCGATCCACTCTCGCTGAGCGACTCGCGCCTCGCAAGTTTGACGGACACGCTGCAGGCAATCCCACACGTGCGCCGGCTCCGAGTCCATACGCGTCAACCCGTCGTTCTGCCCTCGCGGGTCGATGCGGGACTGACACAGTGGCTCAGTCAACTTCGACTGCCTGTTGTTTTCGTTCTGCACGCGAATCATCCGAACGAAATGGACACAGACGTGAGCCGTGCATGCGCTCGGCTGCGCGACTCCGGAGTGACGTTGCTCAATCAGACCGTGTTGCTGCAGGGCGTCAATGACGATTCGGAGGTCCTCGCGGAACTCTCACACCGACTGTTTGAAGCTGGCGTGCTGCCTTACTATCTACACCTGCTCGATCGGGTGCGCGGCGCGGCGCATTTCGATGTTCCGGAAGAGCGTGCACGCCTCATTGCCGGTCAATTGAGCGCTCGACTGCCGGGCTATCTCGTGCCACGCCTGGCGCGGGAAATCCCGGGCGCCCCCGCTAAAATCACGCTAGCCCCAATTCTTTTCGGCGCGTCTTCGCGCCGCTGATCTTCGGGGGTTCGCTGCAGGGACTTGCGCTGCGCGCAGCGCGATCCCCCGGGAAAGTTGCGCGCCAGCGCATGGAAAGAACGGCTCGTGAACTGGCGCAAGTGGGGTACCGTCGCCGGAATGCTACAATCGTCGGCCGTTTAACAATGTCGTGCTCAGGGAGGCCGCTTTGGTTGACCAGAACGCGGTTCCGCTCATCGTACTGAGCCCCGCGCGCGATCCGGTCGAGGCAATCAACAGCACGCTGCGCCGCGCTGGTCATCCGGTTCATTGCACCTGGATACCTGCGTTGCGCGATCTCGCGGACGCGATCGCCCAGATCAACCCTGAACTGCTCGTCCATGTTGTCGGCAGCGAAGATCTGCGCGGGGTCATCACAGTTCGCGATCAGGTGGCGCCCAAGCTTCCGATTATTGGGGTTGGCGAGCCTGCCGACGAGACTCGCATCGCGGAGGCGATGCAGTTGGGCGCGCGTGACTTCGTCTCGCTCCGCAACACCGCACGCCTGCAGGCAGTAATGTTGCGCGAACTGCGCTCATTCCGACTCGAGCGCGCGTTGGATAGCACACTCAAATCCGCGCATGACGCGCGGCGTCAGCTCGAGATAGTCCTGCAGCGCTCTAATGACGCCATCGTTCAGGTGCAGGAAGGCATCGTCGTTGACGCCAACCCTTCGTGGCTGGAACTGTTTGGCTTCGATGACAGCCTCGTCGGCCAACCGATCATGGATCTGTTCGATGAAGCGACGCATTCACCCTTGAAGGGTGCTCTCGCCGCCTGTCTGCAAGGGCGTTGGCACGATCACACCCTCAAAGTGAACGCAATTCTGGCCGATGGGACCACCCTGCCCGTCGAAGTGGTGCTAGCCCTCGGCGAGCATGACGACGAACCGTGCGTACGGTTGGTCGTGCCCGCGGCCCAAAAAGACGACCGCAAGATCGCTGAACAATTGAGCGAGGTGGTTCGGTCGGACTCGGCCACCGGCTTCCTGCACCGGCGCGAGCTGCTCGAAGCCTTGACGCAGCGCCTGGCAGTACCGGCAACCGGTGGAATGCGTTGCGTCGCGATGATCAAGCTCGACAGGTTCAGCACGATCGAACGCGACGTCGGCGCGATAGCCAGCGAAGAGGTGCTGATCGAATTCGCCAAGCTGCTGAAGGAGGCCTTGCATCCGAAAGAGATCGTCGGGCGCTTCGGCGGCGTGAAGTTTCTCGTGCTCCTGGAGCGCGGTAACGAAAACGACGTCGAGGCGTGGGGCCAGCAGCTGTTGGCACGGGCTCAGAAGCACGTCTTTCGCGTCAAGGACAAGACGGTAGCGATCACTTGCACCGTCGGATTCTCGGTCGTGCCCTCGGGTGAGGTGAAGTTGGATGCGACCATAGCCGATGCCCTCGAGGCAAGCCTCAAGGGCCGCAGCCGTGGCGGCAATCAGTCAGTCACATCGGACAAGGCCGATGCCGACACCCGCGTGCAGTCGTACGACAAGGTGTGGGTGAAACACATCAGGGCCGCATTGATGGAGAACCGCTTCCGGCTGGTACAACAGCCGGTCGCGAGCCTGCAAGGCGACGATCCCGGAATGTTCGACGTCCTCGTGCGCATGGTGGACCCGCAAGGCAAGGAAGTGCTCCCTTCCGAGTTCATGGCCGCCGCCGAGCGCAACGACCTGTTGAAGAACATCGACCGCTGGGTCGTCGGCGCCTCACTGTCCTTCGCCGCGCAGCGCAAGCCCGGTTGCCTGTTCGTGCGTCTGTCCAAGGAGACCGCCAAAGATGCGACCTTCGTGGACTGGCTCGACAATCACGTACGCGCCAGCCGCGCCGATCCGCACCGACTGTGCTTTCAGGTGACCGAACAGGCCGCCAGCTCCTACATCACTCAGATCCAGGCATTGGCGGGCGCGCTGCGCAAGCGCGGCTTCCGATTCGCACTGGAGGGGTTCGGCTCAGGCCGTGGCGTCGAGGGTCTGCTGGACTCCATCCCACTCGACTTCGTCAAGATCGACGGCGCCATCGTTCAAGGCCTGACAGGCGACCCCCAGTTGCAGCAGCGCGTGCGCACGTTGGTCGAAAGCGCCACGAAACGCCTGATCCAGACGATCGCCGAGCGCGTCGAGGACGCCAATACAATGGCCGTCCTCTGGCAGATCGGCGTGCAATACATCCAGGGCTACTTCGTCAACGAGCCCGAGCAGGTTGTGCTGCGCGCCGAGCGGACCTAGCGGCCTCTAGAAATTCAAGCCCAGCCCCAGGTCAAGCCGGTTGAAGGCCTTGTTGATATCAAACCACTGATAGTCAGCCTTGAAGACGATGTGCGGGGTCACGTAGAAATTCACACCGGTGGTCCATACACGGTCGCGATTCTGCGGCCACAGACCGAAATCACCCGGCGAGTCGGACAGAGGAACGCTGCCCGTCGGGATCATCGGCGCCGTGCCAGAGTACTGCGAGCCCATGTCGAAGTATTCCCAGCGCACGAAGGGATTCAGCCGGTAGTCGCCGTACTCCCATGCGCCGTAGGCCGCCTGCAGGAAGTACCCGTAGAACGCGGATGGAATTGGATTAGGCGAGCCTGGATTTGCCAGGTTGGCGTCGGCGACATTGCTGATAGCGCCGTGTGCATACAGCGCTGACAGATCGAACTTGCCGGGTGTCCAGCGGGCGTGACCTTCCCACAAGGTCACACGCGAATCTCCAACAGTACCCGGCGCCTGTGCGGCTTTGCCGGTGAAAACCGCGCCACCCACATCGAGGCCCGGCAGGCCGAAGTAATTGAGCGCCACGTACTGTGACAGGTGGCGCGCATTGGCCAGTGCCAGCTCCTGGTGTGTTGCCTGCAACGGTGCGGGGCCATTGTTAGCAAGCTCCAGTGCCGTCGTGAACTGCGGAAATTCCGGCGCAAACTCCCAATTCCCGAAATTGACACCGGTCGTGACACCGGTGCTCCAGGCAATGCCAAAGTCGCTGTCACCATGGAAGCTCAACCCGCCTTCGCGCCACGTGCTCGGGATGATGAGCGTCTCGACGAAGTTACGCTGCATGCCGTAGAAGTTGGTGGGCTCGTGGTGCTCGTTGATGAAGCCGAACGGCAGCAGGAACAAGCCGGCGCGCAGGGTAGCGCGGTCCGTGAGCTGGCGATCGACGTAGAACTGCTCGACCTCGAACTCCCCCGGATCCTCCGCCGAAGTCACGGCGTGCTCAACTTCGAATTCGGAGTTGAATTCCGTGCGGTTGTCAAAGCGATACCCGATACCGAACACCGCGCGCGCGAGATCCGCGGTCGTCCTGGTGGTGTCGCGGGTCGGGCGGCTGTAGTAAAGCTCGCCGTATCCCCACAGACGCAGGTTGTCGAGCGCGCCGACACCAAAGCCTCCCGGCTGCGCACCCGGTAATGAAGTGTTGGCGGTCGAGACGCCGGAAGTTGCTGTCGTTGCCGACGGCAGCGCCGACGCATTACCCGGCAGTGCCGATGTGTTACCGGAAGACGCCGAGCCCTGGCCCGGCACTCCTGCAGTCTGGCCGCGGGCCGCTGGTGTGCCACCGGGCAGCCCGGCTCCCGACTGCGCGGAGGCGGCCGCGGCTGACTGCGCGTTCTGCTGCGCGGCTGCCTGCTGCGCCAGCTGCTCCTCGATCTGCTGCTGGTGCTGCATCAGCGCCCGGTTCTGGTCAGCGAGTTGTTTGAGCTGGGCTTCGACGGCCTGCAACTGCTGTTGCAGCGCCTGGATCTGTTGCTCCTCCGTTTTCTTCGCCTTCGGATCGGCTGCATTGGCCCCCATTGCAACGCCCAGCGTACCGACGAGCAACAGCGCACTGACCCGCGCAACGTTGCGCACCGTCTTCTGTTCCGGCAGGTGCATCGAATCGCGACTCATTGAACGGATTCCTATGGGCTGGCTATGGGTTGACACTGTGCAGGCACGTTGTAGGCCGACGGATTGTTCGGATCGAAGCCATCCGTCAGCGTGCACAGGAAGGCCACGAGATCGTCGATTTCCTGTGCGTTGAGCGTTGGGGCGTTACCACCGGCACCCTTCGGCGCCGTGTAAGGCACTTCGCCGGCGTTGACATTCGCATCGAAGGCCGCCGGTAGATCGTTGTATTGATACAGATCGGGTGTGCCATCGGCGGCCGTATAAAACGTACCAACGGCTTGATACGGATTTCCCCCAGGGCCCGCCGGCACTGGTACGGGATTGTTCGCAGTGTTGTTGTTTATATCGCGGGTGACGTACCACTCCACAGCCTTATGCAGGTCCGGGAAAATCCCGTTGTGGAAGTAAGGTGCGGTCAACGCGACATTGCGCAGCGTGGGCACTTTGAATGCGCCGCACGTCGGTATCAGCCTGACGAGATCCGGGCGCGCACCGCCATCCTGTGGATCGGACGGGAAGGGACCACACAGACCCAGGTCGTAGTAGGCATACTCGGCATCGGCCGGCACATTCACCGGCGACGGCACGTATGAAAGCGGCAAACCTGTGAAGGGATTGACCGGATTCGCGGCATTGGCCGGAATGTTCCAGTTGCGCGGGATACCGATATTGTCGTACGAAAAATCGGTGAATAGCGCTCGGCTGGTGAATTCCTGATGCACGCTCGGGTGGCACGAGGTGCAATTGCCCTTACCGGGGTTGTTGAACAGCGCGAGTCCATTCAACTCGCGCGCCGTGAGTTGCACCTTGCCATCGACGTAGTAGTCGAACTTGCTGGTGAACGGCTCAAACTCGTCGACGTCCTCGGACTCGTAAGCGGCGATCGCCGCACCGATATCATTCAGTGCCGCTGTCGCGTCATTCAGTGCATCCGAGCCGTATGCAGCAATAAACTTCTGCAGTGTCGCCGGCGAGCTCTGCAGACGATTCAACACCTCCGCAGCGTCCCGATTGGCCATCTCGAACGGAGCCAGGAAGGGCTGGACTGCCTGCGCCGCCAGACTGGAGGCACGCCCATCCCGGAAGAACCCGCCGCTTGCGGTTCCGTCATCGATTGAAAACGCCGGCGTGAAAACCGCGTACATGAGCGATGGCGCGTTTCGAAATCCGGGCTCGTCCATGTTGGGCCCGCCGAGCGGTACAGGAAGACCCTTGTCGACGGCAGGATCAGCCGTGAATGCACGAGACTTGACGTGGCAGGTCCCACACGACTGCTGTCCCGAGGCGGACAGGCTCTTGTCGTTGAACAGCGCTTCGCCGGCTACGGCAGCAGCCGAGAGCGGCTGGACCGCCGGGGGAGGCACATCCGCTGAGCTACTGCCCCCGCCGCATGCCGAGAGTGTCGCCATCGCAGCGGCGGCCGTGATCGCGACCGGCGCCAGCGCGTGAACGCGTGCCTTGTTGTTGTTCGAGACCATCGTCCGTGCGCAACCAAATGATTCGCATCACTCATGCGAAAACGAATCGTAACGAGAACGATTCGCATTAGCAAGAAACCAGACATAAGACTCACAAGGATTCGCCCACTCTCGGTCAGGCCCCCGGGCCAATTACCTGCACTGGTTGCTTTCGTCTTGAAGGGTATCCGCGACGCGTTACCCGCACAGCGGCAAGTACCTCACGAGGCGCGTCGGCGCTACGACATATCGAATGCGACGACATGCCAGTCGGAGCATCGGTATGCCGTAGCACCGACGTGGGCGTGATAGCGCGGCAACATCAGGCCTTGACGGCACCACCTCTTTGCGCACCGAGCTTGTTGGCCGCCAGCCCCCGCACACGCCCCGCCAGGGGCGCCGGCCTGCGCCGGTTGACTCGCCCAGCCCGCCTCGCCTGTTGGCCTCCGCCCAGCCTACCTGGTCCTGGTCCGGGCTTCCTGGCTCAACCGCCCTTCGGCGGCGGCAACTGCCCCTCAACGCGGTCGATCTCCCGCCACCCGCGCGGCAACACGGACCCGCGCTGCGCCCTCTCCCCCTTGTACTCCTTGATCTCCGCCCAGGTGAGCGTCTTCTGCTTCTCACCCGACCAGAGCACCAGAGTCCCGTTGGGTGGGACGACGGCGACGCCAGTCAACACCTCTTCCCTCGAAGCGGCCTTCTTGGTCGGGATGTCGTACAGCTTGTTGCCCTTGCCCTTGGGCATCTCGGGCACATCACTGACCTTGAATGCCAGCATCTTGCCTTCGCTGCTCACCGTCAGCACCAGCGAATCGGGCGATGGCACAAAGGCAGGCGGCAACACGTGCGAGTTCTCGGGGACGTTCAAAACGGTCTTGCCGGCGCGCCGATCAGTAATCAACTCCTTCAAGCGCACCGTAAATCCATAACCCGCATCACTGGCAAGCAACCACAGGTCCTCAGGCTCACCCATGATCACGCCCGCAAACTTCGCCCCATCAGGCGGGTTCAACCGCCCTGACAACGGCTCGCCATTCCCGCGCGCGGACGGCAACGAGTGAGCCGGAAGCGAATACGTACGCCCCGTGCTGTCCACAAAAATTGCCGGCTGCAGGCTCCGGCCCCGCGCGATACCCTGGAACGCATCGCCACCCTTGTACGACAGGCTGCGAGGATCGATCTCGTGGCCTTTCGCCTGGCGCACGAAACCGCCTGTGGACAACACAACCGTCACAGGCTCGTTGGGAATCAGCGAGGTTTCGTCGATCGCCTGGGCCGCCTCGCGCTCGACGATCTTGGTGCGGCGAGCATCACCGTGCTTTTCCGCATCGGCTTCGATCTCCTTGGCCACCAGTTTCTTCAACTTCGCCTTGCTCTTGAGATAGCTCTCGAGATCCTCGGCTTCCAACTTGAGCGCCTTCTGCTCCTCGCGGATCTTCATCTCCTCGAGCTTCGCGAGGTGGCGCAGGCGGGTATTGAGGATCTCTTCGGTCTGCTCGTCGGAGAGCTTGAAGCGCTTCATCAGGACGGGCTTTGGCTCGTCCTCGCGGCGGATGATCCTGATCACCTCATCGAGGTTGAGGTAGGCGATCATCAAGCCTTCGAGGATATGCAGCCGCTTGGTGACCTTGTCCAGGCGATGCTGCAGGCGGCGCGTGACCGTCGTGATGCGGAACTCGAGCCAATCCGTGAGGATGCCCTTCAATCCCATCACACGCGGCCGGCCGTCGAGACCGATGATGTTGAGATTGACGCGGTAGCCACGCTCCAGATCCGTGGTCGCGAACAGATGGTTCATGAGCTCAACCAGGTCCACCCTGTTCGAGCGCGGGATGATGACCAGCCGGCAAGGGTTCTCGTGATCCGACTCGTCGCGGATGTCCTCGACCATGGGCAACTTCTTTGCCCGGATCTGCTCCGCAACCTGCTCCGTCACCTTGCTGCCGGATACCTGGTACGGAAACGCCGTAACGACGATGTTGCCGTCCTCGATTTCGTAGATGGCGCGGGCCTTGAAGGCGCCGACGCCCTTTTCGTAGAACTCCTTGATGTCAGCGCGCGGCGAGATGATCTCGGCGCCGGTCGGCAGATCCGGCCCCTTGACGTGTTTCATCAAGGCGGCGGTCGTCGCTTCCGGATCCTCCAGAAGATGGATACAGGCGGCCGCGACTTCGCGCAGATTGTGCGGCGGGATGTCCGTCGCCATACCGACCGCGATCCCCTGGGTGCCGTTCAACAGCAGATTGGGTAGCCGCGAGGGCAGAATCACGGGCTCTTCCAGCGACCCATCGAAGTTGGGTTGCCAGTCGACAGTACCGTGGGCGAGCTCGCCGAGCAGCACGTCGGCGTACTTCGTAAGCTTCGATTCCGTGTAACGCATGGCTGCGAAGGACTTCGGATCGTCCTGCGAGCCCCAGTTTCCCTGGCCATCGACTATCGGGTAGCGGTACGCGAATGGCTGTGCCATCAGCACCATGGCTTCGTAGCAGGCACTGTCGCCGTGAGGATGGTACTTGCCGATGACGTCGCCGACCGTACGCGCCGATTTCTTGTGCTTGTTGGCGGCGGCGAGACTCAGCTCGCTCATGGCGTAGATGATGCGGCGCTGTACGGGTTTGAGTCCGTCGCCGAGCGCCGGCAGCGCGCGATCGAGAATGACGTACATCGAATAGTCGAGGTACGCCTTCTCGGTGAAGGTACGCAGGGGTTGCTTCTCAACACCCTCGAAATTCAGTTCTTGATTGTCCATTCGCTATTTTCGCTGGCCTCAGACTTGCACTTCGGCGAGGTTGCCCTTCTCTTCGAGCCAATCGCGGCGGTCTCCCGCACGCTTCTTCGCAAGGAGCATGTCCATCAACTTGTCGGTGTCGTCCTGATCCTCGATGGTGAGCTGTACGAGGCGGCGCGTGCGCGGATCGATGGTCGTTTCGCGCAACTGCGCGGGATTCATCTCGCCCAGACCCTTGAAGCGGGTCACCGACGGCTTCGTACGTGAGTTTTCCTTTTCGATCTTCTTCAATACCTGGTCGCGCTCGCCTTCATCCAGCGCATAGTAAACCTGCTTGCCGGCATCGATCCGATACAGCGGCGGCATGGCCACATAGACGTGCCCGTTTTTGACGAGCGGTCGGAAATGCTTCAAAAACAGCGCGCATAACAGTGTTGCAATGTGCTGGCCGTCGGAGTCCGCGTCCGCGAGGATGCAGATCTTGTGATAGCGCAGCTGGGTGAGATCGGCAGAGCCTGGATCAACACCGAGCGCGATCGAGATGTTATGAACTTCCTCGGAGGAGCCAATCGCCCCCGAGTCCAGCTCCCAGGTATTCAGGATCTTGCCGCGCAACGGCATGATGGCCTGGAAGTCCTTCTCGCGCGCCTGCTTCGCGGAGCCTCCGGCCGAGTCGCCCTCGACCAGGAACAATTCGGAGCGCTTGGGCTCCTGGCTGGAGCAATCCGCAAGCTTTCCCGGCAATGCCGGCCCGCCCGAGACGCGCTTGCGCACCACGCGCGCCGCGGCTTTGATTCGCTCCTGGGCGTTGGCGATCGCAAACTGCCCGATCCGCTCGCCAGCATCGGGATGCCGGTTGAGCCACAGCCCCATCGCATCGCGCACCACGCCTTCAACCAGTGGCGCCGCGTCCCGCGAGGCCAGGCGCTCTTTCATCTGGCCGGCGAACTGCGGCTCCTGGATTTTCACCGAGAGCACGTAACAAGCCTTCTCCCAGATGTCCTCCGGAGTGAGCTTGATACCGCGTGGTACGAGATTGCGGAACTCACAGAACTCGCGCACGGCCTGCGCCACGCCGGAGCGCAGCCCGTTGACGTGAGTGCCACCCTCGATCGTCGGAATCAGGTTGACGTAGCTCTCGCCGAACGCCTGCTCCGCATTGGGGGCCCAGAGCAGTGCGTAGCTCACCGGGTCGTTGTCGGTTTCGCGTGTGGTCGTGATCGGCTCGGGAGGGAGCTTTTCATTCGTTCCCAGCTCGTCCACCAGGTAGGCGCCCAGATCGCCGGTGAAGAACCACTCGTCCTTCTCGCCGGTGGCCTCATTGGTAAACGTGATCCGTAGCCCCGGGCACAACACGGCTTTGGCCTTGAGGGTGTGCTTCAGCGGCGGGACGGAGAACTTGTCCGAATCGAAGAACTTCGGATCCGGCCAGAAGCGCACCGTCGTGCCAGTATTGCGCTGGCCAACGCTGCCTACGGCTTGCAGCTTCGACGTGATTTTGCCGTCGTTGAAGCCGATCTTGTATTCCTTACCGCCGCGCTTGATCAAACACTCGAGCTTCTTTGAAAGCGCGTTGACCACCGAGACGCCTACGCCGTGCAGACCACCGGAGAATTTGTAGGTCGCATCCGAGAACTTTCCACCCGCGTGCAGGCGCGTAAGGATCAGCTCGACACCACTCACCTTTTCCTTCGGGTGAATGTCCACGGGCATGCCGCGGCCATCGTCCGCCACCTGCAGCGATCCGTCCTTGAAGAGCGTTACGTCGATCTGCTTGCAGTACCCCGCCAGAGCCTCGTCGACGCTGTTGTCGATGACTTCATGCGCCAGGTGATTCGGACGCGAGGTGTGCGTGTACATGCCTGGGCGGCGCCGTACAGGCTCGAGTCCACTCAATACTTCAATGTCGGAAGCTGTGTATGAAGAGCTCATGGGATCCGGATTGGCAGTGACGCGCTGTCAGACGCGAGGGCGCGGAATCTTACAAAATGTCGGGGCCGGCGGCGCGATTCTTAGCTTCGCAATACCGCAAGATGGGGCTAAGCCCTTAAAATTTCAAGAAAAATCGGCGATGAGGGAGGCGCGGGTGGCTTCCCGGACAGGCTGAATCACGTGACGGTAGTGCTCGTGGTCGATGCCGACACCGAGTCCGGCACCCCCGCGCAGGGCTGAAATCATGGGCGCCGTAAGCTCAAAACGCAGGAAGTGGACGGCCGAAGTCTTCTCCTCGTTCTCGCGCTCCAGATCCTCGTCGGCAATCGCGAAAACCCGTTCACTCCCAACGACCTGCACCCAGCAGCGGTCCTCGATGCCTCTGAGGAGCCCAAGCTGCCGCCGCCGCTCGCTCTCGTCCGGAAATTCGATGAGCAGGGTCACTTTCCAGTTGCCGCCGTCCGGGATGAGCGGGTTATAGGACTCCAACTCCTCCTCGATGCCCTCGGGCTCGAAGATGCGCTCGGTGCGGAGCATCTCCTGCACCTGGTATTGGACGGTCAGGCGATCCTCGAACAGCCAGGTCACATGCGGCCCGACGGCGAGCTGCCTGTCACGCTTGTGCTCCAGCACACGCGCCCTGAAGGCCGGCCGCTCCCGCGCATACCGCTCCAGGGAGAACAGATCAGTGACGCCGAGCTTGTTCACTTGTTTACTCATAGGCCATACGCCTTGCGCAGCAGCTTCAGGGGATGCTCCGGCTCCTTGGGTTCCTTCAGGCCGCTCTCGATCTGGCGTCCCGCCATCGGACAATCGCTGCTGTAGTGGTCCGGATGCGCGTTCTCGACGCGCGTCATCACCGGCCGGCCGATTTTCATCGATGCCGCGCGGTATTCCTTCTTGACCCCATAGGTGCCGTTGTGTCCGGAGCAGCGCTCGATGACATCGATGGTGGTATCGGGTACGAGTTTGAGCACATCGCGGGTCTTGAGCCCGATGTTCTGCACTCGAAGGTGACACGCCACGTGATAGCTGATCTTGCCCAGCGATGCCTTGAAGTCAGTGCGCAGCAATCCCGCGCGGTGGCGCAGCATCAGATATTCAAACGGATCGAAGATGCGCGCCTTGACTGACTGCACGTCCGCGTCATCCGGAAACATCAAAGGCAGCTCCTGCTTGAACATCAACACGCAGGACGGAATGGGAGCGACGATGTCGTAGCCGGCGTCGATAGCCTGCTTCAGCTGCGGAATGTTGAATTCCTTCAGCTTGGCGACGGTCTCGAGGTCTCCATTCTCGAGCTTCGGCATTCCACAGCAGCGCTCCTGGGCGATCAACACCACCTTGAGCCCGTTGTGCTCCAACACGGCTGCCAGATCCTCCGCGAGATCCGGCTCGTTACGATTACCGTAGCAGGTTGTGAACAGCGCTACCTTACCGGTCGTCTGCTCGGAAGGACGCACCTCGGTGGCAGGCGGACCGGCGTTCGCGCTGGTCCCCAGGCTCCAGAGGCGATTGCGCGCCGTGCGCGAGTGGAAGGTTGGAAGCGGGGCATCTGCGGCCACGCCCAGTGTTTTTTCCAACAGAGCACGCCCGACCGCAGTCCGGTTGACACCATTGACAATTTCGGCGACCACGGGAATGCCGGCAAGCTTGCCCACGAGGTCTGTGTTGGACAGAGTCCGGTCGCGAAAGCCCGGGCCTTCCTTGCGGGCCTGCGTGGCCTTCGCCCGCAGCATCAGGTGCGGGAAGTCAACATTCCATGGATGGGGCGGCACGTACGGACACTTGGTCATGTAGCACATGTCGCACAGGTAACAGTTGTCGACGACGTCCCAGTAGACTTTCTTGTCCACGCCGTCCAACTCCAGGGTCGGCGACTCGTCGATCGCATCGAACAGCGTCGGAAAGGAGTTGCACAGGCTGAAGCAGCGGCGGCAGCCGTGACAGATGTCGAAAACCCGCTCCAGCTCCTTGTCGAGCGCGGCCTGGTCGTAAAATTGCGGATTGCGCCAGTCGAGCGGATGGCGTGTGGGGGCTTCCAGACTGCCTTCGCGTCCGCCTTCGGCGCTCTTCGATGCTGGTCCTTGTGTCGGGCCAGGTGTGCTCATGTCGTTGCCTTGTTTGTTCTCATGGGCACGCGCAGGCGGTCTGGCGCGCTAGCGGTTCGGAAACGCCAGCGGGCGACCGCTGAAGCCGGCCGCGGGGCCGGCATGCTGGCCGCTAGTGCCGGCACGCCTGCCGCGGAGCGGCAACACCAGCCACAGTGCCGGCACGCCCGCTGACCGCAAGTGCTTCACCGGCCGCACAGCTCTCCTCACCGCCGCGCGCGGCAACACCGGCCGCTCAAGCCGGCCGGTGAGGTCACGCACCCCGGCCGCAAAGCCGGCCGGGTCGACGCCTTACAGGGAGTCCAGCGCCTTCTGAAAGCGATTGGCATGCGAACGCTCGGCCTTGGCCAGCGTCTCGAACCAATCGGCGATTTCGGCAAAGCCTTCATCGCGTGCCGCTTTCGCCATGCCCGGGTACATATCGGTGTACTCGTGGGTCTCGCCGGCAATGGCGGCCTTCAGGTTGAGTTTCGTCTCGCCGATCGGCAGACCCGTCGCGGGATCACCCACCGCCTCGAGGTACTCCAGATGCCCATGCGCATGGCCGGTCTCGCCTTCCGCGGTCGAGCGGAACACGGCAGACACGTCGTTGAAGCCTTCGACATCGGCCTTCGCTGCGAAATACAGGTACCGGCGATTCGCCTGCGACTCGCCCGCGAATGCATCCTTGAGATTCTTTTCTGTCTTGCTGCCTTTTAGACTCACGACATTCTCTCCTCGATTAGACTGGGTCTAACAGTGTTCGGGGACTCTATTCTCAAGCCGCGGGGTCGTCAACCCACCGGGGCGCGTAGTCGTTGCTGGCTCGTCGCCTGCTGTGTAACGTGGCGCCCCATTCAAAAATACATTCGATTCATTTCAAGGAGCTTTCTTGGCGCGCGACCCGCAAACACCGGCCCAGGCTTCCGATACACCTGACTTCGAGCACGCGTTGAGCGAGCTGGAAAGCCTGGTGGAGCGACTGGAACGCGGCGATCTGCCGCTCGAGGAGGCTCTGAAAACTTTCGAGCGCGGCGTGGAACTGACGCGTCATTGCCAGACTTCTTTGAAAGCGGCCCAGCAGAAAGTGGAGATCCTCCTGAGACGCAACGGGCAAACCGGTGTCGAGGCCTTCAGCGTACCCGAAGACGGCGGCCAGTCGGCCGGGCCAGAATGATCCTCCGACGATGACATCGCTGCCGGCCCGCCTGGACTCGTATCGGGCTCGCATCGAGCAGGTGCTGGACCGGTGCCTCGCCCTACCGGATGCCGGAACGCCGCGGCTGCGCGAGGCAATGCGCTACAGCACGCTTGGAGGCGGCAAGCGCCTCCGACCTGCGCTCGTGTATCTGACGGGAGAGTCTTTAGGCGCGGCTCTTACAGATCTCGATGCGCCGGCAGCCGCGGTGGAACTGATTCATGTCTACAGCCTCGTACATGACGATCTGCCGGCGATGGACGATGACGATCTGCGCCGCGGCCGGCCAACATGCCACCGCGCCTACGATGAAGCCACCGCGATATTGGTCGGCGATGCCCTCCAGGCGCTTGCGTTCTCCGTTTTAGCCGACGATTCGATGGGAAAGGTGGTTCCTGCCACGCGCCTGTCGATGATCAGGACTCTGGCGCAGGCAGCCGGCACGGCTGGCATGGCTGGCGGACAAGCTGTCGACCTGGCCGCGGTCGGCCAGAGCCTGAGCGTCGATGCGGTGGAAAACATGCACCGTAGGAAGACCGGCGCCCTCATTAAGGGCAGCGTACTGCTAGGTGCTATTGGCGCCGGCATCGATTCCGGTCCCGATTTTCGGGCCTTGGAGTTATTTGGTGACGAAATCGGTCTCGCGTTCCAGATCCAGGATGACATCCTCGACGTCGAGGGCGATGCGGCCGTGCTCGGGAAGACCACCGGAGCCGATGCCGCGCTCAGCAAGCCGACGTACCCGAGTACAGTCGGATTGCCTGCCGCCCGCGACCGAGCTCGTGACCTGCGCGACCGCGCAATCGGTGCACTAGTGCCCCTGGGTGCCCGAAATGCGCCCTTGGTCGAGCTTGCACAGTTTGTCGTGAGCCGCATCAAGTAGCATTGACCCATACGAGGTATCGGGGCCAGGCATGGCTTCAGTGTACAATTCACCACAATGACTGGCACCAAGTACACCCTGCTCGAATCCATCGATACCCCGGATGACCTCCGCCGGCTATCGCCCGCAAAGCTTCCAGCGCTCGCCCAGGAGCTCAGAGAGTTCCTGATCCAGAGCGTCAGCACTCGTGGCGGACATTTCGCCGCGGGTCTTGGCACCGTCGAACTCACGATAGCGCTGCACTACGTCTTCAACACGCCGTATGACCGTCTGGTGTGGGACGTGGGACATCAAGCCTATCCGCACAAAGTGCTCACGGGACGCCGTGAGCAGCTTCACACCATCAAGCAGCCAGATGGGCTTGCACCCTTTCCGACGCGCTCGGAAAGCGAGTACGACACTTTCGGTGTCGGACACTCGAGCACCTCGATCAGTGCCGCGCTCGGCATGGCCGTGGCGGCGGCGCAACGCGGTGAGAATCGCAGCGTGGTGGCGGTGATTGGCGACGGGGCCATTACGGCCGGCATGGCATTCGAAGCTCTCAATCATGCCGGATCGTTGCCGACCGACCTGCTGGTCATCCTCAACGACAACGACATGTCGATTTCGGAGAACGTGGGCGCGCTGTCCAACCAGCTCGCCCGTGCGCTCTCAGGCCGCGTGTACGCGCATCTGCGCGAAGGCGGCAAGAAAGTCCTGGCCCAGATGCCCACGGTGTGGGAGCTCGCGCGCCGCTCGGAAGAGCACCTGAAGGGCATGGTATTGCCCGGCACGCTGTTCGAAGAGCTGGGATTCAACTACATCGGTCCGATGGACGGCCACGATGTGAAGGCGCTCGTCTCGACCCTGAGCAACATCAAGAAACTGCGGGGCCCGCAGTTCCTGCACGTCGTCACGCGCAAGGGCAAAGGTTACGCTCCCGCCGAAGCTGATCCCATCAAGTGGCACGGTCCCGGCCCGTTCGATCCGAAGAGCGGCACCATCTTCAAGGAAAAGAGCAGCGGGCCAACGTACTCGCAGATTTTCGGCCAATGGCTCTGCGACATGGCGCAGGCCGATCCGACCATCGTGGGAATCACGCCGGCGATGCGCGAAGGCTCAGGCATGGTCGAGTATTCGAAGCGCTTTCCTGACCGCTACTTCGATGTCGCGATTGCCGAACAACACGCAGTGACGTTCGCCGCGGGATTGGCCGCGGAAGGTTACAAGCCGGTCGTCGCAATCTACTCGACGTTCCTGCAGCGAGCCTACGACCAACTCATACACGACGTCGCCCTGCAGAACCTGCCGGTCGTGTTTGCCATCGACCGGGCCGGCCTCGTGGGCAGCGATGGCGCGACTCACCAGGGCAGCTACGATCTGACCTTCCTGCGCTGTATCCCCAACATGGTGATCATGGCGCCGGCGGACGAGAACGAGTGCCGGCAGATGTTGTATACGGCAACCACGCTGCCAGGCCCTTCGGCTGTCAGATTTCCGCGTGGCACGGGTCCGGGCACGTCGCTCGTCGCGGAGATGACGGCTCTGCCGGTTGGCCGGGCACAGATTCGCCGCGAAGGCCGCAGTGGACTTGCGATACTCGCTTTCGGTGTACTGGCGGATCCTGCCCAGAAGATTGCGGAGCGGCTCGACGCCACCGTGGTCAATATGCGTTTTGTCAAACCGCTCGACGAAGATCTGATCATCTCGATCGCGGCCCGGCATCGCGCCATCATCACCATCGAAGAAAATGCGACGCTCGGCGGCGCAGGCTCGGCGGCTGCCGAGCTGCTGGCTGCCGAAGGCCTGCAGATTCCACTGCTGCAGATAGGTATTCCCGATCGCTTCATCGAGCACGGCTCACGCGACTCCTGTCTTGCGGCCGCAGGCCTCGATCTCGCGGGTCTTACGGCCAGCGTCGAGCGCTGGTGGGCCATGCAGTCCCAGGAGCGCATCCGATCGGCCGGCGGCGGTTGAACCGGCGCCGCCCGCAGAGCCACCCACGAAGGGTCCGCGATCTACCTCGAAATGGGGATTTGAGCAGTGAACTGCGCCCCAAGGTGGGGTGTGGGCTTCGCGCACCGGGAACGCCGGTGCGGCATGAGGCCCGGAAAGTCGTCCACTGATTAGAGCCCGATCCGACATTGAGGTAGGCTTCAGACCATGACTCCACCCGTTACCGCAAAGGTCCCGCGGCCTGCTGTCAGCGAAATCGAGGATGTGCAGGGCCGCGCCGATACGCGCCGCCTGCCCATCAACCGCGTCGGCATCAAAGACATCAGTCATCCCGTTCGCGTGCGCGACCGGTCGGCCGGCGAACAGCACACCATTGCCACGTTCAACATGTATGTGAGCCTGCCGCACAACTTCAAAGGCACTCACATGTCCCGCTTCGTTGAGATCCTGCACACCGAGCGGGAGATCTCGGTGGAGTCGTTCAGGGCGATGCTGGGGACGATGACCGAACGGCTGGAAGCTGATGTCGGTCACGTAGAGATGTCCTTCCCGTTCTTCGTGATGAAGAAAGCACCCGTGTCGGGCGTCGAGAGCCTGATGAACTATCAGGCCAGCCTGATCGGTGAGCGGCGCGACGGCCGCACCGAGATGTGGGTGCGGGTGATAGTGCCGGTGACCAGCCTGTGCCCCTGCTCGAAGAAGATCTCCGAGTACGGCGCCCACAATCAGCGCTCGCATGTGACCATCAAGGCGAAGCTGCGCACGCACATGTGGATCGAAGAATTGATCGAGGTCGCCGAGAGCGAAGCCTCCAGCGAGCTATATGGAATTCTGAAGCGCCCGGACGAGAAGTACGTGACCGAGCGCGCCTACGACAACCCGAAGTTCGTCGAGGACATGGTGCGGGACGTTGCGACGCGCCTGAACGCGGACGAGCGGATTGCCGCATATGCCGTGGAGTCGGAGAACTTCGAGTCCATCCACAACCATTCGGCCTACGCGCTCATCGAGCATGACAAGGAAGCGCCGCAGGCCTAACCCTTGAAACGCTCGCTGTGCACGCTTTCGGCGTTCTGCAGGCGGCTGATGAGTGAGCTCAGGAACACGCGGTTGAATCGCAGCTGACACGAAGCAGACACCTGCTCCAGCAGCGTCGAGCTGACTTTCAGCACCGTCACATCGCTTGCCGAGCGGATCGTTGCCGTCCGCTTCGCTCCGGGAACGTAGCTCGCCTCGCCGAAACAATCTCCCGTTTCGAGCGACCCGAGCCGGCCACCATGGCGCTCCACAGCGCAACTTCCCGACACGATGATATAGAACCGATCGTCCATCTCGCCTTCCTTGACGATCTCTTCACCAGCGTCGTAGTCCTGCCAATTGCTCGCGCGCAGAACTTCCCAGATCTCGGCGTGTGAAAACTCGTGGAAGAATTTCAGGCGGCGCAGCACACCAAACTGCTCTTGCCGGTCAATGCGCGCATTCGCCTCCCGCAGCCGCTGATGCACGCGCGTCAACTCGGCAGCGAAGTCGAGTCCGCTCTTGTAGCGCTTGCTCGGGTCTTTCTGCAGCGCCATCGCCACGACGGTCTCGAGCTCCTCGGGGATTTCTTTGCGCAGAGTGTGGATCGGCGGCGGCGTCGCGTAGACGATCTGATGCAACAGCTTCTGCAGGTTGCCGGCGCGGAAGGGCCGCGTTCCGGTGAGGAGCTCGTACATGACGGCTCCGAGTGAATACAGATCCGAACGGTTGGTGAGATCCAGGCTCTGCACCTGTTCGGGTGACATGTACGAAGGACTGCCGGCGATTCCTTCGATGCGCGAGATATCCGAGTCCGACACCAGCGCAATGCCGAAATCGATGATGCGCACGTCGCTGTCCTGCGTGAGCATGATGTTCGATGGCTTGATGTCCCGATGGATCACACCGCGCGAATGCGCGTAGTGCAATGCCTTCGCACATTTGAAAATGATCTCAACCGTGTCATCGATACGAAGCAGATTGTCAGGACGGCAGTAGGCAGCGAGCGTGCGCGCACCGTGCACGTGCTCGGTCACAATGTAGCAGTGGCCGTTTTCCTCACCCGCATCGTAGATAGGAAGTATGTGCGGATGCTGCAGCATGCCGACGAGGTGAGCTTCGGAAAGGAACATCTTGCGCGCGATACGCGCCCGCTCCTCGTCTCCTCCGGTCTCCGAGTTGTAGACCTTGATGGCGACGTCGCGGCCATAGTAGGCGTCGTGTGACAAGTACACGATGCCGGTGCTTCCACGGCCGACCTCTTTGATCACCACGTACTTACCGATCTTCTCGGGGATCTTACGAGGTGGGGCCGTCTTGGAGGTCGCTGACTTGGGTGCCGGTGCTGACATGACTCGCGCTGAAGCGAAGAACACCGACAGGATACGTTCTGCGCTCGCGGCTCACTGTGATGCATCCCACAGCGCACCGGCCCTGCCGCAACAGCAAGACTTAGGTCAGCAGCCCTTCAGGAGCCGAAATGATCGAAGCCCGAATGCGAGAACTCAATCACGTTCCCTTTATTCGTGACGATGGCGGCGGACTCTTCACTGAGTGCGCCAATGCAGCAGTAACCCCACCTCTGCGGCGGCAGATTATGTCGCAATCGTGCCACCTCGGAGGGTGGCACGGTGAAACAAAGCTCGTAGTCGTCGCCGCCAGTGAGTGCTAATTCGCGGGCCCGTTGTTCGCCAACCGCGGTTACGAGTGCTTCGGACACCGGAACGTCCCTGAATTCGATCTTGAGGCCGCAGCCGCTTGCGTGGGCAAGCTTTCCCGCGTCCCCGAGCAAGCCGTCGGACACATCGATACACGCTGTCGCGTAGCTACGGAGGCAATCACCAAGCGCCAGCCGCGGCGAGGGATAAAGGAATCTCTTACGCAGGTACCCATCGAGATCGCTGGGCGCTGCCAATCTGGACTGCTCGATCGCGAGTCCCGCAGCAGCATCTCCCGGCGTTCCCGAAACGAATACCAGGTCTCCGGGCCGTCCCCGGGAGCGCAACAAGGCGGTCGATTTGGCGACGTGCCCCAGGATCTGAACGGTCACGGACAGCGGACCGGACGTTGTATCGCCGCCGACGAGAGCAACATCGTGAGCGCGGGCGAGGGCTGCGAAGCCGGCCGTAAACTCTTCCAGCCAAGGCTCGGCGACCTGCGGCAGAGTCAGAGCAAGAAGAGCCCACGCAGGCCGTGCGCCCATGGCAGCGAGGTCGCTTAGATTCACCGCGAGCGCACGGTGACCAATCGAAGCTGGTGGTGAGCCGTGCGGAAAGTGCACACCCTCGACCAACGTATCCATGGCCGCTACGAGCTGCGCATCTGGAGGACTTCGCAGTAGCGCCGCGTCGTCTCCAACACCCAGGTCCACATCAGATCGCATCGCGCCGGCTTTGCGGAAATACCGCTCAATCAGCGCGAACTCAGACAAGGGCATGCGGCACTCAGTGTTCGTGCGGCCGCAGAGCGCGCGCCGCCCGATCAAGGACTGCGTTGACGAACTTGTGCCCGTCAGTTCCGCCGAATCGCTTGGTCAAGCCGACGGCCTCATTGATGGACACGCGGTACGGCACTTCGGGTCTCGACGTCAGTTCGTACAGTCCGATCAAGAGAGCCGCATGCTCCACCGGATCGAGCTGCGCGGGTGGACGGTCCATCATCTCAGCCAGGCGGGCATCGAGCGCCTCACGGGCGCCCCACACTCCTTCAACGAGCTCGCGGAAATATTCGCGATCGGCGCGCGGCATGTCCTCCGCTTCGCCGAATTCCTGCACCAGGTCCTGCCACGGGCCATCATTCAATTGCCAGCGATACAACGCCTGGAGCGCCAGCTTGCGCGCCACGGAACGGGTGGCGGCGAAGGTGTGGGTTGCCTGCGAGGATCCCGCAGACGGCTTTTTGGTGCGTACGGGCTCGTCTGTCACAGCTGCGCCATCAGGGCGATCATCTCGAGCGCCGTATCCATGGATTCTCCGCCTTTGTTACCGGCGGTCGTGGCTGCCCGCTCCAGCGCCTGCTCAACCGTTTCCACGGTCAGCACGCCAAATACGATGGGAAGCCCCGTTTCCAGGCTGGCCAGTTGCAAGCCGCGGGCACACTCGCCTGCCACATAGTCGAAATGGGGCGTATCGCCTCGAATCACGCACCCAAGCGCAACTACAGCGTCAAAGCGACCGCTCAGCGCCAGCTTGCGAGCTATTACAGGCAGCTCGAACGCCCCGGGGACGCGTGCAATCAATAAGTCGCCCGCGGCACCGCCGCGCTCGGACCAAGCGGTCGTTGCACCCTTGAGCAAGCTGGAAACAATGAAATCATTAAAGCGTGCAGCGGCGATGGCGACCTTACGGCCGCGCGCAATGATTTCGCCTTCGACGATACGTGGGGAGTCCATACCGGCAGAATCTTAACCGTCTTCGCCGACGTAACTTTCGATTTCCAGATCGAACGCCGAAATACCCTGCAGCTGCCTTGGAGCGGACAGGACGCGCATGCGCCTGATTCCCAGGTCCTGCAGGATCTGGGCACCGACGCCATACGTTCGCAGTACGCCACCGCCAGGACGCTCCGAAACAATCGGCGGTGGCGTTCCCGCAGTCGCGCTGATCCCTGAATTTAGCGCCCGCGCTGCGTCTACGAGATCGCGAGGCGACTCGTAGTCGCGCAGGATCACAATCACGCCGCTTCCGGCATCCGCGATCCGCTGCATCGCTGCCCGCAGTGTCCAGGAGTGCGAGGGTCCGTGGACACCGAGGAGATCGCGAAGCGTGTCTGCGATATGTACGCGTACCAGCGGGACACAGGCCTCGCTGATGGGCCCATGAGTGAGCGCCAAGTGGACATCGCGATGCACGTGGTCTTCATACATGAAGAGCCGGAACTCGCCGAACTCGGTCTGCACGTTCTGCTCGGAGATCCGCTCGACTGAGCGCTCGTTGCGCAAGCGATAGCGGATGAGATCGGCGATCGTTCCGATCTTGAGGTTATGCGAGCGCGCGAATGCCTCGAGATCGGGCCGGCGTGCCATGGTGCCGTCATCATTCATGATCTCGACGATCACCGCGGCCGGCTCAAATCCGGCGAGGCGTGCTAGATCGCATCCCGCCTCGGTGTGTCCAGCCCGGGTCAGCACTCCACCCGGCTGCGCCATGATGGGAAAGATGTGTCCCGGTTGTCTCAGGTCCTCCGGGCTGGCGTTCGGCGCCACCGCAGTACGCACGGTGTGAGCACGATCGTACGCGGAGATCCCGGTCGTGACGCCCTGCGCTGCTTCGATCGACAACGTGAAGTTGGTGCGCCGGTCGCGGTCTGTTTCGCTAACCATTAACGGCAGCCGCAATTGGCGGCAACGCTCACGCGTTAACGTGAGACAGATGAGGCCGCGCCCATAACGCGCCATGAAATTGATGTCCTCGGGTCGCACGAGGCTTGCGGGCATCAAAAGATCGCCCTCATTCTCACGGTCCTCGTCATCCATTACGACGACCATGCGCCCCGCACGTAGCTCCTCGAGGATCTCCTCGACGGAATTCAGACCGGAGGCACTGGGGCCCTTACCAGCGAAGGAATAGACGTTGGCCATGTCGGAGTCCAAACAGCAAGCAGATAGCGGGCAGTATAGGCCACGGTCGGATACCGCGGCGCGCATGCGCCGCTGGGCCGTGGGGATTTATACAGCTCACCCAATTAGGGGAGCGACGACACGTTCCAGGCGTTCCGGGGTCCAGACGGGGTGCTTGTCCTTCCAGCCGTCATCGGCCAACCGGCCAGCGCGATCTATCGTGAAGCTGACGGGTATGTGCCAGATGCGTCCATAACCTGGGGCTTGCGAGGCGGACAGCAAACCCACCGGGAAATGCAGTGGAGCGATCATTGCGCGTACTGCATCCAGGCGGTCGGGCTCGTCCAGGCTGAATCCGAGCACGGTCAGGCCCTTGGCGGCATTGGCCTGTTGGTATTCGGAGAGCAATGGCAACTCATCCCGACAGGGCTCGCACCAGGTTGCGAGGAAAGTCAGGATCACAACTCTCCCGAGGAAGTCGCTCGTCGACAGGCGCTTGCCATCCACCGTCACCAATGTTGCCGGCGGCGCGGGCTGACCCACTCGCAGCGCGTTGGCGCTTGCTACGGATGGCAGCAAGCCGGTGACACCGAGCAGGCCGAAGGTGGCCGCGTTGTGCAGTACAGCGCGACGTGTTCTCAGGCTAGGCAATGAAGCACCGCACAGATCTTCGAACGAGTCGGTGGCAGCCGAAAAGTGACTCCCAAACGCGACGGATTGAATTCACAGTTCCCGCCTCGGACTCTCGATCCGCCCCTGGAGGCAGGGCACTCTCTCGACCAGCCGACCAAGGAACGGACGGTCAGGAGAGCATGTTAAATACTACTACAAAAACAGGCGCTGGGACCTTTGTCTCGGCCGTAAGGGCCGTGCGCTCCTGGCTGCAAACCCAGGGCCTGCGACCGGCCTGCGTGCGGTTGGGTAGCGCCGGCAGCCTCGCCATTTTCTTCAGTGCTGTCGCCGTGCTGGCGGCTGCAGCGTTGCCTGTTGCGGCGGCTTCTCCACCCGCGCTTGTTGCGAAGACGCCAGCACCCACCCCCGCCCCTGCGTTGCCCGTTGAGCCGATCTCTACCGCCGTGGCGCTGACGCCTGCCAGCGTTTTGCCGGTTGGGTCGACGCCTGCCGCCGCGCGGCCCGTTGCGCCGACCCCTACCTCCGCGCCGCATGTTGGGCCAATGCCTAGCGCCGCGCCCCCCGTTGCGCCGAGACATGGCAAGGCGTTGCCCGGTGCGACGGCGCGCGCAACCAAGGCAGCACGAGCGCCTCCTCTGTCCGCTTTCCCCAGCGCGGATCGGTTGCTTCTCGCAATGGGCCGTGTGGCTAGTGCCGTCGATGCCAGCGCCGATGGTGATTTGATTGAACTCAGCGCGCGCTATCAGAAGCTCGACACCGAGTTGGAACACGCTGCAGCCGAGTTCGCCGCCGCGGCAACCGCAGCCGGTGAGTCGCCGCCCGTCCGATTCATACCCACTGTCCGGTCGTATCGGCAGCGGGGTGACGATCTGCTCAAGTTAGCCGCGGTCCGACGTGTTTTGATGGCCGATTATTCGGCCCACTTCGAACAACTCAACACGCGCGTGAAAAAATCGCTGGATCATGCGCCTAAGATCCTGGGGAGCACGGTTGAGCGACGGTCACTGGTGAAGCTCACCAGTAACCTGGAGGACCTGCGTGGCCGGTACGCGGATTTTGTATCCGCGGATACAGTTGACTCGCCGACGCTGGACGCGCTCGGCCTGAGCGAAGCGGTGCTTGCCAAAGCTCTGGCCCAGGATCGCGAGGCTTTCACGCGCGCCGAGGGCCAGGGCTGGTACACCAAGTCACTGGGTGACCTGCGATCGATGTCGGCCGCGCGAAAGACATTGCTCCAAATCGACCGACAGCGGAAGGATGGCGCTCGCCGGTTTGGCGATGACTCCGACGCGGTGTCGCGAATTGTTGGGCAGATGGGGAAGACGGAGACGTATGACGCGCGCCTGAACGGCTCGCCGATGGCAGCTAGACCGGCAAAGCGTGGGGCCGCGACACCGGCGGCAAGTGGCACGGATACGCACCAGGGAGCGTTGGCCTCTTCAGCTGAAAGCGACACTAGTCGGGGAGTTTCAACTACCCCAGTTGGTGGCGACGCGCGTGACCGCGCGCAGTTAGTTGGTCCTGGTGCGGCTACCCCCAAGGGAATCCCGGCCACCGTTGCTGGCGCTGACGCCCGAGGCGGCGTGCCCGCTCCTGGGGCCACCGCCGATGCGCGCCTCTCCGTCTCGACCGCCGCCGCTGGTACCGACATCGGACGCACCGGGGTACCAATCACCGCAGCTGGCGCAGACACGCCCAGCAGCGCCTCGACCGCCGCTGCTGGTGCCGACGTCGGACGCACAGAGGTTCCAGTCGCCGCAGGTGGCGGGGACACGCACCGGGACGTCTCGACCACCGTTGTTGGTGCCGATGGCGAACGCGCCGGGGCACCAATTGCCGCTGACGCGTCTCTTGAGCCACGCGACGCCACGTTGGCCTCCGCAGACCAACGCGTGCACCGCAGCGTCACCACCACACCGGAGCCGCAGAACGACAGACGCGGAGCCCTCGTAGCATGGCTTAGTGGTGCCCTGCTGCTGTTGGCCATCTCCATTTCCGCCGTCACAGCGCTGAGAATCCTACGTCCCGTTCGCCGCATCGTGCGCGCAACTGTCCGTATCGCCAATGGTGAAAGCGGCGTAACCGTCCCCCGGGGCGGAATTCGGGAGCTCGATACGCTTTCCTTGGCCTTCAACAGCATGGCCGCGCAATTAGCCACGGCCCATGAGCTAGCCCGCAATCAACAACAGCTGCTCGAAGCCAAAGTGGCCGAGCGTACCCTTCAACTTCAAGAGCTGGCGCAACTCGACCCCCTGACCCGCCTTGCCAATCGCCGTCATTTCTTTGAGCTGCTCAACGCAGCGATTGAAAGCGCGACCCGCGAAAAACGCTTCGTCGGCGTCTTCTTCCTGGACATCGACAACTTCAAGAGCATGAACGACAGCCTGGGTCACGAGTTCGGCGATCAAGTGCTCCAAACCATTGCCATACGACTGTCAGAATCAACACACTCCTTCGGTTTCGCGGCACGCCTGGGTGGAGACGAGTTCACCGTAGCCTACGAGAGCGCCAGCAGCATCGAAGACATTCGCATCGCCGGCCTGCAGCTCATCGGGGCCTTCCAGGAGCCCCTATTGCTGGACGGCCGCGAACTGATCGTGAGCATCAGTGCGGGCGCGAGCGTCTATCCCGACCATGCCCAAAATGCCGAAGCACTCCTGCGTGCGGCCGACGCCGCCCTGTATGAAGCCAAGGCCATCGGACGCAGCCGGCTCGCCCTGTTTACGCCAGCGCTACTCGAAGCCACCACTGCCCGGCTCACCACCGAGCAGGGTCTGCGGCGCGCAATCGATCGCAGTGAGTTCGAGCTCGCATTCCAACCCGAAGTCAACCTGCAGACCTGCGAGATAGAAGTTGTCGAAGCACTGCTGCGCTGGCGCCGGCCGGACGGGCGGTACGCAACGCCCGGAGAATTCCTGGCCGTCGCTGAAGCATCCGGCCTCATCCTGCCAATCAACGACTGGGTCATCCG
>Ga0307511_10001210_pt1 | contig 27410 bp, 25 predicted proteins | sample 13_EM_MG_FD_200266 | JGI IMG/M metagenome (GOLD analysis project Ga0307511, IMG submission 200266) | Populus trichocarpa ectomycorrhiza microbial communities from riparian zone in the Pacific Northwest, United States - 13_EM | ecosystem: Host-associated > Plants > Roots > Unclassified | place...
TTATTAATTCTTTTTTATATTTTGTAAATCAGTACTCGTAAACCTTTATCAATTCAAGTACATTATACACGAAATCGAGGATTTATTTAAATTGCCCGTGAGCGGCACAGTGGGTATGCCGCCCGCGAGCGGCCCAGAACATATACAGCCTGGTGGCAAAATGTTTGATACCCCCCCCTGCATAAGGACTTTCATTTAGCGCGCATATTGTAGGTTTAGTGTGCATATTAAAGGTTAAGCGCAATTATTTTTGGTTTAGCGCGCATATCTAGTCTGTACGTGCGTAGTGAACAATAGGAAAACAAGAGCGTGAGCAACAACAGTATGAACAATAAAGGAATGAACAATATATCTACATACACAACCTCCTAATACTTGGTATACCACCTCTCTGCTTTAATGACAGCTGCTACACGGCGAGAGATATAAAGACTCTCCAACAGTGACTCGGGAATCTCTTCCAGATCTCTTCTAATGCATCTGCCAGCGCCTGCTTCACCGTATCAACTGACCCACGCATATTAATCAAATCCGGGTATTTTGTAGCTGCTGAGGTATCGGTAATCGGTAGCTGCTGGAGTATCAGTAGCTGCATCTTATGCCAGAAGAGTATCAAGCTCGGCTTGGGAGATATTAAGTTGGGCTGACATGATAGGAGGTAAAGCAATATGGAAGCAGCTTGGTATGATCACTATATGGGAGCACGAGATCCCTGTATGATCATGAAGGCATGAGATTTCACGTTGGTTAAGGGGAAGTGAAATATATTCAACTAAAAATGTGATAAGCCGCGTTGTATGCATATAATCTGAATCAAGCGCACTGCATACACGGCTTTTATGCAGGGGTATCAAACATTTTGCCACCAGGCTGTATATGCAGAGATATCTAAACAGAATCTATTGCAAAATGGAACCCTTGTTGGCATCTGCATTGGAGAGGCTATTGAGTCCAAGCATAAGCTGTGGGTTATTGGAATACTGCAGAGACCATCTTGAAACCTCCCAATACAGAGGCCGAAGAGTCCAAACGAAAGTAAGTTTAGCTTCAGATAAAATTCTGTGTCAGAAGGTTCTAGATAGTAGAGTAACTTGTTCTCAAGATGCATGTGAGCTATTACTTGTATATTCCAAGTTCCAACCGTGTCATGAATCTTGAGTCCTGTTTGAACAGCCTATCCAAACTTGATCAACGGCTTCCTCTGGTTGCTTAACCAGATTCAGTACTGGTAACTCAAACCTGAACCCTGCTTCAACCTGCATGGCATCAACAGGGGCGTTTGGGGGAACTTACTAGAACCTTCTAGGAAGTTCTGGACTACCACTTTGGGATTATCGCTGCTGAGGTCTATGGTTTTCTATCTCAGCTCATGTACTTTCACCATGCCCTATCCTGTTCCACTTGTTCCCTTTGTACTAAACGCGCGGGGTGGTAAGCACCGCAATTTGTGGCCTGGATTCTGAACTTTGCGAGTTCATCACTCAAATTGATATCCTACCTAGATATGGAATAGGGAGCATGTGTGTGCTTAGTGGTTTCTCTGGCAAGACACACTTTATAGAAGCATCCAATACACGTCTTATCGGCAGATGCAATGGAGTCCTTGGAGGCAATCTTCGTAGGTCTTTCGGACCTATAGGCGAGAGATTGCAGGTCCCTACTCTGTGATGCCCATGACAGCTGGCAGTCTTGTACACCGGTTTAACGAATAATTATGGCCAGTCTGATTCAACATACTATGTAGTACTTTTGCTATGGCTTTGTAAATTTCCACTGACGTTGCTTGTGATTATTAAAGGTTATGTTTAATGGATTATTCCACCTACTGCTCCAATGAAGGCCGCAATGATCTGCAATATATTTGATTTTCTTTTCCGGGCAAATGTGGAGCTTTGTGGCCTTTACATACTGTATATTATCCAAGGTAACATATAATCCATATCCATATCATCCCCGTTCATCTAGGCTGAATTTTTTACAGGGTCCAGAGTACGACTTGTCCCAATAAATTACATTCATATCATGGTTACTGGAATCGAGGCTGCCGGCCTTGTTCTTGGGGCCTTCACCCTCGCTATTGAAGTCATCAAAGTCCACTGCAATAGGGTTCAAATCGTGAAGGACATGGTGAAGTGTCAAGAGGATCTCTCCATATTCCGATATAAGATTTTCGTGGAGGGCTTCATCTTTCGGCAAATGCTTGAGAGGTTATTGGGGTAAACCCTCCGAAGAGCGGTATCGAATGCCTCATGAATATCCTCGGGGGGAGTCAGTTGATATCCAGGCCGGAATGCAAGAGCTATTGCATGAAGATGAGGCCTTGAATCATTTACTTTTGAGGAAAAAGCTACAGGATGTAGCTATAAAATTCAAGGTAAATCAAGCCATATCCAGACTTGATCTTTAGACTAGTCAAAGTCATTAAAACGCTATCTAGCATGGAAACCGGGATGGTGGAAAGTATAATCTGAAGGAAAAGTATATGGGATACCTAGGTAGGGAGTATCTACTAGTAAGTACCCACTTACCATGTGTTCGAGAAACATGCCCTTTCAGAGTAACTCCGCTTCGCATTCCATTAAGACGAAGGGAAGTGGTTCGAAATCTCAATTTTCTCAAGGGTTGGCGTCTTTTGCAACTTTGTGGTTTCCTACGGAAATGATCGTAACATACACGAATTGTTGCAAATAAGTACCTATCCGAGCTTCTGAGCTCAAGGGGTCGCGTAAGACGTCCGTAAGTGGCCTTGTGCGCGTCGGCTCCCTTATATGTAGCCGTAGAATGTTCAGGAAGTCGGGGGAGTGAAATTTCTTAAGTGGAGACCGCTCTACATAGATACTTTATATGTTCCACTATGTACTGATGCCGACAACGATTGCACGCACTTCAACTCCCGTCTACTACTCGTGTCGTGGAGAATGTCGATACTACCTAGAGGTATTTTCCCGCGTTGCCATTGGCATCGTACACAGTTACAATCATATATCGATTATAAGCATATGGGCACATATATTTAGAAAATTCTTAATTCTTTGGCCTCGTCACTATATGCATGCTTATAACGGAAGTACTACTACAGTACAGTGAGCCATGTTGGGCAGCTGCCGCCGAATGAGGTAGATAAGCTTATCGATGCCGGTAAGGAATACCTAGGTCGACAAACCCACCTCTTCCAATCAAAATATCAAAGCCTCTAACCCCAATAGTACAGAGCTGTGGGGAGTCTGATCTTAACGTGCTCGATGCATGGGTCCCAACGCTGCTACCATCAGATCCGAAATCGGGTAAGAAGGTACGGTACATGTCAATCTTTTGTAGTCTGGTTAACCTTTTGTACCCTCAGGAAGTACTCCTTTCAGGCCAATACTTCATAATATAAGTACCTTGGAGATTCGCCGAGGAGTACAGCATGTTTGGGTACGAGGGTATGCAAGCGGGGCAATTGGGGCAAGGCCAGGGACGATAAAAGAGCTTGCGAAATTAAGAATGGCAGAGCACTAGGACCATAGCAATAAGTCTATAGCGATACTGTTAGCGATACCTAAGATAGCCCCGCAGATAATTTACTCTCTTGTTTCTCTCTACCAAAATTCCTCGCTTATATATTTTCGTAATTCTTACAGCACCTCGAGTATCCCCCTCCGCTCCCAGACAGCTGTCCACAGTCCTCCATAGCCTCTTTGTCCTTCTCGCTGCCTCCGAGGCCTCTTCCACAACCCTCTTGCATTCCTCTGCATTCCTATCCTATGCCCTGTCTGTCCTCTGTCGTAAGGATTTCCGTCTCTCTCTTCATACATCTGGTCAGATACCATCATTATTGACATACTTTTCTCCCACCCCCAATACCAGCCTTTCCTTCCTTCCCTGAGGCATCTACACCCTACAAAGGGCCTTGGCAACAAATATTGAGGCTAAATGATATTTGCTGACTTGGCTTTAGGGGTTCTAGTATTACCCAAATAACTATCTATAAGTGTCATCCTACATACCCTTCTACTGAAAGTCTATCAAACATGAAACTAAGGTGCGGGGTAGGTTTTCACGTATACTAGGTCAAGCTTCAGGTTCATAGGAGGAGATTCTTTCTTCCAGCTGGTCCCGGCTTCCTCCGCCTCCTCCGCTAACCTAGATTCCCTCTCCGCCCTATTGAGCGCCTTCTCCGCTTCTTCCGCTAAGTGCCTCTCTTCCTTCTCCGGTATCCTACGTTCCTCCGCTAACCTGGCTGCCTCCACTATTCTGGCTTCCTCCGCAACCTTTCTTCCCTTTCCACCTCCTGCCCTTCCAATCTGCTTCTTAGCCTCCCTCGCTAGCCTGGATTCCTCCGCTAATCTGGATACCTCCGCTAATCTGGATTCCTCCGCTAACCTAGATTCCTCCGCTAATCTGGATTCCTCCGCTAGTCTGGATTCCTCCGCTAATCTGGATTCCTCAGCTACCAGCTTGTATAGACCACCAGCGTGTTGTGCGACAAGTCATGTGTACTCTCCTCCTTTGCCCCGGTTGGTGGAGTTCTTCTGTGAGTTCGGTCTTGTTCTTTGGCTTTGCCGGTCCTGCGACTGCTCCAAATGCTGAATCGGATTGCTGCGCCAGTCAATAATGTATGACCTTGAGCTAGTATTGGTTAAATGCACAATAATTTACCTTCGTGCAAAAGTGGGTGATCCCAGACAAAAGGATGAGCGCCGGATTGTGACATACGGGAATATTCGGTATTTTTCGGGGGCCGTGGACTCTGTGTGTTCTACAAACGTGTCGAGGTTAGTTATGTAGGATCTGCGAGTATCAAAGTATGTAATTGTAATGTGTTTTATTATAACAATGCGGTGGAGCTACACGATAGCCCTGACCCTAGCAACATAAAGCGACATACATGAAAGTATCTCTACGGCACGTGTTTATATTGGCAAGTGTATATATCCTCAGGGTAACAACTGGGTGCACTAAGAATTTATACAGTTGTGTCAGGCTGCAGAAAATAACGGTATATATATTAATTCCCATATACTAACATCTCAACTCAACTCTAACAGATACCTACTTTTGTTATGCCCTGGTTATTATACCGTAGACAATCATGAAGTTTCTCCGAGATGTGGGGACCTTCATTACCCTGAACTGCTTGGATTTCCGACGGTTTTCTGTGGCCGAGAGTCGCCTGAATTTAAGACTTGGTGTTAGCGATGGGGGAGAGGGGAGCCCCTATGAGGTTGAATTTAGGGCCTGGTTCTCGGGCGTGGGTTGTGAGAGTTAGGGATGCACAGCCTGCTAACGCCCCGGTGTTGGTGTTGCAATTGTGATGCTGATGCTGCTACTGCTACTACTGTCGTTGTTATTGTGGTTATTTCTGTTGCTAAGCAGCAGATTTTGTAGCTGATGATGGAGTATCTGTTGCATTGCGGCCTGTTGGGCTGCATCGTGATGCCGTGCTTCGGCTGACACTTGTGCCTGTAGCCTTTTGCTTCGCGCATCTCTAATCTCAATTAACCCTCGCCGGTAATGTATTTGGTACTCCTCCTTTGCGTACTATTAGTGATTGTTATTGGAAGTAAAAGTCTGGATAAGGCCTTACTTTCGAAGCCGACCTTTCTAGCGTCTGCCGTTCAAATATACAGGCCATATCAGAAGCCTCCAAGTCCGACGCAGTTCCATGTATTCGGAGACACGCTACCCTTTGGTTGAAGGCGTCAGTCAAAGCCACCCACTGCTTGAGCTCACTCGCTGGGGAACTTACATTTGGCTTATATAGTTCATTCGCTGCGACACCGTCACATCCTTCTGCCACCCTTGTGGAATCCAATTCTGCTGCAGTTTCGACGCATATTGTGATAGCAGGTTGGCTCTACTATTCACTGCGCCTCTGTGTAGGCGTGGGTCTTGTTGCACCCCAGTTTCCTCCGCTTCCTGTTGCAATCTAGCCTCGTTTTCCTTTATTCCCTGTTGTAACCAGGTGGCACCCGCTTCCCAGCCGTCGTTACTTGCGTCCATATTGATTCCCTCGACCTTCTGGCTCTGACCCTGACTCTCTTGTCCTACGACATTATAAATTCCTCCTTGTGAATTGGTGAGATCCTGGCTACCTGCTTCCGAATCTACACTCCGTGTCTTGAGATTGCTACCCTCTCCATCGAGACCATCCCCAGAAACCTCGAGATCATCCCTCCTCGGCAGGGCATATAGTGCTAACTGCTGCAAATGTCTCGACACATGATTCCTGATTTTGTTCGCTGGGAATGTCCTTGCGCACAGTGAGCACTGTTGATCCAACTTTGGAACTCTAGAACACCCGTTTAAAACAATAGGTAAGAGGAGTGCATTGCATGCATCAGGATGATTTTGGCGCAAATGGTCTAGAATGCCTTTCTCAGTAGTAAAGGCGGAGTTACAGTCATTGCAGTACCATTCCTTACGATGGAACTTCAGTTCATGCGCGAACCACTCACGGCGCGTTGGAAACATTTTATTTGGGGTAGTGCACTCTGCAAATGTGCAGACATAAGGTTGCAGGTCCTTGAAGACGTGACGCCTATGGAGCACCGGAGTATTAATCCCTGACATGCCTGGACATGAAAAAAAACCATAAGAGTATAGAACTTACTGCCATGAGCGAAAATTAGAAACGATAATGGGGTATCGACAGTATGGGCATTCAAATGGTTCGTCACAATATGCTCGGGCTGCATTTGGAGGGTGGGGTACGCTCAGGTTCGGTAGCCCGGTATCCTTGCCGAGCACAGATGTGGGTGCATAAGATGTTTGTGTGCAACCTCCGTCGGAATTCACTTCGGCATCCATGTGGCCAGGCACCGGGGTCGGGGGAAGATCTTGCAAGCTGGATAGCTTTGTCAGGACGGTTCCTTCCGGTACTGGGTGGTCTTCAGAATATTCGGGCGCTCGTGCGAGTTTTTCCCGGTGAACTTGTTGATATTGAAAGAATTTTCGGCGCTCGGTGTTTGCCCGGGAGAGCCGCACTAAAAGGAAGTGGTGCTTGCTTACCGCGGAGGGGAACTTGTCTTCCACATGTCGGAAGTCGTAATGTTTCCAGTGGTTGAGGTCAAGCTCGGAATATTCTTGGGAATGCGCTTGTCGCCTGGCAGGACGGATTGCAATCAGAATACGGTAGAGCAGCGTGATCATATTGCTGATGTTAGAATAGATATCAATTCGACTTCCCTCCGGGTCCGAGCCCTCGACGTCGGCATCGACGTTTGATCTCGGAAGATCGGAATCCACACTGTCAGAATCACTTGGGTCTCTGCAGCTTGAGCCATGGTTTGGCGGTTTTATAATCAGTTGCTCAGGGATCAATTCCGGCTTCTGTTCTAAATCCTTCTCAGTAGCTTCACTGAGACCCTGGTATTCGGTCGCATCAAGAGCTTTTACATTGCCATTGTCAGCGCCGTTATATATACTAGTAATTGGACTGAAGATAAGAATTTGACGAATGTTCCTATGCATTCATATACATGCTATAGATAGAAATGACCCCACTCACCTTGTTTCAAAAATTTCTTCAACATCTCCAACCCCTGAAGTATCATTTTCTTCGCATGGCTGGATTCTCGTAGACGATAGTCTAATGAGTATCTGTAACGCGCGGGATGATGGGCTCCGCAATTTGCGGCCCAGATCCTGAACCTGGCGAGTTCATCGCTTATATTGGCAGGTAATTGGGGTTGAGCATGCGTGTCCACGGTAGTTTCTTCTATAGAACACAGCTGATTGAAGCATTCCATCCAAATCTTATAGGTAGACGCGATGGAGTCCTTGGAGATAACTTCCGTGGGTGTTCCCGCTAGATCTATAGGAGAGATTGACCTCCAGTCGGTGATCAGTGATGTTCATGACAATTGGCGTGAGAGGCTTACCAGCCATGTCCCTTTTTCTATGACTTACTGAATTTCCACTGACGTTGGCTGTGAATATGAAAGGTAATATGTTATTATTCCAAGTATAAATATTGAACCGCTCCAATTAATGCCCCGCATCCCTGGCAATATATTTATATTTTCTTTTTCGGGCAAGTGCGGGGCCTTGCGGCACTTACATATATTATCCATGGCCACATACTCCGTATCTATATCGATATCGAGATCATCCCCGTTCATCATACACAGAATCCTTCACTGGGGACTTTTCCGAGTAAAATTAATCTTACTATGGTTACTGGAATCGAGGCTGCCGGGCTTGTTCTGGGGACCTTCCCACTCGCTATTGAAGCCATCAAAATCTACTGCAATGGGGTCCAAACCGTGAAGGACATGGTGAAGTATCAAGAGATTCTCTCCATGTTCCAATATGAGATTTCCGTGGAGGACTTCTTCTTTCGGCAAACGCTTAAAAGTTTATTAGAGGAAAACCTACCGAAGAGCGATATCGAACGTCTCATGAATGACCCTGGAGGAGAGTTGTGGAAATCAGTCAATATCCAGGCCGGGCTGCAAGAGCTATTGCAGGGAGATGAGGCAGTGAATCATTTTCTCAAAACTGCGACGCTTTTGAGGGAAACTTTACAAGATGTAGCTAGAAAATTTGACAAGGTAAGCCATGTATCTTTACACCGGTCAAACCATGAATTGCTGCAGGTGGGGGGCCTCGCTAACTGCCGTCAATTTCGCCTAGCCAAGAGGAATAGTATGCACAACATTCCCCAAAACTGCCCTGGCATGGAAAACTGGGATGGGAGCGACCTATCGGAAAGAGACCATTAAGCAGATTCAGACCCTCAATGGTAAACTCCGTCAGTTTATCAATGCCCCGAGACAAATCAACTCCGCTTCATTCATCAGGGATCCACCGGAAAATGTGAGCAAAGCTACGTTAACAAAAGCAGTCCAACATTATAAACTGATTCAAGAGCATGCAACCACCCTTGATAAGATCTTGCAAGAAAATCTCCAACCTCCTGTGCGCACCTGTACCTCGCAGCACCATGCACATTTACAGCTGGAGTTGCGGAGTGCCAGTGTATCGAAAACTCAGGTAGAATTGAGTTCTGGCGATCCAAAGGTTTTATTTAAAGTCATGTTTTCTGTGAAAGACTTGCGGAGGCAACCAGACAGGTGGAAGGAATTAGAGTTGGAGCACGTTGATCCACCTGCATCTCCGCTCTCGCGGATGGAGGCTGTGGAAAATAAATACCCTCCTAAGTATGCAACCATTTAGCCGGCCCGAATATGTATACATGTCCCTTATTGCTAATTTCTAGTAGGGAGTCAGACCCCCCGCGTTTATCACGATCTAAGCACTTGGTTATTCCTAAACGGAAAGTTGAAAAGTCTGTCTCATGGAGTTTACCTCACCTAACGGACGGTTCGAATGTTAAGATAAAAAGCGGAGATTACAATTCCGTCCCTGTTGCTGGTTCGGTGGATGGTGAGGATGTTTACGCAAAATCAACAGCGATCGACTGCTTCTGCACTACGATACAACACTCGACTGATCATGACACCGCCGGTTGCGTGGGTATTCTTACCACAAAAGCCAATACAACCCTACAAATCCGCGTGTGGACATGCACGCATCGGCTCAGGTCTCATGACGTCGACTCGACACAAATCGTTTCCCTAGAATCGCTCCTTGCCACCCCAAAGCCACCCCTCAAAAGCCGGATGCTGCTAGCACTCAAACTTGCCTCATGTGTCATGCAACTCCATTCAACACCTTGGTTGGCTGAGTTCTGGTCTGCATCGGATATTTGGTTTCCTACCTTCAATGGATCCATCAAGGGTAGTATTTTACAATACCCCCTGGTTCACCGAACAATCAGTCAGACAGGAGGATCCCCTACACCCACTGTTGCTCAAAATTTCCAAAATTCCCTTTGGAAGGTCCTCGCCCCCAATATGAGTTTGCTGGCGCTGGGAATAGTTTTAATTGAATTATTGGAATGGAAGACCCTTGCTGCCTTACAAGGGGAGCATTGCCCCACTCCTCCCCTTGATTCATCCATGGACCAAAGTCTCAATCGATTAGTTGCGGCAAAGGAGATGGTGAAGCATCTTGTGACACAACTTGCAGACAGCGATCTATATTTTCACGCCCTGAGAAGATGCATCGATGGATTAGACCATCCAGTCAAAACACTTGATCGCGATGGATTCAAAAGCGAGGTCTACAAGCTGGTGGTGCGACCGCTGGAGGTCCATTTCGCCCAAGGTTGGCCGGATTGCGCAGGGTTGATACAGGCATCGTGGGAATAATGTTGCACTTGATTGTTTGAAAATATTGGAGTTTATTTCGTCAGCCCCCCAATCAGTAGGGTATCGGTACCGTCTCCCTTACATATGTATATATCAAGAGTCTTGCTTGTTCCAGGGTTTTTGTTATTTTCCACTTGTGATTTTCCATAGTCGTCGAGTTGTTTCCAGGTACCAGTTAAATTAATAATGTGTTAACTTCAACGCCAACAAAATAGATTGGTCCTTAATATTTGCAATTATGTAGTTGTTTAACAGGCTAAAGGTATACTTCATTTCCCATATATAGATACTGTATATGGACAGACTTCGGCCAGGGCATTCCTCAGCGCAAGTAGGCCATGCATGCATCTGGTGATCAATGTTTGTTCAATAGGTGACCCCCTAAAAACCTAACCAAATACAGGTATGAAGTAAATATTAGCCCCGATTCGACCCCGTTTGGGAGAGACACAGGTGTGATTATATATAATAATATATAGTGTTATTATACTCCAATCTGTAACACTTCTTATGAACATAATACTAACACATTATTTGGGAAATTTCAGCTAGACAAACTAAATCAAGATACCTAGGTATCCTAGTTAGTATATCATCATCTGCCTTGTAATATGATGGCAGTCCTACTATCCCCGTATGGACAAAGCAGCCCAAATCCGAGTACGGGAGCAAGAAAAGCAACCAGATCTTTAACAACACATATATAACAAATCAATTACAACATCTGGAATGCATGGATTCTCGAAAGAAAACTTTATTACCTTGCATTCTTATATACTATGGAAGGGTTATCCCTAGAGTCAGGTGTCAATTGATGCGAGCCGCCTAGTATTGTAGAAGGAAACAGGTACTAAGTGATATCACCCCATCAATACGGTTGTTAATTGCTAACGTATTTGACGGGGATCCGGCGTACTTCCGGGATGCATGTATTTAATTGTTAAAAAATCGAATTATAATGCAAATAGGCTCAAATTAAAACCAGAGTTTTAGGATATACATAGAAGCCATCTGCAAGTGCTGCCCTAGGGTAAGCATTGCTATATGAGGTGGTGAAAAAATAGAAGGTAGGAATTGGAGTATGTATGGACTAACAATTGATGTGGCTGGGTTGTATCCTCAAAGGAGTTGCGGGGCTCATCCCTAGAATAATAGAGGATTGGCAACTGGCAATTCACGAGGCAGGCGAGGGCAAGGGCGCGGTGTTCACAGACGGGAGCATGGGCGAGATGGGTCGGGTTAGCGGAGGGTGGACTACTTGGGACCGGAGTTTCAAAAGCCACTATAATAAGGATATTATATATATGTGGGGTCGGTATGGCCCAGCGGTTGAACAATCCTGCCGAGTTGCCACTCGGGGATGCATACCCTCGTCATATACCATAGTATGAATACGAGTACTGATTTACCAAAAAAAAAAAAAGGATATTATATGTGCCAAGAACTGATATCCCAAAGTCTCGAGACAATCTCGAGACTATTGCCTAGGTGTCTCGAGACGTCTCGTCTCAGTGCCCAGGCCTAGCTGCCATTCCTAAAGGCAGCGATCGCTAGCCAGGGCGCCCGAAGTCATCGCAACGGGTGGGCAAGGCCGGCCACCGCGAGGGCCCGAGGCGGCCTGGACGGGGTATGGCTTAGCCAAGGCCCCGCCTGAATGATCAGGCAGCCCAAGCATTTGCCTGGACCGGCCTGGACCGCCTGGACCGCCTGAACCGCCTGGCCTCTGGCGGCCCGCACCGTGGCCTGGCCAGTAGAGGACGCTGGGGCGCCCGGACGCCATCGTCCTGGATCGCTGGCGCCACAAATGCGTCCGAAAACGCTGAAATGCGGTCCGGAATCGCTACTATTTGGGTGCCCGGGCGCCCCTGTAAGGCTTCAGGGCGCCAAAAATTCTTTGCTGATGTATCAGACTCTCAAGCGGCGATCGCGGCAGTGGAAAAGCGGGGCGGACAGGAAAAGCTAGGACCAAAGATCTGTGACAAATCATAAAGTCGATGGCTGCCAGAAGACAACGGGGACTTGAACCAGATGCAGTTGAGCTGGGATGCGGGGAGCGGGGATTTGAGGTGGATGCGGAGGGCGGGGGTGGGTGCGGAGGACGGGGTGGGTTCGCAGGAGTAGGTACCGTTGAGGCGTTGGTGGCGCCGTGGAAGGGCCAGGAGTAGAGCTCGCGAGGGGCGCTATTAGAGATGTTTGAGGAGGGGGACTGGGTGATGTGGGAGGGCCGGTTATGAGGGAGGCCCTTTGTGCAAAGTTTGGAGGAAGCCGCCTGGGCGAGGCTGTAGGCGGCGCCCCAGGAGAGTTGAGGGCGGTGAGGGGGGGGAATTGGGAGGAGAGGTCAGCGTGGGGGGGTGGATCGGGGAGGTGAGAGTTAGGAGTAGCCGGAGGTGGTGGGTACATTGCAAATATTGGCATCTTTCAGTTCCGTAAGTACCGGTAGTTGCCTAGTGGCATTGAATCGCCCGGTAACATTACCAGTCAAGTTCGGCGGTTTGCCTGATTTAAGCCGTTGCCTCGGCACAAGAACCGGTAGTCCTTGTCTTCCGTGGCACTGTCGCGGCTTGGTGGTGTAGGAGTTGAAAATCGACTTTGGAAATGTTGTGGATCAATGCTCGTTGAGCATGAGGAAAACTTTCAAACGGCCGCAATAGTTGTTCCCACAAGCTTTGGGTGGATATTCGTGATGTGGCCAGCGAGATCACTCTCGTCGTACTGTAGGTATTCTGCTTGTCGAGTTCTGACCAAGCGCTCGTCCTATGTAACTGTCTTTTGGCTACAAAGCGATGCGATTAGAGGGGGCTGTATTGTAAGCCATAGAATATTAGTGCTTATGATCGAGTTTAATCCCCGTTAACATCCTGTGATAGGTATGATATTGAGAGTCTACCGGATTGTGCCAACCAGACTATACCAGATTGTTACCGATGTCGGAGCAAATAGGATTTGGTAGATCATAGCTAGTGGATCAACAAGATGCAAGATTCCACTGAACTAGTGGCTGGTAGCAGCCCAGAACCTGTACTGTACGGTACCTATCCACTTTCCATCCGGAGATATCTAGTGAGGAGAGATGGACCCACACGAGCAGGAAGAAGAGTACCGGTAGATGCACAAGTAAACGAGGGTGGTGATTATTATTGTATAGTCTGCATTTCACCCCCTATGGTCGTGGTGTTTTGGACGTCGACTCAAAGTGCATGGATGGAAGATTGGATACTTGTTGAATTTGTACTTTCGGTTGCGGAATATGTTTGGTAGACATTACTGTTGCTATTTATTTCCACGGGACTTGCCTGAACCTGTCTCAACCATTATCACCCCTTGATGCATGACAATCTAGCCTGGGCCTATATACTCAAGTGGATTAGGGGTACAATCGAGCCCTTACACAAATTTGGAGTTTTTTTTGTTAAGTCTGTACTCGCATGCAACCTAAGGTTATGGCAAGGCCCTGACGGGTCCCCTTTGAGGGTTCATCTGAGCCCTCGGAACAATTAGTTCTAGTTACACTATCAACATCACTTTTTAGTAATCGTTTAACGTAGTAGGACCTGTGAAATCTAGTAACTTTAGGCGAAACTGAACTTCAAGCAAGACTCGGTCATGTAATGTCCAAAAGTTTACAGGGGACTCGGTCAAATAAAAAAGTGAATGCGTGGAAATTTTGATCAATGGAGCGGTGAATACGTGGAAGGTTTAGTCAATAGAGAGGTGAATAGTGAACTTTCCATGGGCTGGCGTAGAATCCTGAGTGAGTTGAGTGGTAAATTATAGTGGTGGATTCTTGCTGATTGCAGTCGGGGTTCAGTGGTCCCCATCCGAGTTCCGAGTTCCGAGTCCGTAACATTAGTTCGACAAAACGCTGTATGCAACTAGACTATACCAGATCAGGCCGAAACGATCCGTAGCACCTTAAATAGTAGTGACTACCTGTTGGATTAGTTTCTATACACTCTAGATGGAAAGGTGCTAACTAGCGGTCAGATTCTCAAATCTCTTGCACCGTGCTAGGCTGAATCCTCCCTGACCAGCACCATGTCTCCTCACGAGTCGCAAGATCACACGAAGAGATAGGACTTTGATCCCTGTCGTTGATAACCGCAAAGAGGGTCTGCCTGACGCCGAAGCAAAACTATGCGGGAGTACTCAGGTCTCATGAATCAGCTTAGGAGCTTGGCGGAGCTGGGGACTAGGAATCGAGCATATGATGAGTATGTATGTACGAGTATATTAAAACAGAAAATATGAAGGATCGCGCCTGGAAGGTTCAGAAGCGGAAACTGACTTCTCCGACTCGAGAGTAGTTGCTCTTGGGGTTGAAAAAGCGTATGTAGAGGAACGGTAGAGCAGGTGACTGATCTCCGAACTCAACAGTCTTGTACCGTAGAGTTAGAAATATAGCTAAAGATCTTAGGGAATTCCTAGAAAACGTTGACACAAGCAGTAAATAATAGACACACTTAAAACAACAGATGAATGCGTTATCTTTAGAGCTGGAGGACCATAAAGCGGTGCAGAAAGGAGAACAGGACACTGTCATGAGGAATAAGTAGAAGTTTTCAAAGCTGGTTGTAACCAAAATAAGAATGGCTTGGGTGATAACCTTTCTGGCAGACTCGTTCAGCCATCGCTGGCAGAAACAAACACCAACAGCGCACCCAAAATTACACCCCGGGATACGATCTTCTCAATTCTGCATTAGTTCAAGAGTGGGGTAGGAAAAACTTAGAATTAAAAAATAGAAGTGGAATAAAACATAGGGTCCGTGAAATTTAACGATGGAAACCGTAGTTACGCCTCCGCACCTCCACGCCTCCCATTGCCACACCTCCATCCACAATCCACCCCAACTACGAAATCCAACACATTAACACCACCTTTTCAAAAATTAGCATTATGTTAGCATATGTAACTTGAGATAATAAAGAGGTAAATAAAGGAGACGCTCAAGGATACGGTCACATACCTACAGGTGTTTAAGCGCCAAAATGAATAAATGGGGCCCAGTACATCGGTTGCGCTGGCTTCTGTTTCATCAATCCCGTAATCGCACTGTAGTAAGACTCTGCCACATTATCTGTCTTACTGAGCGTGGAATAGAAATCCGCTGCCATCTTGTGGCAGGCCTCATCTTGTGCTGGCCATAATGTCCCAATGACATTGGGAAATCCTGCAACATGAAAGGAGCTCACAATGTGAGTAGCTTCATCGATAAGCGTTGACGAAGGATTGTTCGCAGTACTGCATGCTGAGAGATAGGCCAGCCTCGCTGCCGGTAGTTTCAGGGCCGCAATATCTCTAACACAGAGCTTATCAACCACTTCTCCACCATCATGCGAGATGCTTGGTTTAAGAAGCAAAAGATGACTATCTGCAGGATTGGTTGAAGAAACACCATGACAGGCAAAATGAACAATACTATAACCTGAAAGTGCGTGAAGAACACCTTCCACATTTGGCCTTTCGAGTGTTTGCACCGTACTGAAATTCCGGAGGTGGTGTTGTATTTTGTCTGCCTCCTTAGTTACACCACTTAAAGAACGTTCCCCGGGTGTTGTAGGCATAGTCACTATTAGCATGGATTGATTCTGCTGGCATCGTCGAGACCGTGAATATTGGAGTGCCCTGATGGTGGATGTGTATGATGAAAGGCAATACTGAAGGGTTGTCACCATAACCTTAACGGGTCTTTTGGAGAATTTTGCAGCTGCATGAATTGGTGCCTGCGCCATTAGGCCAACTCCAATCCACCAGATCCGAGGCAAGGGGCTAACTGCCTTGGGATAAAACCCTAGTTCCCGAAGTACTGGTTGTACCGCAGCCTTCCATAACCATTCCAGCATCTGTCTCTGAGCTTCGTTGTCATCAGCGCCGAAGTGCTTAGCTATTGAAGCCTGGGAAAGCTGAGGCAAAGGAATGCTTGTAACTTTCTCCTTCGTAAGAAGTATTGCATCGCTGCGAAGCTCTGTCGCATTCAGCACTACAATTGGCCCCTCTTGCGCTGCTGATAATAAATATTCTTCTGACTCTGCACGCAAGAAAGTTTGGAATCCTGGTTTCCGTCGAATTTGCTCGAGTATATCATCAAGATCTTTTGCGACCTGATTCCTCCGCCGAATTGCATCTTGCTGTACTTGTAACTGCTTGTCCATAGAATTATCTGAAGAGGATGCTAAGGAAGGAAATGGTGAATCCAGCTCCAGTCGTAATGAATCAAAGTTTTTAGCCAATGTTGGATGCTGCTCCATCAGGTCAGATATGTCACTACGGTAATCAAGAAGCTGGTTATTTGTAACAGTGCGAACTAATTCCTGTAAGCGTAGTGCTTTTAATGGTGACTGTCCAACTTGTAATGATACCGCTGGAGCAAGAGATGCTAGCCCAGTGAAATGTTCCAGAATATATTGTTGATCTTCACGCTCTAAGGACCGGGAGACTGCTAGAGGGATTAGGTGAGTAACATCGTCTAAGAGTGAGCAAGCTCTTGACAAATTGTTACATTTAGCGAAGGGGCTATAGCAGAGCAATGCCTTTACCGCAAATGAAGCCGCTCGTACCCGTTCCAATATTGGGGCAGTAGGAATGCCCCAGGAGGTAAGCCAGGAAGCGAGGGCGCGCTCCAAGTCCTGAAAATCCCCAGTCCGTCTATATCGCTCTTGCAAATGGAGACCAAGACTGCTCAACCGTGTTGCCTTCTCCGGGTGATCTTCTGGTGTTGCCCTCACTGATGCTTCAGTGTGAATGATTGCAGTCTCCAGGTCCTCCAAATTCCTACTCCGTTCATACCGGATGCCCAAATATATACCAAGGTTGTATAACTTTCTTTGGCGATCAGGGTGACCCTCTGGTATTGCATTCACAGCTGTCTCTGTGTGATTGATAGCGGCCTCCAGGTCCTCCGGATTCCCAGATCGCTTATACCGAGTTTTCAAATAGCCAGCAAGGCTATTCAACCGTGTTGCTCGACCAGGGAGACCCTCTGGGGTTGCCTTCACAGCTTTCTCTAAATAATTAATAGCGGCCTCCAGGTCCTCCCAATCTCCAGTTCGAATATGTTTGCTACCCAAAAGGTTACCAAGGTTGCACAACCATTTTCCCCAATCGGGGTCATCTTCTGGAGTTGCGTTCACAGATTGCTCTACATAATTAATAGCAGCTTCCAGGTCCTTCAGATTCTTAGTTCGCACATATCGGCTGTGCAAACGGGTACCAAGATTGTTCAACAACGCTGCCCGATATGTGTCAACCTCTGGTGTTACCTTCACTGCTTCCTCATCGAGATTGATAGCGGCCTCCAGGTCCTGCAAATTTCCAGTTCGTTCATATCTTGAGCTGAAACTGTTGCCCAGGTTGCACAAACGCATTGCACGATGAATATGACCCTCCGGTGTTAACTTTACCGCTTTTTCCCCATAACCAATGGCGGCCTCTAGGTCCTGCAAATCCCCAGTTCGATTGTATCGGCTGCTCAAATGGTATCCAAGGTTGCTCAAATATGTTGCTTCATCACGGCCTTGGGCTTGTGTAGCCTTCACAGCTGCCTCCACGAGATTGACCGCAGACTCTAAGTCCTGTAAATTCCCGGTTCGCCTGTATCGACTACCCAAATGGCCACCAAGCGTGTCCAGCCGGTTTGCTCGATCGGGGTTCTCCTCTGGCGTTCCCTTCATAGCTGTCTCAGCGTAATTGATAGCGGCCTCGAGGTCCTCCAATTCCCCAGTTCGCCGATACCGCCTGCCCAAATGGCCACTAAGGTTGTCCAACAATCTCATTCTAGCGGGGTGATCCTCGGGTGTTGCCTTCACCGCTTTTTCTGCATAATTAATAGAGGCATCCAGATCCTGTAAATCCCCAGATCGTTCATATCGGCTAGCCAGACGAGTACCAAGGTTGTTCAACAGTATTGCTCGTGAGGGGTGATCCTCTGGCGTTGCATTCACAGCTGTCTCAGTGTGGTAGATAGCGGCCCCCAGGTCCCTTAAATCCCCAGTTCGCTCATATCGTCTGATAAAATAGCTACCGAGGTTGCTCAAGAGCAGTACTCGGTCAGGGTGATCCTCTGGTGTTGCCTTCACCGATACCTCAGTGTGAATGATTACGGCCTCTAGGTCCTCTAAATTTCTACTTCTTTCATATCGGGTGCTCAAATAGTTACCAAGATTGGTTAGCATTCTGTGTAGATCAGGGTGACCCTCTGGTGTTGCCTTCACTGCTCTCTGTGTGTGATTGATCACGGCCGCCAGGTCTTCCAGATACCCAGTTCGTTCAAACCGCTTACTCAAATAGTTACCAAGCTTGTTCGACAGTATTGCTTGACCGGGGTGATCCTCTGGTGTTGCCTTCACCGCTTTCTCTGCATAGTTGATAGCGGCCTCCAGGTCCTCCAAATTTCCAGTTCGTGCATATCGGCTGCTGAAATAGCTACCAAGGTTGTTTGACCCTGTTGCACGGTTAGGGTGGTCCTCAGGTGTTGCCGCCAGAGCCTTCTCTGTATTATCAATAGCGGCCTCTAGGTCCTGCAAATTCCCAGTTTTCTTATATTGCTTGTAATAAAGGCATCCAAGCATGTGTAAATAGCCTCCCCAGTCAGGGTCATCCTCGGTTGTGGCTTCCATGATTGCCTGTAACCCCGCGATAGCGCCCGCCATCTTTGTTTTTGCCTGCTGTACGAACCTCAGCTAGAGTCCTAGAATATTATATATAACGCGAGGAAAATTGCCTACCTAGTAATAAACAAAACTGTACCCGACCCCCTGTTATCAGAAATAACACAATTAGTTGTCTGTAGCGAGTATGATCATCCGTGAATTCTAAATATACATCACTTGTTAGCTACATAGAACTTCTATAGCCGATGAAATCTATCTATAATTTATATTAACCAAACTTACGCTTCTTGGCGCCGGTGCACAGTTGTCGATGCTGAAGAATGATTGTCGTATCTTAAAGGTGTACAATCACAATTATGTGATAGTTGTGAGGTACAGTAGTAGCTGTAGGGGTGGCAGTTGAGAGCAGTGGTAGTTGGGGTGGAGATATGGCAGCTATTGAAGGTTGTGATCCCCGGAGCTGTGGCAACCGACACGGGAGCTCTTTTATATCTTTGCCGGCAATACCACAGTTTAACCAAAGAGCGCGTTCATAAAATAAAGCAGATTGGCCCCTCAATGTGATGAATCCCGACACATACGATGCTTCTCCCCTAGCTAATGCGCATCCATGTATCAATTATTAAAAGCAAAAAACCACTGCGCAACACACATGATAAACCAACCTAAAGAAGCAATTGTACCGGAAATAGAACCGCACTCCGCTTTCACATGGCTGTGTGCCTATTTTGTAAATATCATCCCGCAAGAGGATCAGATATGTAGGTGACATCGTCCGATCGTTCATTTTCTTCTATGCATTGAGAATGCATCCACCATGCATGAAGCAGTTCAGTAGCCAAATTTAGAAAACGGTCCGCTTAAGTACACAGCCTCAAGAAGTGTACCAGGCGGACTGCGAGGCCGAGAGACAAGACTGACTGATACGTCCACAACATGTATGGGACAAGAATACGTCAATGGTTTTAATTGATTATTTGCCCAAGCACAAGTGCGCACAGCTAACCTAATCAATTGCTATGTACATGCAAGCAAAATAAACGCAGACCAGAACAAAGATTGATAACATACTAACATATACTTGAGCGCTGTACCAATGAGCTGGCTGGCACTTAGGCGTAGTACCTGGCATCTTCTAGTAGCCGCTCCACCCCTAATTGGAGCGAATAACAGTCTGCTACTTGTGTATATTTGTATAGTGCCTGGGGGAAAGTTATAACGCACCTCAGACATGCACGAAACATGCATGCCCAGGCCCAGATATGCAATAAGGGCCCTTCGTATACCTCTGCATAGCAACTATATTTCAGGTTCAATTGCCCTCAAAAGGTTTCGATATAGTCCCGGTAATGTGAAGCCCTCCTCCGCAATTTAGTAGCCCTCAAAAGCTTTTATTTTGGTGGGTTTACGCAAGCTTATGTCTTGTACATCATTCACGCTAGCAGCTTGGCCTGAGGCAAAAAAAGAAAAAATATGAGTGGGTTATAACTTTCCCCTAGGCACTGTACATAGGTATAAAAATGCTGGGAACAATAAATGCGGGGGATATTGCCTTCGAAATGTGACTGTACTAGGCACCTTGTCTGTTTTTGAGCCAGAGAGAGCCTAGGTAATACTATCTAATCTGCCATCAGCTGTCATATCTGGTACATAAGCAACGTACAAAAAAGTTTAGCCCCATCACACACCCCCTAGCATGCAGCAAAGTCATGAGCTAAAGCAGATGTCTACCTCCTGGGATTCTCCGCGCCAAGGGTTATGCCAGCACCCCTCCGCAAACTGCGCGAGTCGTAAGTCGCTTCTAGGCAACTGAATATGTCGTTTCAGTTTAAGTACATGTGCAACTACTGTACCGTGCAATGCTATACATGTCAACTTCCAGGCCTCGCATCTCATGACATAGGCAGCCCAAGTAGATGAAAGATATACAGGTGCGTTGTACAGTGGTTTAGCAATGTTGAATGGCATATGTAAGCACTTTTAAGCTTAATAAGTATGTTTTAGGAGACTAACACACGGTCTATATACAGTTCACTTACCCTTAGGCCTAGGTACGTGCTAGTTAGCTAAGCAGTGATAAGTTGTCTCAGAGTACGTGTTCATAGGTACAGTATATAGGCAGACTTCAGCCGGGGCATTCTTCATGAGTGGTCAGTGGTTGTCTTGGCAGAATATGATTAGCATAATTGATTAGGCACCAGCAACGCAATATGCAACCCTCAAAAAAACTGACCAAATACAGGTATAAAGTAAACATTAGCCTTGGTCCAGGAAATTTCAGCTAGACAAATTACTATCTGATACCTATGCACACCTAGTTAGTATATCTTGGAGGAAGGATATCGACTGCTTAAGTATATCATTATCTGCCTTGTAGTGTGATGGCAGTTCTATGATCCCCGGATGGACCAAACAGCCCCAACCCAAGTACAGGAGCAAGAAAAGTACCCAGATCTTTAACAACAAAAATACAACAATTCAATTACAGCATCTGGAATGCATGGATTCTCAAGAGAAAACTTTATTACCTTCATTCTTATATACTATGGAAGAGTTATCTATTAAAAGGCAGTTCGGCTGGTGTGAATACCGAAACTTCGGCCAGTGGTATACTGCGATTACTGGTAGCTCAGGGTACCATAGTTGGAGTCAGGTGTCAATTGAACCTGTAGTGCCACCAGAGTGCAGAAATACAGTTACATTCATAAGCTAAGGGATATCGGTGTCACCTTATCAACACAGTTGTTCAATGCTTAACTTTTCTGTTTCCGCTTGTAGGCATCTGAGTTGAATAAATACCTGTACCTGACATTAATCTGCTTAATTTCTATTACTAAGTTTTGCAGGTATGTAAGGCAGGGAATAACTTAGTAAAGTACTAGAGCTTGTATACGAGTCATAGTTATATACTATCGATTAACTTTGGAAGTTACCCTGAACTCAACTCTTGGCTCTCTAGGGAACCAATTGAAGGGTTCTGCAGACAGTAAAACAAGCCAGCCATGTGAAGGCCATATTACCCAAGTGTAGTTACCTTAATCTGCATCAATGTCTAAGCCAAGCGCCAGGCCGAAAACAGTTGTACAATAGCTTTTGTCACCTGACTGTTGACACACTCAGCCTAAATACCTGGCTCCTCTATGTTGATCAATCTTTTAAACCTGTATCAAGAGCTAGGTTACACCTGTCGAAAGGTCATACATACTTCAAGGTGAGCCTAGTAGAAAAATGGGGGATCCGCCCATATCACCTGGAAGTTCTGTAGGTAACGATACCGGCGAAGTCCTACCTGAAAAGGGAGGCAAGTATTGGTAATAATAACAAAGGCCACAGAGGCCATTGGATCTCGAATGGATTGATTATAGTTTGACTGGCGAAATATCCAAATACTAGTACGAATTATCCACTAAGTGAGGTTTTTTTAAATTTTTTTTTAGAGTCTATACGCCGATTCGACCTAACGCCATTTGGCGGCCCCGTTGCTTCCCTTTTGAAGGTTCAGCGCCCACGGAACAACGGGCGGAGAAAGGTATCCGTCAACGTAATCAAGACTGTGAATGACCCAAACATCACTTCCGGCCTCGACCAAATTCATATACTAGCACTGGAAGCCAGCGTTCTCGGACCTTTACCTGCATCTGGCCTTCCTGTTCATGAAATGAGGCTGCCCTGTTGAGGAAGATAACCACTGAACTGGTGGTCTTCCCTGCCCTCCTCTGTCCCCTCACAAGCCAACGTGCTCCAATAATACCCCTAATGCCTGTTTTCTTCACATCCTGTATAGTGTCTTCCATAGTTCGTTGGCAAGGTATTCCGTGCACCACAAAAGCCTTGACATCGATGTACTCCGTATTGGCTGCCTTTGTGCGCTTGTTGTGTTTGGCAGGTTGGGTTTCCATTCTGAGATGTAGTTGAACAATCCACCAGCTCAACATCGTCGGCTGCTGTTTCTAGTATGGGGTGTGTCCTCCGTTTATGCCTTGTTCTTGGCCCCAACCCCCTCCTTCTTCTTCCGCTTCTCCTTCTTCTCTTCCATCACCATTCCTGAGTCCTCCAGACCCCTCACCTCTAGAGACTGTGTTGCTGATTTGGCCTGCTCCTTTGCCGCCTCCTCTTCTGCCCACTCCTTCCACAACTTCTCTATCTGAGGGCTGTGTTCACCGGAACTGTCATTGGGTTTCTTATACTCCTGCTTCCAGTGCTCTGCCTCCTCATCTAATCCAAGCACCCTACTGTTCAGGTACACCATCCTCTCTCTCTACTTGCTTTCCTCAAACCCGTTACCTCCCTCTCTTCATCAATCCCAAAATTGCTGGTAACCCCTTCCAATTCTCCACTCTCAAGTTGCTCAGCTCTGGTGTCTGTTCCACTAGGGTACTTGAAAAGCTTGGTGTTTTCAAGCGGCCGCCGCTGCTTGCTACTTTTTTCTTTCCCTTACGTGGCTGTGGCATTGTGCTCGTCACAATTGCTGTAACCCCCAATCTGATTGGAGTTGCTCTACCTGCCCTTTGAAACAGCCGTCAAAAATGCAGTCAAGCTAGGAAAACGACCTTAGGCTGATTAGGCGTATAGAATTAAAAAAAATAAAAAAACATAGTCCCCACTACCGCAAGTAGGTACTCTTGAGCGGCACACGGTGTATAAGAGCGTTCACCCTCGGGATGCGTGGGGGCATGAGACGGACGTGGGAAGAGATATGGAAGGACAGAATTTTTTGCGAGGCGGTCACGTTTTTTCTCAAAGAGCAGGATCAGGGCTGAGAACCCAGAAAAGCGGAGGAGAGCATGTATCTAGATAAATTTTTGTTTCACGGGGCTGGTATGGCCCAGAGGTTGGATAATCCTGCCGGGTAGCCACTCGGGGATGCATACCCTCGTCATGTACCTAAGTATAAATACGAGTAATGATTCACAAAAAAAATAAGAGCGTTCACGAAAGCAATGCATCCTGCAGCAACAAGGCCGGGAAAAGAAAGGAGAAAATATTCAGGGAGGAGAAATAATTCGGAAAGATAGAAAGAGTCCCAGGAACACTGCAAAATACAATATCAACCACAAGTTGACTGATAATTGCTGCCCTACTAAAGCCATAGGTGCTCACGAGAACTAATGAAGTACTTACATAATGACAGACCGTGAACTATTGGCTGAGAGGGCGGAAGATGCAAAGTGCAAATTCAGACAATACAGAACGCAGCTCGTTTGCTCATGTGCAAGCAGGTGGGGGGGATGGGAGCTATGCAACTGAGATTCTTTTTGTATGTTCCTTTTGTCTCACTCGCCTGGTTGATTAAGCTGCGCTGATTCCGTATGGGTGTAAGCAATCTTTGATACATGCATCTCTTTATTATGAACTGATTGACTTAAGACGTTGGAAATATACAAAATCGCAAGTAACAAACACGCGCCGCATTTCCTCACTGCATAAGCCTTGTTGTTTCTGTCGCACTAGTAATAGACTCTAATACCTTGTTTGACTGGTTCTCAATATGTTCCAAACGCCAATCATTAACCCCTTGTCCTCGAATTTGCACTATGTCCTTCAAGTTCTCGCTGGTCTGTTGATGTGCTACCGCAAGGGAATCTTCAACCTGTCTCGCCTTTTCCATAAACCCAGCCAACTGCGTCTTGTAATTATCACAATTCCGTCGGTAATCGTCTCGTTCCTTTGTGGCTCGGTCGAGGTCTGTAGTAAGCCTCGCTATGGTATCATTGAAGTGCGCCGCTTCTATCTCCAGTCTAACTTCAGTATTCATGAGGCGCTCATTTTCCGTGATTAGTAATGAGATTTCTGCTGCATGCTGAATCGCTTCTTGGCTCCCATCGTCGTTGTCAGTCGCTACTGGATTGCGATCGTTCTGTTTGGTGGTTTGCAGGGGGATTTTTTTGGCAAGTCGAGTCGCTTCTTGGTTTGCTTCTGGCTTGCTACTATTGTTGTGGTAATAAAATTTGTGGTCTGTTGTTTCTATGGCTGCCTGGGAGTTTTCCGCCTCAACCCGACGCAACTCTGCAGTAAGCCTCGCAAGCTCAGGTACGAATCGACTATGCAAGTAACAGTTTGTGCCTACCGCACAGAAGAAGGCAAACAGAGTCAGCGTCCCATACTCAAAAAATCACTGCATATTTCCATCCACTTCCACTCGTATCTTTACCGCTCGGCGGACCTGCGGGACTTTGTTCTCTGTGGGTAAATAGGCCCTCAAGCCCAGGCCCAAACATAAATCCTCTCACCTTGCTGCTTTGTACATGCCGCCCTTGGTGGGAGCCAGACCGTTCTTTGACTCATTCCTCCTCCGGTGGTTCCTGGTAGATATGTGCTGGCTCCTCCTAAAGCTGCTGCTACCGGTGCTGACATTTACTATTCTGTAATCGGTATGCGACTAGTTACCGTGCTGGTAAGTCAGTTATATTCATGAAGATATTGAAAGGGGACCCACGAGCCGGGATGTAGGCACGTCTGAAGAAAACCAAGGTTCGGTGGTGTAGCAAGAATTGGGGGGGCCTGTATCTCACTCCTACGATGTGTAGCAAGAATGCGGGGTAAAGGAATCTGTACTGGTAGCCTGGCGGAGTATTCAATTTGCTTTTTTGTACCTACTCCAATCAGGTACTACCGGTACATGACGTTTGTTGTGCAACCCCAACGAGGTACCTATCGGTAGTCCGACGAGGGCACTTGCAGGAGGCAGAGCACAAGCATGAAGGGTTAAAAATGGTAATTTTATTACCACCATACAGCAAAGAGGACTTGTGACTAGGCTACTGTGGTATACTCCGTAAACTAGCTTAAACCTGAGCCTACAGCCACCAAAGCTAAGGCGGTGTCCAATGTCATTTAAGGTCCCGTAAGTATCTGTACTGGACCCTTCGACCTCCATAGCACACCATACCTTCCCGTGTGCGACGAAAGATGACAGTAGTAGAAAGGAGTATCCTCGTTCTCTTACGTTACAATGTTCAATTACCCGATCCTTGTCCACATATCCAAATTCCCAGAATGAGCAAGATAGAAAGGTTATAGTTTGATATATGGAGTAGAACAAAACATGGAGGAGAGAGCAGACTCAGGCAGTCTGCTGTCCTCATGATTGTCATATGTTGATGCATACCTTGAATCACTACCTCTGACAGAATGGACAACCTAAGTGGCTTTCAAGCTTGTCTAGGCCCTAGGAATAATATGATTTTGCAGTAATTTCAGAAATGTAGAGTAGTAAATGCAGTCAGCACATGACCAGCAAATTTGGGTATTTCGAGCATCTTAAGCAGCTGATGGTGTTGACGGAGTAACCTACTAGATCTTAGCACTATGTAGAGCCTGGGAAGTAATTCTGGAGAGTACAAGTGTTGCCAAGCATACCTTCGCTTTTCATTACACTTCCAATATTGTCTTTCAGTCTGCTTGAAATTTTGATTCTATTTATTTAGTATCTGTATTTAGCCTATCCCCAATTTCAGACCGCAGCGTTATATGGTTGTTAAGTTATTTAAGAAAGTCTAGTGTTGCGGCGAGGATGAGTGTTGTACATAGTACAGATGGCCACTCTGGCCGTTGTAACATTCTTCAACCACAACTTCAAGATACAGGAAAGCGACGCAAATGTACAACAATAAAGAGGCTGAGGGTCATTGAATTCCATGCTCAAGGCCACTCCCAGCATGCGATTGCCACAAAAACAGAAATCACCCGCAGCTCCGTACTGTGCAATCGTGGTAACATTAGGTCAACATGCCGGCCCCCGAATTCCGAATATAATGAACGATTTATTGCTCCAGCATTTAAGAGTGCCCGTACATCAGTTATAGTTTGGGGAGCAGATATGGGCATCATTCACCTCTCGTTCCAATACGACTGCAGAAAGGACATATGATAAGGATCGGTTGGGTTTGAACTCCAAGCAGTATTGTGATGAGGTTCTAGGACCATATCTACTACTACTTCTAAGGCAGATTTCATCAATAGAATCATTATAAGTGATAGTCATACATCCAAGTTTTCTCGCTCCTACCCGCAGACTGTCTTGGCTAGCAAGCTCACCAGATCATTGAAAATATTTGGGCTCAGCTCAGAAACAGTCTCCGCAAGCAATGGGGGAGTCCTTCCAACCGACCCCATAATGAGCGAGAGTCTGCATAAACAGCTTGGAGCGACCTAACCTGGGGTCGCATCTATGGCTGGTTTGATAAGATACCTGTTCGTGTATTGACTGTTATTCGTGATGGAGGTCGCTCAAACCGCTTGTCAAGGAACTTCAAGCATGTATCTATCATAATTAATAATTTGAATTTCTTGCCTATCCATATGACGGGCCTGGCAACAACCCAAGAAACCAGGGCGGCCCATGGCTTTTGGCAGCCATCTGTAGTGCCTTGGCAGTACGTATTCAATCTCCCCAAACCTCCTCACACGGACATTGTCGACTCCTCCATAATATTTATTCGATTCTGGGATAATTGTACTGATTAGCTTCGGGGAGGTAGCAGCTTAGCGGTAGCGAGATTTGCATTTCATGACATTGCCTCCCCACTCTCCTATTCTCCAACGCCTAGCTACATATCACGGCAGAAGAGGGGATTAAACAATTGAAGGATAGAGATGCATT
>Ga0307511_10001211_pt1 | contig 27385 bp, 13 predicted proteins | sample 13_EM_MG_FD_200266 | JGI IMG/M metagenome (GOLD analysis project Ga0307511, IMG submission 200266) | Populus trichocarpa ectomycorrhiza microbial communities from riparian zone in the Pacific Northwest, United States - 13_EM | ecosystem: Host-associated > Plants > Roots > Unclassified | place...
GCTGGACGAAGACCGTGAACTGTATGAGCAATAACCGGATCATTGGTAATTACGTGCACCACTATGCCAAGCATCTGTATGACGTAGGGGGCATTTATACTTTGTCGGCGCAACCGGGTACCCTGATCACGGAGAACCGCATTGATTCCATTTATCATCCGGTGTATGTGCATGATCCCAGGCACTGGTTTTATTTCTATTTCGATGAAGGATCGTCTTATATCACCATCCGCAATAACTGGTGTCCCGGGGATAAGTTCATGCACAATGCCAATGGGCCGGGGAATGACTGGGAGAACAACGGGCCGATGGTGGATGAGAAGACCAAAATGTCGGCGGGGATCCTGCCGGAGTTTCGAATGCGCATTGCTGATAACTAAAGACAAAAAATAATACGAATAGCTATGTTACGACTAGGAATACTTGGATTGGGGGAAGGGCGGAGCACGATGTCCGCGGCCCTCAATAGCCCGAAATGGGAATTGAGAAAGATATGCGATCTGAATAAGGAGCTGGGCAGGCAGCGGATGGAGGAGTTTAATTTTCTTCATTACACCTCTTTATACCAGGATCTGTTGGATGACCCCGAGATCGATGTCATCGGGATCTATACTCCGGATAAGCTGCATGCGGAGCATGTGCGGGCCGCACTGTCGCATGGCAAGCACGTCGTATGCACCAAGCCTTTTATTGATGATCTTTCCCAGGCGGCGGCCTTGCTGGATCTAAGCCGGCAGACGGGGAAGAAAGTATTTGTCGGACAGAGCTCCCGTTTTTTCGAGCCGATGAAAAGACAGCGGAAAGATTATGAGGAAGGGGTGATCGGGGAACTGATCACGGTGGAAGCCTATTATCATGCTGATCATCGATGGTTCCTGGAGAAAGGCTGGTCGCTGGAGAATGCTTTTAAGTGGTTGTATGGCGGTCTCAGTCATCCTGTGGACCTGGTGCGCTGGTATTTACCGGAGATCGCCGAGGTGATGGGGTATGGCATGCTGAGCGCCAACGGTAAAAAAGGCGGGCTACACCATGAAGATACCATGCATTTTATTTTCAAGGCGAAAGATGGCCGGGTGGCCCGTGTGAGTGGCGCTTATACGGGGCCGGTACAACCTGTCGTCCGGGACAGTGAGATGAGCTGCATTCTCCGGGCGACGGAAGGCTGCAGCCAGGCCGACTATATGGACCTGCGTTATGCTGTTACGACGAATACAGGAGAGGAAAAGCTCATTACCTGGGAGCATAAGCTGAAACATTACTTCCGGTTTGAAGGTAAGAGCCATCACGCTGGGGAGTATCAGAATTACCTGGAATATTTTGCGGATGCTATTGAAAATGGGACGCCGGCCTATCCCGATGTTAGGGAAGGGATTGGTACGATTGCCCTGTTAAAGGCGATGGAGGAGTCTTTGGCTACGGGGAAACCGGTTGTTGTGAGCGCTATTTTGGGAAAATATGGGCTGGAGGGGATTTAAATTTTTTTCATGAACGATATCTATCATTTTCTGCAGCCGGTGGATTTTATCATTGTGGCGGCCTATCTGATCATTTTACTGGGCATTGGCTATTGGGTAAGTTTTGTCCGGAAGAAAAATACGGAGGAGAATCTTTTCCTGGCGGAGCGGTCGCTGGGCTGGGCCAGCATCGGGCTGAATATGTGGGGCACCAATGTCGGGCCTTCCATGCTGATAGCGTCGGCCAGTATCGGGTATACCACCGGCATTGTGGCGGGCAATTTTGCCTGGTATGCCTTTATCTTTATCCTTTTGCTGGCGGTGGTGTTTGCTCCCCGTTACCTGGGTTCGCGGGTATCTACCTTGCCTGAGTTCATGGGGCAACGTTTTGGCGATTCTACCCGGAGCATACTGGCATGGTATACGCTGATCACTATTCTCATATCCTGGCTGTCATTGGGATTGTTTGCCGGAGGGGTGCTGGTGAGGCAGTTATTGGGGCTGCCCATGTGGCTCTCCGTGATCAGCATGGTGGTGCTCGCCACTTTTTTTGCGGCGGCGGGAGGATTGAAGGCCATTGCCTATACGAATGTTTTTCAGATGCTGCTGCTGATCGTCGTCTCCTGCTGCCTGGTGGGTATTGGCCTTTCTAAGGTGGGTGGTATCGGGGCGTTGTTTGCGAAGACGCCTGCCACCTATTGGAATTTATTCCTCCCCTCGAATGATAAAAATTATCCCTGGCAGGCTATCTTGCTGGGCTATCCCATTATGGGCGTATGGTTCTGGTGTACGGAGCAGTCGATGGTGCAATCGGTATTGGGAGCTAAAAGCCTTGAGCAGGGGCAGTTGGGCGCTAACTTTATCGGTTGGCTGAAGATACTGGATGTACCTCTGTTCATTTTACCGGGGATCCTTTGCTTTGTCCTGTTCCCGCATTTAAAGAATCCGGACGAAGCCTATCTGACGCTGGTGACCAGACTGTTTCCCCCGGGGATGCGGGGCCTGATCATTGTGGTACTGATCGCGGCGCTGGTGGGTAATATCGGCAGTTCTCTCAATTCTGTCAGCACTGTTTTTACCATGGATATTTATATTAAAAAATACAAGCCACGGGCGACCAACCGGGAGATTATCCGGATAGGGAGGATCATTACTGTTGTAAGCGCTATAGTTAGTATAATGGTCACGTTGGCGATTGACAATATCAAGGGGCTGAACCTGTTCGATGTATTCCAGTCCGTATTGGGTTTTCTGGCGCCTCCCATGTCCGTGGCATTCCTCTGGGGTGTTCTCTGGAAAGGAACGAGTTCAAGGGCGATCAATGGGGTGCTGACGATTGGAACGTTGTTTAGTGTGGGTGTTGGTATTTTATACCTATGGGTGTTCCCTGTTGCGAAATACCCGGCGTGGCCGCATTTCCTGCTGCTGTCCTTTTATATTTTCGTAATTCTGTCGGTGGGGGTGTGGCTTGTGTCGCTGGCGGACCGGCGTGGTGCTGCCGTTGATCTGACTCCCGTTGTGGTGATGACTGCGCCTCCCTCGAAGAGGGTATGGTCGTTATGGGGTGTGCTGACGGTGGTGATGATCGTGCTGTATATATTGTTTAATGGGCATGTCGCGAAGGCGCAGATGACTGATAGGGTGGGGAGCGCCTCCTGGATCGGCTATCCGGGAGACTTCGAAGTTTGGTTGGGCAACCGGATGCAAAACCGGCGTACGGAGCGGGGCTCTTTTTTTCCGCCTTTCTGGAAGCTGGACAACCATTATGTGCTGATCGATTTTCATAAAGCATTCGAGCTGCCGGAGGCGGAAGATGTTGAACTGGCTGTGGAAGGGCAATATAACTGTAAGGTGGATGGCCGGCTGGTGTCCGGGGGGCTGCGGCAGCTGCATCTAACGGCAGGGAAACATACGATGGATCTGAAAGTATTCAGCCAGGAGAGTCCACCGTCCATCTTTGTACGGGGCAGGCACCTTATCTCCGATGCGTCCTGGTCCGTCACGTATGAAGATAAGGAATGGATCGATGCCACTGGGAAGACATCGGATAAATCCGGTACGGTCTGGGTGCATGCTGCTGATTGGGGGTTGCATGATCTGTCCGGGACTCCTTCCCGTTACCGGTTGAACACTATTCCTCAGTCGGCGGTGCGGATGGAGAAAGGCAATCATGCTATGCTGGTGGATTTTGGGAAAGAGACATTCGGCTATGTCTGTCTGCATGGGTTAAAGGGGAAAGGCAAACTCTCTCTTTATTATGGGGAGTCGAAGGAGGAGGCATTGTCGATCGACAATGGGGAGACCCTGGACAGGGTGGATGTCGACGAAGTCGTCGCCCGGCAGCGGGTGATGGAAGGCAGCCGCGCCCTTCGTTACGTGAATATTCAATGGGAAGATGGTGTGCAACTGGACTCTGCTTCTATGTTGTATGAATATTCGCCGGTTGTCAACAAGGGAAGTTTTCGCTGTTCGGATGAAGAAGTGAATAAGATATGGGAGGTGGGGGCTTATACCCTTCACCTCAATACCCGGGAATTTTTTATCGACGGGATCAAACGGGATCGTTGGATCTGGTCGGGAGATGCTTATCAGAGCTACCTGATGAACTACTACCTGTTCTTCGATTCTTCTACTGTGACGAGGACTTTATGGGCATTGAGGGGGAAGGATCCGGTCACCAGCCATATCAATACGATTATGGATTATAGTTTCTACTGGTTCCTGGGCATTTATGATTATTACCTCTATACCGGTGATGCGGACTTTATCCGGCAATGTTATCCCCGTATGGTGAGCCTGATGGACTATATCCTTTCGAGGCGGAATAGCGATGGATGGCTGGAAGGCCTGCCGGGCGACTGGCTGTTCATTGACTGGGCGGACGGCCTCACTAAAAAAGGAGAGCTGAGCTTTGAACAGATGCTGTTTGTCCGCAGCCTGGAAACGATGGGGCTGTGTGCGGGGTTGACAAACGATACTGCCGGCGGCGAGCGTTACCGGCGGCAGGCTGCTGATCTTCGGACGAAGCTGTTTACAGATTTCTGGGATGCGGGGAAGCAAGCATTCGTGCATAGTCGCGTCGACGGCCGGTTGGAGGACAAGGTCACCCGTTATACCAATATGTTCGGTATTTTCTTCGGGTATTTTACTCCGCAGCAGGAGGCTGCGGTGAAAGAGCATGTGTTGCTGAATGACAGTATTCAAAAGATCACTACTCCGTATATGCGTTTCTATGAACTGGAAGCTTTATGTGCGATGGAGGACCAGGCGCATGTGCTGAAGGAGATGAAAGCTTATTGGGGGGGAATGCTTCGTCTGGGAGCTACTTCTTTCTGGGAGAAATATGATCCTTCGGAAAAGGGGGCGGAACACTATGCCATGTATGGCCGTCCATTCGGGAAGAGTCTTTGCCATGCCTGGGGGGCCAGCCCTATTTACCTGTTGGGGAAATATTACCTGGGTGTCCGTCCTTTGTCCCCCGGCTATGCCAGTTATACCATAGAACCGGTTCTGGGGGGGCTGCAATGGATGGAAGGGGAGGTGCCAACGCCGCATGGGAATATAAAAGTATATTGCAGCGGGACCAGCATCCGGGTGAAAGCGGTGGAAGGGGGAGGGGTGTTGCATTTCAGGAGCCGGTCGAGGCCTGTTTGTAATGCAGGGGTAGTGCGTCCCGTGCAGGCTGAAAAAGATGCGTATGAGATCAGGCTGGAAGGGGGGAAGGAGTATACGGTGGGGTATACGGAGGTACGATAAGTGGTATTGTGTGCGTTAATAGAAAATGTATTCGGGGGGAGGGTATGTGTTTTTGGGAGGTCTAGTTGAAAGTTTTCGAGGATATTGATTTTCAACTTGTTAAAAAAAGTTCGTGAAAATCGGCGCAAATTAAATGTGGAAGGGGCTTATTTATGAGAGGAAGAGCTTTACTTTTTTTACTGCTGTTGATGAGCGGCAGGATGTGGGGGCAGACTGGAGCAGATGGACCGGCAATTGATTCAGGCGCCGGTCTGGAACGGGGCTGGCAACATCCTCCGGCGGCTGCCAGGCCCTGGGTCTTCTGGTACTGGATGAATGCGAGCGTCTCGAAAGAAGGTATCCATGCCGACCTGGAGGCTATGAAAAAGGCGGGTATCGGCGGCGCCTACCTCATGCCGATCAATGATACTATCCACCCCTTGCTGTATTCACCTGCCGTCCGGCAACTGAGCCCTGCGTGGTGGGAGATGGTGCGTTATGCCATGCAGGAGGCAGACAGACTGGGGCTGCAATTGGCTATGCATGCCTGTGACGGCTTTGCCGTGGCGGGCGGTCCCTGGATCAAACCGAAGCAATCCATGCAAAAAGTGGTGTGGACGTACACTACGGTGGAGGGTGGCGCGGCAGGGAACGGCAAAAGCGGGCAGCCGAAAGAGATCTCTCTTCCGCAGCCTGAAACCAACGAAAAATATTATAAGGATATCGCCGTGCTGGCTTTTCCTACGCCGGCGGGGTGGGAGGCTTCTACGCAGAATATCGTTCCAACCGTTACTACTTCTTCCGGTGCCGATGCGGGGTTCCTTGTGAAGAAGGATAGTAAGGAATCTTTTAAGAGCGAGGATAGCTGTTGGATCCAATATGCTTTCGACCGGCCTTTTACCTGCCGGACCATTGTCATTCATTCCGTCAATAATTATCAGTCACAGCGATTGGAGGTTGAGGTGAGTGACGATGGTATTCATTTCCATTCGGCCGGCCGGCTAATACCTCCCCGGCATGGATGGGAGGATGGGGATGCGCCTGTTACGCATACTATAAAGGCCGTTACGGCCCGTTATTTTCGCTTTGTGTATGACAAAACCGGCTCCGAGCCGGGTGCAGAAGACCTGGATGCCGCTAAATGGAAGCCAACTCTGAAGGTCAGTGGTATCGTGCTCTCGGCGGCGCCTGCGATCCCGGGGTTCGAAGGGAAGACGGGGGAAGTATGGAGAGTGAGCGGGCGGTCGACGCAGGAGTTATTGCCTGATTCCCTTTGTGTTGATATGCATAGGGTGATCGATCTATCCAGGTTGACGGATTCACGGGGACACCTGGCCTGGCGGGCGCCTGCGGGGCATTGGACGGTGCTACGCATCGGCCACACCTCTACGGGGCATACGAATGCAACCGGTGGTGGAGGTAAAGGGCTGGAATGTGATAAATTCGATCCGCGGGTGGTGAGCATTCAATTCGACCATTGGTTTGGCGAAGCGATCCGTCGTGCCGGTCCGGATCTGGCGGGCCGGGTATTGACCATCTTTCATGTGGACAGTTGGGAATGCGGCAGCCAGAACTGGTCGCCGGTGTTCCGGGAGGAATTCCGGCGGCGGAGGGGATATGATCTGGGGCGCTGGCTGCCGGTGATGGCGGGCATTCCGCTGGGATCGGCGGATAGCTCCGAAAGATTTTTATATGATGTCCGGCAGACCATCGCTGAATTGATCCATGATAATTTTTATGTGACCCTGGCGCGGCTGGCCCATGCGAAAGGGTGTCAGTTCAGTGCCGAAAGCGTAGCGCCCACCATGACCAGCGATGGGCTGCTGCATTACCAGGCTGCGGATATTCCTATGGGGGAATTCTGGTTGCGCAGCCCCACGCACGATAAGCCGAACGATATGCTGGACGCTATTTCCGGCGGGCATGTCTATGGGAAGCCGCTAATACAGGCCGAAGCTTTTACGGAGCTGCGGCTTGCCTGGGATGAGTACCCGGGGATGCTAAAGCCTTTACAGGACAGGAACTATGCGCTGGGTATCAACCGGATGGTATTTCATGTCTTCACGCATAATCCCTGGATGGACAGACGGCCCGGAATGACCCTTGGCGGGGTGGGAAATTTCTTTCAGCGCGACCAAACCTGGTGGAGGCAGAGTAAGGCCTGGATAGACTATACACAACGCTGCCAGTGGCTGCTCCAGCAGGGGAAGCCTGTCGCGGACATTGCCGTTTTTACGGGTGAGGAGATCCCCCGTCGGTCCGTATTGCCTGAGCGGCTGGTGGCGACGCTGCCAGGGCTCTTTGGAAAGGAGCGGGTGGAGAGCGAGCGGTTGCGCCTGGAGAACAGAGGCGTGCCGACGACGAAGGCGCCCAACGGGGTAGTGCATGCTGCGAATATGGTGGATCCGGGAGACTGGGTCGATCCTTTACATGGATATGCTTATGATTCCTTCAATCCTGACGTGTTGTTACATCTGACCACCGTGGACAAAGGGCAGATCGTCTTGCCGGGAGGGGCGCGTTATTCTGTGCTGGTGTTGCCGGGAGCGAATCCTCTTTCTCCTGATCCCGCAATGATATCTGCTGAAGTAGCAGGTCGGTTGTCACAATTAGTGAAGGCGGGGGCTACCTTGTTAATTGGCGACGGCGAGGTTTACCGGCAGTTAGAGAGCGGCGTATTCAAAGCCGTGAAAGATAAGGATGGCCACGCGCTGTGGGTGGCGGGTGCAGGAAAAGGCCGTGTTATAAAAGGCCCCTGGAGGGCTGGTTCTTTTGCTGATATCGGTCTTGAAAAGGATCTTATTGCAACGGAGTCTGATTATAACTGGGCAGCTGGTTCGGGGAGCGATACCAGCTCAGAGATTATTATTCCCGCTCTTCATCCGGCTACCGGAATAGCCTATGCGCACCGAACGGCACCGGGCCTGGACATTTACTTTGTATCCAATCAACTGGATAAACGCCGGATCATCAATCTCTCTCTGCGCGTATCGGGGAAAAAGCCTGAATTATGGGATGCTGTGACGGGCGAGATCACGAAGCCGGACCAATGGAGCCAGCATGGCAAGCGTACGGTCTTACCCGTTCGGCTGGAAGGCAACGGTTCGCTCTTTATTGTCTTACGCAAGCCTGCCGGGAAAGAAGGTACTGACTCCGACGACAATGATACCCTTGTAGCTGATAACATGATGGATCTGGCTGCGGTGCAGACCCTGCGGCATTCCTGGTCCGTCCGTTTTGATACGGCAGCAGGAGGGCCTTTGATGCCGGCGGTATTCGACTCTTTACAGGACTGGAGCAGGAATGCTGATTCTTCCATCCGTTATTATTCGGGGATGGCGGTGTACACGCAGTCGTTTGAGTGGGGGGGCGATTCTTCCCGTTTGTGGCTGGACCTTGGGCAGGTAGCCAATATTGCCCGCGTGACGCTCAACGGCATAGATTGCGGTATCGCCTGGACGCCGCCCTACCGGGTAGAGATCAGCAAAGCCATTAAGCCGGGCAACAATATTTTGAACATCGAAGTGACCAATACCTGGGCCAATCGCCTGACCGGAGATCATCTGTTGCCGGAGAACAAAAAGATCACCTGGACAACGGCGCCCTATCACCTGGATGGTAAGCTGCTGCCGGCGGGGTTGCTAGGTCCGGTGAGGGTCATGCGTTGATCAGGGGCTCAGAACTACTAACATTTCCTTGGGAATCCTTACGTTCATCAGGGGCTCATATCCGGGACTTGCGCGCAATTCGATTTTTTTATAATTCTGGAAAAGATAAAGCAGGGCCTCGGTAGCCATATGAATGGAAAAATGGCGGGCCATGCATTCATGGGCGCCGTTGCCAAAGGTGAGCAGCTCTTTATTGTTATCCCGGTAGGGATCGAAAATGCCGGGGTGGGCAAATTGTCTGGCATCCCTGTTGGCTGCTGCCAGCATCAGGATGACGGTCTGACCTTTTTCCAATTTTGTATTACTGACCATCCTATCTTCCGTCAATATTCTTCGGGTATTGTGTACAGGAGGATCATAGCGTAAAGTTTCCAGTACACATTTGGATATATACTCCCTGTTGCAGGCATGCAATTCCATGGGGTTGCCATGTACCAATACTTGCAGGAGCGAATTAGCGAGGATGCCTCTTCCTGCATCGTAACTCTGGATGAACAGGCCCACCAGGTTGCTTACGCATACGGGCAAAATAAGATCCTTGTCAAAGGAGCCGGGCATCTTTTCCCAGAGCTGTTCAAAAATCCTTTCGATAAAATGTCTTTCGGTGATGGTATAAATTTCCTCCGAAGCCTTATTGATTGCTGCCGTCTGCCCGGCGGTCCGGACCGGCAGCATTATTTTTATAAGATCTTCGATACCCGTCAGGATGGTGTTCGTATCTGTTTTAGAAAATCCGAAACCTGCCGCTAAGATCTGCACAGGGAGTTGTTTGCAGACGGTGGCCATCCAATCGATTGCTATGGGCGCATTCTTTGGAGGGAGCAATTGATTGACCAGTTCGGGTATGGGCACGGAAGTCCGGGTGTCAAATAACCGGAGAACGACTTTCCTGGTCAGGGCATGATCGGGTGGGTTGTTTAACCGGACCAGGTGGCGGATCAGCCGAAGGGAATATTCGTTCAGTGACTCCAGGCTACCGGGAGCCTGCCCGGGTATCTGGGCGAGATCGTTGTGGAGCAGTTGTTGGCAATGCGCATAGTCATAAACGACCCAGGCCCCGTTGCTTATGTCCCGGAACAGGGGATGTTCTATCAGCATTTTAGCGTATAGCTCATAGGGATCGTGAACGTCCGAATGGCGGAATAAAGCTGTTTGCATGACCAATATTACGTTCCTTTGGGAAGTAATAGTTCATTCTATACTGAAATGTGCATGCAGTTGAAACGCAGGGTTTTACTCTGTCCGCAAGCTCCGGATCGGATTGGCAATGGCGGCTTTGATGGCCTGGAAGCTTACCGTCAATAAGGTAATCATGAGTGCGCCACTCCCGGCCGATGCGAAGATCCACCAGGATATTTTTGTGTGGTATTCATAATTCTGCAGCCAGTTGTGCATGAAATAATAAGCGATAGGAATGGCGATGAGCAGGGAAATAATAACCAGCATAACAAATTCTTTCGACAACAATTGCCAAACATTAAGGATGGATGCCCCAAGCACTTTTCTTACCCCTATTTCCTTGGTACGCTGCCCGGCAACAAAAGATGCCAATCCAAAAAGACCTAAGCAGGAAATGAAGATGGCGAGAACGGCGAAGAAGGTGGCTAATTTCCCGATACGAACTTCGTTCCCGAATTTCTGGGCGTAATCTTCATCCACAAACCGGTAATCGAAAGGGCTTGCCGGATTATATTTTCGGAAAATATTTTCCACTTTTCCAAGCGCCTCGCTTGTGCCAAGTTGTGGGGCAAGCTTGATCTGGATAACACGGACATACGAGTTACCCAAGATGAAAAAAGAGGGCTTAACGGGCTGAAAGGGAGATTCCCGGATCATGTCTTTTACAGTGCCGATGACCGAATACTCTTTGTTACCCACCTGAACCCGTTGACCGATGGGATGTTTAAAGCCCATGAGCTGTACCGCGGCTTCATTTAAAACAATGGCCGATGAATCCGTCGAAAAGGCTTTCGTGAAATCCCGGCCTTCCGATAATTGCCAGCCGATCGTTCTTCCAAACTCGCTGGTTATATTGTTGGCCATCAGCAGTGGCTGCGTATTGGGATCTTTCCCTTGCCAGGAGATGTTCGTGCTGCCGCCATCCTGGCTGGTTATAGAACAGGATGATTTGGATATGGCATAGACTCCGCCGGAATTCAGGAGGTCATTTTGCAGGGTAGTGTAGTGCTCAAAGAGTTCCGGGGTATTCATATTTATTTCGATCAGGCCGTTACGGCTGTACCCGGCCGGTAGATTTTTGGCGTATTGGATTTGCCGGAAAACGATGATCGTCCCGATGATGAGGACGACGGAAACTGTAAACTGCAGGGTCACCAATATTTTACGGGGAATGGAAGCAAAACGCCCGACCTTGAATGTCCCCTTCAGCACTTTTACAGGTTGAAAAGAAGACAGATACAGCGCGGGGTAGCTGCCGGCAATCAGGCCTGTCAGCAGGCTAAAACCAATACCGGTCAGCCAGAACAAAGGGCGTGACCATAAAATAGCCATTTGTTTGTCAGCGATCCCATTGAAAAAAGGGAGGGCCAAGGCCACCAAAAGCACAGCGCATGCAAAAGCAAGGAGTGCCACCAGCAAGGATTCGCTAAAAAACTGGAAGATCAGATTTGCACGCATAGAGCCAATGGCCTTTCGGATACCCACTTCTTTTGCCCGTCGCTCAGAGCGGGCAGTGCTGAGGTTCATGAAATTGATGCAGGCCAGCAACAAAACAAAAATACCGATGATGCCAAAGAGCCAGACAAATTGGATCAGGCCGCCGTCATTTACCCCGTTTTTAAAATCCGAGTACAAGTGCCAGCGACTCATCGGGTGGAGGAAAAATTCGGGTTTATAGCCAGGCGGGTTATCTTTTTTCATCCGGATGTCCCTGATCTTGGCAGAAACCTGGCCAAAATCCGCTCCTTCTTTCAACTGAGCAAACACCTGGAAAGAATTATTATCCCAATTCGTTTTTGAATTTTTTACAAAATCTTCGCTGGCGGCATACAGGTCCCAGGGAACGAGGAATGCCCTGTCTTTAAAGCTGCTGTTATTGGGAAAGTCCTGGTAGACGCCGGTAACTTTTACGCTGAGCTTGTTATCCAGTTTGATCAAATGATTGATGGGGTCTTCCGCGCCAAAAAGGGCTTTTGCCAAAGATGCGGAAAGCAGGATAGAATTAAGCTCTTTTAAGCCATTGCGATCACCTGCCAACATTTTCAAAGACATCATTTCCGTAAAAACGGGTTCTACATAATTACCTGTCTTTGCTAATTTTTTATCGCCGGATGCGAGGATCACCTGCTGGTCCTGGGAAGACAGGCTCACCTTTTTGAAGTCCGGATATTTGGTCCGAAGTTCTTCTGCCATCGGGATTGGCATCACATTATAGGAAGCTTTGCCTTTGCTGTTGTCGAAAGTTACAAATTGCCAGACTTGCCCGATCCGGTCATAATTGGTATGAGATTTATCGAATGACAATTCATCGTAAATCCAGAGGCCGATCAGCATGGCTACAGCCATACCTGTGGCAAGGCCGATAATATTGATAGATGAATACAGTTTGCTTTTGAGCAGATTGCGCCAGGCAGTTTTGAGATAGTTTTTTAGCATAAAAAAGCTTAAGGGAGGTATACACCCCCCTTAAGCGAGCTAAGAAAATGCCAAAACGGTATGATTATGGAAATCAGTTATTTATAACTGCCAAAGGAAGCTGAACTGTGCGGTTTTGATACGCCACCCGTCCTGTTTCGTGCAGCGCTGCCAATCCATTCAGTGATTTGGCGTAGGCGATGTTTTCCGCTTTTGTCAAAGTAGTTATACCGCCCTGTCCTTCGAAATAATAATGGGTGGCTATAAATCTTTTAACATGCAGCCTGGTTTCGGCAGGAAGATAATTCTGGAGGGCCCAGAAATTCCTGCTGCCTGATTTGCGGATGGCGGCATATATCGGTCTTGGTCCGCCGTTATATGCTGCGAGGACCAATAACCAATCACCGAACTCTGCATAGAGATCCTTCAGGTATAAGGCTGCGGCCTTTGTACTTTTATAGTAGTTCGTGCGTTCGTCGTAGTGACGGGTGATCTTTAATCCAAGAAGATGAGCTGTCTCCGGCATTAGCTGCCAGGGACCCCGTGCACCGACGCGGGAAAGAGCCGATGGCTTTAATTCTGATTCAATGACGGCCAGATATTTTAATTCAACAGGTAATCCATACCGGTTGAAAACCGAGTCCATTATGTTAAAAGGGACCTTACTTCTTTTTTGGATATTAACCAGGTCCTCGGCGCTGTTCTTAATGTAATTCTTTGCGAATAAGAGTTCGTGCTTATTCAATTTTACTTTAGGCGCAAAGGACGCTGTCAGGTTGATCCTTTCTTTTGGAAAAGAAATAACCGGGGAAAGATCCTGGCCTGGCGTGAAAAAGACTGGAATAAAAGAAAATGAATTCCGAAGAATCACTTTTGATAGTTGAGTTTTCAACATCGTTTTAATTTTAGGGTAAAACAATGCCGACCCGAAGGGTTTGGATTCTTACTGAGAAAAAGTAATTATAGGAATATTGGAAGAATTTATACAGCTGATTCCGGGGTGCGGACGTTCGAGTTTTTCATGTTACGGAGAGCTGTATAGTATGGGGTCAAAGGTAATACGAAGAATCGGGAAATTATAGGGGTTTGTACGAAGTAAAAATACGATGCTGTCTAAGGCTATGATTGTCAGACGGCAACATATTTCATAAGTGAACAAATGGTGTCCGAAAACGAACAGTCTAAACCGGTAGAATAATGTAAATTGTTGATAGGCAGTCGGTTGATAAATCGGCATTTTTTTGGGATAATACTGGTCAATCGGCGCTAGCTAACCGAAAAAAACTATGCTTAAAAATTATTTCAGATTCGCCTTCCGGAATCTTATCCGCAACAAGATGCATTCCTGTATTAATATCATCGGGTTGTCGGTGGGGATGGCGGTGGCGCTGCTGATCGGGTTATGGATCCGCGATGAGTATTCATATGACCGAACCAATCCGAATTATGACCGGATCGCCCAGGTGATGCAAAACGGGCATTTAGACGGCTCTATCTATACTGTCAGGGCTATGCCTATCCCTCTGGCGAATGAGCTGCGCACCACTTATGGAGCTGCTTTCAAACACGTCGCTATATCCTATTGGCTGCGGGATCATATTCTTTCCGTTGGGGACAAGAAGTTGACGGAGAAGGGAAGATTCATAGAGGAGGCAGGTCCGGAGATCATGGCATTGAAAATGTTGACTGGCTCCAGAGCTGGCTTGAGAGAACCTGGTTCTATTTTATTGGCTGCTTCGGTTGCCCGATCGATTTTCGGAAATGCCGATCCTGTGGGTAAAGTGGTGAAGATCGATAATCGGATGAGCGTCACCGTTGCGGGAGTGTATGAAGACCTGCCGCACAATTCGCAGTTCTATGATACCCAATTCATTGCCCCCTGGGCTCTGCTGCTTGCCAACGATCAGGGACTGAAAGATGACCTGACCGTCTGGGACTGGGATGCCACGGAAATATTCGTTCAGTTGGCCGACGGCGTCGATATGAGCAAGGCATCCGCGGTTATTAAGAAGAGTACCTTCAACCATTTAAAGGGACCGCTGCAAAGGGCGTATAAACCGGATGTTTTTTTGCAGCCTATGAGCCGGTTGCATCTTTATTCAAGTTTTAAGAATGGGATCAATGTTGGGGGTGCTATTCAATTTGTCTGGCTATTCGGCGTGATAGGGTTGCTGGTGTTACTGCTCGCCTGTATCAACTTTATGAATCTCAGCACGGCCCGCTCGGAGAAACGCGCCAAAGAGATAGGTGTGCGTAAAGCCATTGGGTCGCTGAAGCAGCAACTGATTGTACAGTTCTTTTGCGAATCTCTGTTGGCGGCGGGGGTCGCTTTTCTGATTTCCCTCTTACTGGTATACCTGTCATTGCCGTTCTTCAATGAACTGGCTGGTAAGGCAATTTCCCAACCCTGGGAGCAGCCTTGGTTTTGGGGGACGGCTCTTGGTTTTTGCCTGTTCACGGGACTGGTCGCAGGCACGTATCCGGCATTTTACTTATCTTCTTTCCGGCCGGTGAAGGCATTGAAGGGTAGCTTCAAAGCCGGCCGATATGCTGCTGTACCGCGTAAAGTATTGGTAGTCCTGCAATGCAGCGTCGCTATCCTGTTGATCATCGGCTCACTTATCGTCTATCGCCAGATTGAGTACGCCAGGGATCGCCCGGTGGGATATGACCGCGAAGGATTGATATCGCTGCAGATGATGACGCCCGATCTTTGGAACCGGAGAGAGGTAGTGAGAAATGAATTGCTGAGGACCGGAGTCGTGGCAGAAATGACGACTGCATCCAGTCCGGCGACAGGAGTCTGGGCCAGCTTTGCCGGGTATGACTGGCCGGGAAAGGATCCCAATATCCAGGGCGAATTCGGGGCTATCTCAGTGGCGCCGGAATACGGAAAGACCGTAGGCTGGCAATTTGTAGCGGGCAGGGATTTCTCCAGGGAATATGCTACTGATTCATCCGGCCTGGTGCTGAATGAAGCCGCTGTAAAATTCATGGGTCTGCAAAAGCCAATAGGTGAAAAAATAACCTGGAACGGGCAGCCTTTACACGTGATCGGGGTCGTTAAAAATATGGTGATGGATTCGCCTTATGATCCGCCCAGGCAGACCATTTATGCGCTGTCGAAAGAAAATGATGCGAACTTCCTGCTGATCCGGATAAAGCCAACGGTCGGGGTCGGGGAAGCTTTGCCTCAAATACAAGCGGTTTTTCAGCGTACGGTTCCTTCCGCTCCTTTCGATTATAAATTCGTCGACCAGGAATATGCCAAAAAATTCTCCGGAGAAGAGCGTATAGGAAAATTAACGGGCCTTTTTTCCTTGCTGGCCATTTTCATCAGTTGCCTGGGCATTTTTGGAATGGCTTCTTTTATGGCGGAGCAACGGGTCAAAGAGATCGGGGTGAGAAAGGTATTGGGTGCTTCGGTCCTTAGTTTATGGCATTTATTATCGGGGAATTTTGTGCGGTTGGTGGTTATTTCCTCTTTGATCGCCATGCCTATCGCTTATTATATTATGTTCCACTGGTTGCAGAATTATCAGTACCGGACTACTCTTGCGTGGTGGATTTTTGCTGCGGCGGGATTCGGGGCGATCCTGATCACCTTGCTGACGGTGAGTTACCAGGCTATTAAGGCTGCGCTGATGAACCCGGTCAAAAGTTTGAGAGCCGACTAGCAAGCCTGCCCATGCATGGTGTCCTATAGACATACGACCGTTGGTAAAAAAACGACGGTTCCGAACTGGAGATTCCGGTAAATTGGTGTACTGATGATGAGACACCGACTTTACTGCTTCGTATTTGCTAATTGCATATGGTTTGTGGGTATTGCGCAAAAGTCCGATACCCTGGCCACCATGACGGTGCGGGGGAGACTCCTGCCTTTCCGGCAAGTGCCGGGCAAAACGATTGTAAACGTTGATGCGGGGATCACCAATGCCGGCGCCACGGCTATGGAAGTGCTGGAAAAATCCCCGGGAATATCCATCAGCAGGGATGGAACTATCAGCCTGAAAGGAAGACAGAATGTATTGATCCTGCTGGATGGCAAACCGGCTTATGTATCGGGCAATGACCTAGTGACCCTTCTGAACGGCATGAGCGCTGCGCAGATCGATCAGATAGAGATCATGGATAATCCGCCGGCGGGCTATGATGCGGCGGGCAGCGCGGGTGTCATCAATATCAAGACAAAGAAGAACCGGCAAAAGGGCTTTAACGGCAATCTCAGCCTCTCCTATGGTCAGGGCCGTTACCCGAAGACCAATAACAGCCTGCTCCTGAATTACCGAACGGAAAAATTGAATGCCTTCCTTACCTACAGCATGAATGTTACCAGGAATTTCACCGATCTGTACGCCTTGCGCAGCTATTACAAAGCCGACGGTAAGACCCTGGATGCGCTGCTGGAGCAACCTACCTATTTTCGCTCGGATGGGTATAACCATACCCTGAAAGGTGGGGTAGATTATTTTATAAGTAAGAAGACAACAGTGGGTATTGCTTTGACGGGTGGGTTACTGGACCGGGATAGCCGGGCGACGGGCGAGGCACGGTGGATGGATGCGGGCGGCGTGACGGATTCGGTGATCGATACTAAAAGCGAAAATAAGAGTCACTGGAAGAGCGGCGGGGGCAATTTTAACTGGCGAACTGTTTTTGATGCTTCCCGCGAGTTGACAGCCGATATCGATTGGCTGGTGTATCATCTCGGCAGTCAACAGTCTTTTGAAAATACACTCAGCGGACCGGGAGGGTATGCCGAATTTCTGCAGGGCAACCTGCCTTCGGACCTGCATATTTTTTCCGCCAAGGCGGATTATGCGCAACAGTTGCATGGGGACGCCCGATTTACCGCGGGATGGAAGACTTCTCATGTGACCACCGACAATGTCGCTGACTACATGTATAAGCAGGATAGTTTATGGGAGCAGGACCTGGGCAAAACCAACCATTTCCTTTACACGGAGAATATTCATGCTCTTTACGGTAACCTGGAAAAAAAGGCCGGGAGATGGGATATGCAAGGAGGTCTACGCTATGAATACACGGCGTATGAGGCAGAGCAGTTAGGCAATGCTGTCCGGAAGGATAGCGCCTTCTCCCGGAAGTATAATGATCTTTTTCCTACAGCCGTCGTGAGCTATAAGGCTGATTCCCAAAATGCCTTTACCCTGAGCGCCGGCAGGCGTATCGACCGGCCTGCTTTTCAGAAATTGAACCCCTTTGTATTTGTGATCAATAAATATACCTATCAGCAAGGCAATCCTTATTACCGGCCGCAATATACCTGGAATATGGAAGTAAGCCACCAGTATAAGGATATTTTGGTCAGTACCCTGGGGTACAGTGTCACCAGGGATTATTTTTCGCAGATATTCCTTACCGATAGCAACGGCACCATCATCTATACGGAAGGCAATCTCCGGAAGATGGAAAATATAAGCTTGTCGGTCAGCGGGCAGTTGTCCCCATTCCCTTTTTGGTCCCTCAACCTGGAGGCTACGCTGAACTATAAGAAACTGGGAGGTATGGTCTGGAATGATCGCGAGGCCAGCATGCTGGAAATTAACCTGACGATGAATAACCAGTTCCGGTTTAATAAAGGGTGGGCAGCGGAAGTCTCCGGCTTCTTCAATGGCCGGGAGCTGGAATTGCAGGAGATTACGGATCCTGCCGGTCAGTTGTCGGTGGGGATCTCCAAACAGGTCCTTCAAAATAAAGGCGCTATCAAGCTGAATGTCCGGGATATTTTTTATACCCAGGCCATGCAGGGACTCACCCATTTTCAGCAGGCCACCGAATATTTCAAGCTGACCCGTGACAGCCGTGTATGCACGGTGTCTTTCACCTACCGGTTTGGAAAGCTTTTGAAAGCGAGCCCTCCCAGGCAGGGTGGGGCGGGGGATGAGATCAAGCGGGTAACGTCAGGAGGGTGAGAGCGGGTGGTTTAACTCAATGCGTCATGAAAAATAATTCCGAGTGTATGGCGATGACCGCTATGTAAGGGACTTACTCCATGTCGCATATTGACCCGGTAGTATCCTTTGCTGCCTTTTACGGGACGGAAATTAGTGGTGAACAGTAGGAGATCGCCACGCCGGGGTCTCAGAACATTTGCTTTGGATTGGGCCCTGGGTATTTGTTCAGTCAGAACAAACTCGCCGCCTGTATAGTCTTCGTCCGGCTCATTGAGGAACAGCACCAACTGCATGGGGAAATAGATATCACCATACAGATCCTGATGAAGGGTATTGAAGCCGCCTTTGCCATATTTCAGGATGAGAACGGTTGGTTTGGTCTGACTGTGCTTATGGCATTGTCGCTTCAGTTCTTCATGCGTAGCGGGAAATTTTGTATCGATGTTCAGGACCTGCATCCATTGATTGGCGATGGGAGCAAGATAGGGATATACGGTTTGCCGGATGTCATTAATAATGTCCGGCAGGGGATATTGGAAGTATTTATATTCTCCCAGGCCAAAGCGATACCGTTCCATCGTGATCGTTTTTCGGTACGTATTATCCGCGTTATAGGATTCGATGAGATTGTCGCATTCCTTTTTATTCAGGACGTTAGGGAGGAGGGCATAACCTTGGTTATGCAGGTCTTCGGCTGTTCTGTCCCAGTTCTTTTCTTTTAAGCGTTCGATGATCGTTCTCATGACCCAAAATTACATCGGGTTATGAGCTCAGGCAACCCGGATCTTGCGATCTTTCCGCTTTCATCAGAAAGAAGAGGATGGGCGGGATGCCGGCGCTTTTCCGAAATTATAATCAGGCTTGTCGCCCATGACGATCTTCAGGACTCCTCCCTGCAGGATATCCTTATGGGTGATATAGCTTTTGCGATATGGCTTGCCGTTCAATTCAAGGGAGCGGATATAGATATTGGATCCGCTGTTGTTGACGGTCTCCACGGTGAATGACTTATCTCCCGGCAATTGAATGCTGGCTTTTTTAAAGAGGGGGCTTCCCAATACATAGACGCCTCCGGCTGGCTGCACGGGGTAGAAGCCCAGGGAAGAAAAAACATACCAGGCAGACATGGCGCCGCAATCCTCGTTACCCGCAAGGCCATCCGGCTGGTTCGTATAAAACTCCTTCATGATCTGACGGACTTTTTCCGCTGTTTTCCAGGGATAGCCGGCGAAGGAATATAAATAGGAAACATGATGACTGGGCTCATCGCCATGGGCGTACATCCCGATCAATCCTGAAATATCGGCGGAGGCCTGAGCACCCATATCTCCGGTGACAACAAAGAGACTGTCCAGCTTTACTTTAAAGGCGCTGTCACCGCCCATCAAACGGATAAGCCCTTCCGGATCCTGCGGGGCCAGCCAGGTGTATTGCCAGCCATTGCCTTCCGTAAAATCTCCGTTCTCATGAATGGAGTTAAAAGGATCGTAGGGGGTCTTCCAGGATCCGTCGCTGAGTCTGGGGCGGACGAAACGGATGGTCGAATCGAAATAGTTTTTATAATAGAGAGATCTTTTGGTGTAGTAGGCATAGTCTTCCTTGTTGCCTCTTTTTTTTGCCATTTGCGCAATGCACCAGTCATCGATAGCATATTCTTCCGCTTTGGAGACGGACTCGTATTCCTTATCCGCAGGGATATAACCGCGTTCCTTCACGAAATTAAGTCCAAGGTCGTCCCGCATAGAGCTGGCTTTAACGGCCTGGTAGGCCAGGTCGGCGTCAAAGCCTTTATACCCTTTCAGCCAGGCATCGACCACCAGGGGGACGGCGTGATAACCGACCATGCAATCCGTTTCGTTGCCCATCAGGGGCCAGATGGGTAATTTGCCTTGTTGCTGGTAGATAGCCAACAAGGAATTGACCCAGGAACTGACTTTGTCCGGGTGAATAATAGTGCTCAGGGGAGCCCAGGACCGGTAGATATCCCACAAGGAAAAGACCGAATAATTGTCAAAGCCTGCATGGGGATACACTTTTTTATCGGTGCCCCGGTAGGAGCCATCGTGGTCGTTGAATAATGCCGGAGCGATCATCGTATGGTACAAGGCCGTATAAAAAACGGTTCTGGCGGCGGTGTCGCTGGTTTCGATCTTTATTTTCGATAGTTCCCTGTTCCATTTCTCTGTCGACCGGGCGACTACGTTTCCAAAGTCCCAATCCGGAATCTCCGCATCGATATTGGCAAGTGCGTTGTCGCTGCTCACCGGGGATATTCCTATTTTGAGCATCACTTCGTGCGGAGCATTGCTGAAAGAGATCAGGCCTTTGAGGTTAGCAGATTCTCCGGCACTGGCGTTCAGTTTTAAGCTGTCGTCATAGAGGGTGAAGTCTTTCAGGCTGGTGGAAATCCGGATGGCGAAATATACGTACCTGTCCTTCGCCCATCCTTTGGAATGACGAAAGCCGACCAGGGTGCTGTCATTGAGTTTTCTCAGGTAGCCGGTTGTTTTGGGGGCTTCCCATTGGCTGTAGATCCCTTCTTTGAGATTGATCATGATATGGCCTTCGCCGGGTTGAGAGAAGCTGTATTTATGAAAGGCTACTCTTTCCGAGGCAGTGAGTTCGACCTTTACCGGGTAGTCGTCCAGTATGAGCGAGTAATAGGCAGGGCCGACTTTTTCCTTTTCGTGGGTGTAATGGGAGGCGATGACAGTGCCTGTGCTGCCTTCCCCGGCCTGGACTGTCTTTAGGGGGATGGTATAGGGCATAACGAGGATGTCGCCAAGATCGGAAATACCTGTTCCGCTCAGGTGCGTCTGGGAGAAGCCTATTACCATGCTGTCGGAGTAATGATAACCGGAACACCAGTCCCAGCCTTTCACGGTGTTTTCCGGGCCTGCCTGTACGGCGCCGAAGGGTACACTGGCGCCTAAGAATGTATGCCCGTGGCCCCCGGTTCCGATATAGGGATTTACGTAAGACACCTGTGCTTGTGTGGCGCTGACCATAGCTATGGAAAGCAGTAGTAGCGATAGGGATATATTATATTGTCTTTGCATATAAAAAGGAAAGAATGCGAAGTTACCGAAAATGAGATAGCAGGGGTTGCTAAATTCAGCTCAAAAACCGGCTAAAAAAAGTAACTTTCAGAAACTTGTTTGTTGTATGAAATCCTGTCACATGAAATTTTCTTTGAGATGCTTTTCCAGAGGGTGCTCTCTGCTGGTTTTTGCCCTTTTACTGTCTGCTTCTTGTCTACAGGCGCAAATAACGCACCGCGACCTGTTACACAAAGCTTCCGGGATATCCTTGTCGGAGGCGTTGATCCCGAAAGATCAATTCAAACCTTTTCCTCAAACCCCTGAAGGATGGAAAAAGATCCTGCCGGATAGTCTTATTCAGAAAATGATCGGCAATGGGGAGTTGGCTTTGAAGAAAGAATTTAAGAATATCCCGGCAACGGTGATGCTGCAATTTCTTCGTACCGGCAACCGGAGTGAATTTGAAAACCTTTCCTTTGGAAAGCGCGTCGACTTATGGAACCTGGTGTTGGCCGAATCCGTTGAAGGAAAGGGGCGTTTTGTCGACCAGATCGTGAATGGGATATGGTCCATTTGTGAAGAAAGCTTCTGGGGAGTCAGCGCCCACCTGGGTGCACAAAAAGCTGGCGTCGGCCTGCCGGATGTGGAAGACCCGATTGTAGATTTATTCGCCGCGGAGACAGCGGCTGTGCTGGCCTGGACGGATTATTTTATCGGGCCGCAGCTGGAAAATGTATCGAAACTGGTGAGGCCGCGTATCCGTTATGAAATGAATAGAAGGATCTTTCAGCCCATGGTGACGAAGAAATTCGGCTGGATGGGGGGCGGTAATCCCGAGGCCAAACTGAATAACTGGGCGCCCTGGATCATTTCCAATTATCTGGTGGCGGCCTTGCTGATAGAAGACAAGGAAACCGAGCGGCTGGCGGATATTTCCCGGGGTATTGGAGTGCTGGACCAATACATCAATGGACTTGGTGAAGATGGCGGCTGTGAGGAAGGGCCGTCCTATTGGTTTGCAGCAGGGGGCGCCGTTTATGATGCCCTGAATATCCTCTATGACGCTACCGGGAGTAAACTGAACATCTATCACGATCCCTTCATTCAAAAAATGGGGTCCTATATTTACAAGACACATATTGCCGGCCGGTATTTTATTAATGTGGCGGATGCTCATCCTGAGTTGACGCCTGATGGCCTGATGCTGTTCCGTTTTGGAAAAGACATGGATGATACGGTCATGATGCAATTCGGAAGCTGGAGCTGGCATGCCGTGGCTAACGAACAGGTATTTATGGGTATTTTTCAGCACACCCGTGCCTTATACAATCTCACTGGTCTTAGTGGTTGTGCCGCTTATCCGGTGAAAGAACCTATTATTCCCCGGGTGTGGCTGTCCGATGTGCAGTTGATGGCGGCGCGTTCTTCCGATGGACTCTTTGTCGCTGCGCATGGAGGGAACAATGGGGAGAGCCATAACCATAATGATGTGGGTGACTTCGTGGTCTATGCGGATGGTTATCCGCTGATCATCGATGTGGGGTCGGGGACTTATACGGCCCGGACATTTTCAAAAAATCGATACCAATTATGGTTCAATACTTCGCCTTATCACAATTTGCCTACTATTAACGGGCATGAGCAGGGAACAGGAGGCAGCTTCGGTGCCAGGGATGTAAAATACCAGGACGGAAGGTTGAGCATGAATATAACTGCTGCGTATCCTGCGGAAGCGGGTGTCAGCTTTTGGCAGCGTGTCGTTAGTATCAATAAGAGGAGGCAGGTGGAAGTGGAGGATCGTTATAAAGGGGGAGCGCCTTTGAAGGATATTACGCAATCCTTTATGACTGTCGCTCCGATTGACATCGGGCATCCCGGAAGGATCATTTTTACGCTGCCCGACGGTGGCAAAGCCTATCTTGACTATGATCCTAAACTATGGAGTGTGCAGAAGGAGAAAATGGAGCTGACAACTCCTGAGGACCAGGGGTTGAAGACTACCTGGGATGGGAAAGATATCTGGAGGGTTGTACTGAGTGGGAAAGGGGATGAGAAAGAGGGGACTATGCGTTATTTTATTTATAAAGGCTGAGTAAGTGCGCTAAGGCTATTTTTGTTATGAAGTTCGATTCCTGTCAGGGCTACAATGCCTTGTAATTGATTATAAGGCATTTTTTCATTCTATTGCGACCTATTCTTCTAGCGTTAGCAATCGCTATACTACAGACAAGCCGACCATCCATTTACTAATAAAAGAGGCTCACTTATAAATAAAATATTTTGGTTTCCTGACAAATAGAATTTTCCGGCTTCCAGCTAACCCTTTCTTCTCAATTTCACCGCGGGGCTTTTTGTCATATCTCCCCTGAATCCTATCTCGTAACGGTCGGAGCCATCTTCAATAATTAGCAAGCCGGAATTCGGTGGAATGGAACCAAGGTTTTCTGCATATATCACCAATTGCAGCGAATCGCCCATACCAGGCGGTATTTTGATGACTTTTCGATATGCTTGTTCAGTAAGGCCTTGTTTTGGGATAATCACCTCATCATTCAATAATATACTTACCGTGTCTCCATCCACAATACCATTATCATATAAAACCAATACAAGGCTGTCAGATTTGAAATCAATAGTGCGAATGGGTTCTGTTTTGCGTAATGCAACTTCTGCTGCAGCTCCGGTAATTTTTTGATTATTCGGGAAGACAGATGCATTTTTCTCAAAGCCTACCTGTTGCTGCACTTTAACGGTTGTTAGATTTTGCACCGGAGTGCTGGCCGCCGCAGGGGCTTCTTTTTCGGATACTGCTACTACCGGTGGTTCTTTTATAATTTGTTCAGGATTTGAAAACGCAAGTGTATTTGACAATTTCAAACTGTCGAGTTTACTGATCAGCTTTGTCTGAGCCTGCCTGTGTTGCTTTTGAAGCGTGATGGTTCCTGTAGAAAGATCCTGGTCACCCTCCCGTAGGTCTCGCGTTCGTGTGTGGAAAGGTCCGCTCAAAACCATTATGGTATCAACCATCTTAATAGACAATTCACAAAATGTTTTGATGCTGCGGGAGCGGGTCGTAAAATTATTGTAGACCAGTTTATCATCCGAAATAGTGTATACACTATCCTTCTGGTTCAGAGTAATTTTCTTAACGGCTATTTTTTCAGCGCCTTTATACATGAAGGTGATCATCGAATAACCGGTCATGTCCTTGTTGATGGCCAGTTCAAGTGGCATTTGTGTTTGGGAGGTGGAGATCGTTCCCACCCAAATTCCCGAAAGATCCTGGGAAAAGAGTTGCAATGGCAGTAAAAACAGCACAAAAATGGTCTTCATCGTAGTGGTTGAATTGGTTCTTTTATTCTCAACGATAAATCAATGTGTTAAATTGTTTGGGCGGCAGGCCTGAATGGCCAAACAAAATTGCACGGTCGGCTATCAACCATGCAATTTCATATTCATTCCAATTGTTTTTAGGGACGATCCCAGAAGGCGGGTGGCTCAATACTCAGGCTTCTTAAATATACGTATGCTTGTCCGCGGTGGTGTATTTCGTTGTCAATAAAATAAAAAAGGAAAGAAAGGCAGGTGCCCGGCCACATGCCAAATGCCACATCCTGTTCTGCAAAACGATGGATTGGAATGGTGGGCCAAAGGGTGTTGATTTCGTCGGTAGCTGCATCCCACAGTTGCAATAAGGCTGCTTTGGTGTTCACTTTATCAGCGTCCGCCCACTTTGTCCATTTACCAGTAGCAATGCCCTGCAGGCCGGGTACTGCCATGCCGAGGAATTCGTATACCAGGTCAGAGAAGGGGCGCATACCGCCTATGGAATAGGTAAACAGCTTGTCTTCAGGAAAGGCTTCAATCATTTTGCGGGTGAGGCCACGATGTCCCTGCCAGTGTTTAAGTAATTCCTGTGTAGAGAAAACAGTGGCGGCGGTGTTCGATGTTGCTTGTTGCGTTGACATGGTTATTATTTTTTAAGTAATGTGATAAGTACAACACAAAGCTATCGGCGGGCTGTGACAGCAGTATGTCAGCAGGTTTTCAGCGCGGATAAATTTTTTATGATAAATGCAAAAAATCGTGCGAGCATTTTCGGATGGACTTTGGAGACAAGGAACAAGTCAAGAGTTTCTGCCCAGACAAATTCAGACAGGCGCTATTCATGTATAGAAATAGTGGCAGAAATCTGTAAATCAGGCTGGAAAAAGTTCGACATCTGTTCGTTAAGGGCTACACTTCGCTCGAGAGGGTGTCTCAACTTTTGAGACACCCTCTCTTAAAAAGCACACTTAAATTATATGTTTGATTATCAATTGTTTATATTTTAATTTCCGAACTATTTTGGGATGTAATAGGCTGCTAAAGGTCATAAAATCAGCCAGCAACTGGTTAGATAATTGTCCTGTTAGCGCTACCTATCTGACTTTATATACCCTCAATGAATCGTTATTCACTGCTGCCACTACCAGCGTCTGTCCGGACGTGGAGCGGATCGATTTCATATTCTTTACATCCCCTGTCAGGATCAGCCCGCTGCTGACGGGAGGAATAGGGGTAAAGCTGCCACTTTTGCTGCCTTTCAGGAAACAGCCGTAGGACGCATCATATCTTCCTGTCATGACCTCGGTCTGGTATTCGTTGCCTGCCAGCAGGAGATCTTTGTAGCCGTCATGGTCCAGGTCTTCGCAGAGAATGGTGTTTACCGGTGCAAACTGCGCTTCGGGGGGTAGGGGGTGTTTTACGAATTTCCCATGACCCCGGTTCTCCAGATAGCAGGTTCGGGTCTCATTGCAGGATAGTTGCAGCATCCCATCTTTCGACCAACCTTTGAAAATATCGTCAAGCCCTGCCCGGGCATAGTCGTGATTGTAGAGAAATCTTTTTTTCACAGCGGGTACCTGCCGGGCGAACTGGCCCCGGTTGATGGCAGGGAAGGGGCGTCTTATTCCGTCATTGTCTTTTATATAATAGAAAAGCAGGGGGTCGATGCTGCCGTTGCCATCCAGGTCCTTTGCCAACAATAACATGGGTTCATTGGCATCTGCCCGGTATTCGCAGTTGAGCCCCAGGTTGCCTGCGATAATATCCAGATCGCCGTCTCCATCTATATCGGTAACAGCCAGGCTGCGCCACATGCCGTTCATTTTTGTAAGGCCGGAGGAGTCGGTGATCTCTTTAAGCCGGCCCTGGTCATTATGAAAAATGCGGATGGGCATCCATTCTCCGGCAATGATGAGGTCTGTCTGATGGTCGCCATCGAGGTCGGCCCATACGGCGGAAGTGACCATCCCAGGCCTTTCCAGGGCAGGACAGACAGTGGCAGTCACGTCTGTAAAACGGCCCTTATCATTCCGTAACAGGTAACTGCGGGGCGCCAGGGGATAAGTTCCCGCGACCCTTCCACCGATGAAGAGGTCCATGTCTCCGTCTCCGTCATAATCTCCGATGGTTACACAGCCTGCGATGGTCCGTACCCCCTGGGGGATGGCCATTGGCTGCAGGGTGAAATGGCCTTTGCCGTCACTCGTGTAGAGGCGTGGGCGGTAATAGTCCGATCCCTCTTCATAGCGGGTATCCCCGCAGGTGATCAACAGGTCAAGATCGCCGTCGCCGTCTGCATCAAATAAGACACAGTCCTCATCCTCCTGCATTTTAATGCTGTCACTGAGATTATAAGAAGAAAAGGTGGCGTCTTTTTTTTGCAGGAAGATCCTGCCGGAGGAATTAAAGCCGCCTCCGATGAAGAAATCTTCCAGTCCATCTCCGTTGATATCTCCGGTGGCGATAAAGGGACCGAGCTGGGAATATTTTTGGGGAAGCAATCGCTGGGCGGTAAAATCATTATAGGGAGCGTCCATATGCTTGTAGAGTGCTGACGCTGCTGTTGTGATGTCTTCGAAGATCCGGCTGTTGCCAGGAGTATTCCGATGTTGGTTTCGATCAAAGGCATCCCTTTGCCAGAGCGT